>Ga0209777_10000091_pt1 | contig 149320 bp, 126 predicted proteins | sample FrelakmetHBP12HB_FD_187147 | JGI IMG/M metagenome (GOLD analysis project Ga0209777, IMG submission 187147) | Freshwater lake sediment microbial communities from the University of Notre Dame, USA, for methane emissions studies -HBP12 HB (SPAdes)... | ecosystem: Environmental > Aquatic >... | reverse complement strand
GACAGAGGTTGAGTGCACCGACATTGAGTTCTCCATCGAATGGGGCGAGTGAGCAGCCTTATTCGTTGAGTTTGCAGTGGGTGGATACGAACAGTGCTCCCCAGGAGCAGGGGTATCGGGTGAGGATGAAGCCCGAGGGTGGGAGTTACAGCACTAATAGTGTGGGGCAGAATGTGACTTCCTATGCGGTCAGTGGGCTTTTGCCATACACGAAGTACTACTGGAATGTTCAGGCGGTGGGCAACGGGACGAGCACGCTGGATTCATTGTGGGCGAACGGAGAGGTGGACTGGACGTTTACGACGGTGGGACAGAGGTTGAGTGCACCGACATTGAGTTCTCCATCGAATGGGGCGAGTGAGCAGCCTTATTCGTTGAGTTTGCAGTGGGTGGATACGAACAGTGCTCCCCAGGAGCAGGGGTATCGGGTGAGGATCAAGCCGGAGGGCGAGAGCTACAGCAATTATACAACCGGGCAGAATGCGACTTCTTATCCGGTTTCTGGATTGTTGCTCTATACGAAGTATTATTGGAATGTGCAGGCGGTGGGCAACGGGAGCAGTACTTTAGATTCTGATTGGGCGAACGGAGGGACGGATTGGTCATTTACGACAATTCATTCTCAGCCATTCCCATTTGTTGATGATTTCAGCACAGACAAGGGTTGGTTTGGTTATGAGGTAGGAGGATGGGAGCGGAAACCTGCACATGGGGGAGGCGGGGCGGCAGCTGGGAATCCAGATCCTGGCACGGACTACACGGGGACTTCGGACAATTATATCCTCGGATATGCGATCGGCGGGGATTATGCGAACGGGATAAGTGAGGAGAAGTCGGTGATCTCACCGCCGATAGATTGCACCGGGCAGGATCAGGTGTTCTTGAAGTTCAGGAGGTGGTTGAATGTGGAGAGCAACAAGTTTGACCATGCTGGAATTGATGTCAGGACGGATGGAATGACCTGGGAGCCGGTCTGGGTGAATCCCCCTTACGATCTGACAGACGATCAATGGACGCAGGCGGTGTTTGATATTTCAGATTTAGCCGCCAATGAGCCGACGGTGTATATTCGGTTTACCATGGGGCCGACGAACTCAACGCGACGCTTTTCGGGATGGAACATTGATGATCTGGAGGTAACTTCGAAGGCGATTTATCCAGTAGAAGGAACCGTGGGTACCCAGATCAGTATTCCAGGTACGGGATTTGGTCTAAAGATAGGAAAGGTGTTAATTGGAGGAATGGCATTGAAGATACTGGAATGGAGGGATACGTCGATTGTTGGAACAATCTCAAAAACGATGTTGCCTGGAGTTTATGACTTAAGTATCCACCCAAAGGTTGGTGGCGAGGTGGTGCATGAAGCTTATTTCAGTATAATGAAGCCGCAGATTGATTTGATTACGCCTTCAAGTGGAAGTAATCCAGACGAGATCACAGTGACGGGGAAGTATTTTGGGACAAAAAAAGGCAAGATTTATCTCGGGGGGAAGAGCTGCAAGGTAACGTATTGGTGGATGGACCCGGTGAGTGGAGACAGTCAGGCAAAGTTTATCGTGCCTAAAAAAATTCCGTGGGGCCCGCAAGACCTTGCAATAACCAACAGTGTGGGTTCGTATACCGAGGATAACGGGTTTACGATAGAGTGAGATATTTATGCGTAGATTAGGAGACAGGCAGGAGAAATTATCGGGAGACAGGGTGACGGGGAGACCTCGAACCGAAGGGAATCAATAGGGTAATAGGGCGATACGGAAACAGTTGAAATTGGGAAAGCGAAAGGCACTAAGCAGTAGGCAGAAATCAAATGCAAGACAGTCAATGGCAGACGCCAAATCACTGAGGCCGAGAGGCAGAGATAAAACACCACAAAGCAGAAGGCGGAAGGCTGTAATAAGAAATCAAATTGAATTCAAGATTTATTTTGCAGGATATCATCCCTGATTGTTTCAATGGTGATTCCGTTTAGAAACTCTTCCCGATCGCGAACGTAGTCTCCCCTCCCTGGCTTGTACGGGAGCGTGAATTTGGTTGCCCGGGGGTAACCCAGTTCATTAACGAGAGCCTGCCAACTTCTTCGTCTAATTTCCGACAGGGAGGGCCCCATCTTATCTGACTTCCACATTCCAAAGTGCTGATAGGTTAAGGAGGACTGACTAACAGGCTTGATTCTTAGACACGAGCGAGTGTATTTCTGAAACAAACCTGTCGATCGTTTCTAAACTGTCTTTGGTTTCCAGGAGTAAGCGTCGGTCGTCGGTTTTCCAATAGCCATGAATGAGCTGATGCCTCAGCTTCATGAGGGGGATGAGTTTGTCAGCAATCTCATCGGAGAGGAATCCCTTCTCCTGCATCTTCAAGATAGTCTCCATGTACTCTTCGACCGCGACATGGACCTTCTTGGCCAGAATATGGCGACCCAGGTTGCAGATTGCCTCCACCAGGACGATGAGGCTATACTTCATCGCCCTGATCTTCATCGGGTTGTGAACAGCCTCCTCAAGGTCCCCTGAAGTAATTTCCGCCAGAACTGCCTGGCTTTCCTTAATCTCGGCTTGATATCGTAAAATCTTGTCTTTCTCGACAGTAGCCATCTATCCTTCCACCACTTCACGGAGCGACTCAGAACGCAGATAAGAATTGGCCAGAGCTTTTCCGCTGACTTCTTCGATGAAATCGGTCATGATCTCTTCGTCTTCCTTCAATACGAGATACTTACCCTTAAACAAGGGGATAAGAAAGGAATAGGGGGCGTTGTTGATGATGCACACCTCAACAGGCGGAAAATCCTGTACCCGATTCGAAAGGACCCTGTACGCCTCCGCTTCAATTTGAGACTCAATGATATATTCCGACACTTGGAGTTTTTCAGGGCGTACATAGACGGCGATGTCGATATCTCCATATCTTCCCGGGATCACGGGATCGACCATCGACCCATAGATGAGGGCAAAAATGACCTCTTCGTGGGCATGAAAAAGAGCCTTCAGCGCTTCGATGACGAGGGCCTTATCGCTCTCAGATAATTGTTTCAATCTACGGATCGCCATGGTAGAATCATACGAGAATTCATGAAAAAGTCAACCCTTCGACTCTCCGACAGAGATGCTACTGCTTGCTCCGAGTTGACCCGGGCGCGCGTTTGCCCCTGCTCCAGGGAGGAAGCTTTGGAGGCGATCGAGGGGTCAAACTGCCTGTCTCCGCGCTGAAGTCTCCCTTTCAGCGACACTGAAGGACCCCTAATGGGCAATACCCACCCTGCATCTTTACCGCCCGGAAGAAGTGGCACAGCTTCGATGATTTATTTCATTCATGGGATTGTCTTCAGGAAGTTTGTTTCTATGAAATTTGACTCAGGAAATTTCTCAGGAAATTTCACTTGACAGGGATGCCTCCGATCTGATAAATTTCTATAAAATGCTAAGAGGTTGCCATATGATGACAACAAATCTCACCCAATCCCTCGCCCACGGACTTGCCGTTCTGCTGCTCTATGATTCGTCAAACCCTTCCTTCACGGTGGCCGAGGTCTCGAAGCGTCTTGGGTTCAGTCTGAGCAAGGCTTACCGTCTCATCCGGACCCTCGTCAGACATGGGTTCCTTCAGGAAGGTCCCGTGAAGCCGCAATATTCGCTCGGCCTCAATGTCCTGAAGCTCGGCCTTCTGGCTCAGCAAAACCTGAACCTTGCCGTGATCGCCGGTCCCTTGATGAAAGAGCTTTCCCTTCTGACAAAGGAAACAGTCCTTCTCACAGCGATCAATGAAACGAGAGGGATCTGTATCGAAAGGGTGGAAAGTGAAGAACCCATCCGGTATTCTCTGTTTCAACCTGGAGCAAGCCTTCCCCTGCACGCTGGTGCCTCAAGCAAGATCTTGATGGCTTATTTTCCTGAAGAAGAATGGGACCGCATCATCGCCAAGGAAGGATTGAAGCGGTACACGGATACGACGATTACGGAGCCGGAGAAGCTCAAGGCCCACCTCCGGGAGATCCGGAAGAAAGGCTATGCGTTCAGCGATCATGAAGTCGACCGGGATGTTAGGGCAGTAGCCGCCCCCATCTTGAATAGCGTGGGTAAACTGGTGGCGGGTTTGAGCATCACAGGCCCCATCTACCGGATTAATAAACGGAGACTCAACGATCTCAAGAAACTGGTCGTTGAATATGCAAGGAGGATTTCATCCAAATTGGGGTATACAGGATGAAGGCACCGTCCTCGTCGTCGGGCAGAATGCGGCAAAGGCCCTCTCCATAGCCTCTTATGGCTACGTGTTAGAGAAGGGGCGGCTCGTAGTGAAAGGGAGCCGGGAGGAAATCGTATGAATGATATTTTAAAGGTAATGGCTCAGTCCGTGATCGACGGAGACCAGGAATCGGCATGCCGGCTGGCAAAAGAAGCAATAGAGAAGGGGGTCGATCCCGTTCTGGCCATTGAGGCAGGCTATGCGAAGGGAATGGAGACGGTCGGAGAGAGTTTTGAGAAGGGCGACTGTTTCTTGCCCGAAGTCCTTCTGGCCGAAGAAGCGATGACGGCGGCAATTGAACTCCTGAAGCCCAAGATTGAGGAAAAAGGGACGAAGAAGGCTTCGAAGGGCAAGATCCTTATCGGAACCATCCAGGGAGATGTCCATGACATCGGAAAGAATATCGTGAAGCTGATCTTCAGTGTCGCGGGATACGAGATGGTCGATCTGGGAAGGGACGTGCCGGTGAGGGCTTTTATTGAAACGGCAAAAAAGGAGCGCCCCGATATCATCGCGGTTTCGGCCCTCATGACAACGACCATGGTCTACATGGCGGAACTGATCAAACAGTTGAAGGAACTCGGCATCAGGGACCAGTATAAGGTAATCGTAGGCGGGGCTCCGGTCATCCCTGAATGGGCAAAAGAGATCGGGGCCGATGGATATGGGAAGAATACCAAGGAGGCACTAGAAGTCGCATCAAAGCTAATCGGAAAATCGCAAAGCCCATAGCGCAACCCGCAGAAGAGACGACCAGACAAAAGTAGGGTGGATTAAGCGCGGCGAATCCACCGTTGAGATGGAAACCGGCCATGACAATAGGATGAAAATCCACTTTTGTATTTGTTGGAAGTCGAAGCGGATCGTCAAGGAAATCCTGTCCAGATATGAGAAAGACATCCCCAATGCGCCCATTGGAAAAAAGTTCAGCGAGTGTTACGATTTGGAAAGAGTGAAGCCCAGCAAGGAATATGTTGAACTCTACGAAAAGGTCAAGAATGAGGTCAAGAAGACCGGCTTCATTCACGCATTTTGATGCGCTTGATGCAAGAACGTTTTGCGGCTCGAATGCGTAACGTTGATTGGATAGACTTTAAAATAGGTCAGGTATCCTGCCTGACCTATTCATCGTTCTGATGAAGCAGGCGGAAGGCATGTTTCGGTTCAAACGGCAACAGAAAGTTGTAGAGATTGGCAGTGTGAGAGTCGGTGGTCAGCCCGGAGAAAACCCGACCCTTCTTATCGGCTCGATTTTTCACAAGGGCGATGCTCTGATCCAGAGCCGCAAAGATCAGCGCTTCGACCGGGACAAGGCGGAGGAACTGATCAAGGGCCAGGAGCGGCTTTCGAGAGAGACGGGCCTGCCCTGCATGCTCGACATCGTTGCGAACTCCGGAGAAGAGTTCAAGGCCTATATTGACTTTGTCACCCAGGTGACGGACGTGCCTTTTGCCATCGATGCGTGGATGCTCAAGCCGAAACTCGAGGCAGCCCAATACGTTCGAGAACGGGGGCTCCTCGACCGTATGGTTTATAACAGTCTGACTGTGTGGTCCGAGGATCTCAATAAGGAGATTGAAGAGATCAGAAAGATCGGGGTGAAACACATCGTCCTGGTGCCTTTTGATGATCGGAACTTGATGCCTTCCGGGCGGATCAAGGGTCTTCGTCGACTACTCGAAGCCCTTGGGGATAACCCAGGGGAGAACCTCCTGGTCGATACCTCGGTGATGAATACTCCCGCCACAGGTATCTCCTGCCTCGCCAATTGTCGAATCAAGAAAGAGTTCGGCATGCCTGCAGGAAGTGCCCCGGCCAATGGTTCCTATATGTGGAAGGAATCGAAGGAGATGTGGGGCAGAGAGGGGTTTGCCGGCGTGGACTCGGCGGTCCATGCGATCTCCGGGGTTCTATGGGGGGATTTCCTTTTTTACGGACCCCTGATGGGAGCGGGAAGAATCTTCCCGGCCGTTGCCACCGCCAGTGCGGTTCTTGCGACGATCCGCTTCGGAGAGGAGAAGATTCTTCCTTCGAAGAAGGACCATCCGCTTCGGAAACTCTTTCATGACTTCGTTCAAAAACTGGAGGAAACGGAATGATCCCGAGAGAAAGGGTTTTAAAGCTTCTGCGAAGGGAGCCGATAGATCGGATGCCTGTTTTCAGTGGCCAGGGGATGGTGGTCCTACCGGCCATTCAGGCATTGAACCTTCGCTTTCCGGAGATTCACCTCACCGAAGAGAACATGGCGGCCACGGCAATCAAGACGGCGGAGATGTTCGGCTTCGACGCCGTCGTGATTCCTTATGACATGTGCACCATCCCTGAGGCCGCAGGGCTTCAGGCGAGCATTTATCAGGATTCCCAGGAGATCCTTTATCCGACCCTTCCTTTTAAATGGAAAAAGATCGATGAGGTAGTCATTCCGGAGAATCTCCTAGATCGAGGGAGGATGCCGGTTGTTACGAAAGCAATCGCACGGATCAAGGAGAAAGTAGGTGAGAGACTGGCGATCGGTTCCTGGACCCTGGGTCCATTTACCATGGCGGGGCAACTGGTCGAGCTCGATGTATTAATGAAGAGCACGATGAAGGATCGGCTAAAGGTGGAAGGGCTTCTCGACCGGCTTACGGAGTTGCTGATTCAGATTGGAAGGCGCTATCAGGATCTCGGCGTGGATTATATGAGCCTGAGAGAGATGGGTACGGGGACGGATCTCTTAAGCCCGAGGGTTTTCAAGGCAATGATCCAGCCCCGTCTCCAGAGGATTCTTCAGGCCTGGAGATCTCCCAAGATCCTTCATATCTGCGGGGCCACGGATATGATCATCGAGATGATGAACGAATGCGGGGCGGATGCGATCAGTGTCGATCAGAAGAACCATCTCGATCAGGCGAGGAGGAAGGTCGGCGACGGAGTGGTGCTCCTTGGAAACTTCGATCCTTATAATACCCTCTGTGTCACGGAGGTTGAGAAGGTTGAGGGAGTCATTAAGGGGTGCATCGACGCCGGTGCAGACGCGGTGTGGCCCGGCTGTGATATCTGGCCAGCCGTGAAAGAGGAGAATCTCAAAGCCTACATTAATACGATTTTCAAGTACGGAAAGACTCCCACACCGGCTGTGGGAAGAATATGAAAGTCATAAATCCGAAGCACGAAACTCGAATTTCGAAACAAACTGAAATTTGCTGAAATCGTAAAATTACAAAATCTGTCACTCCAGCGAAAACCGGAGTCCAGAACCGATTGAAATAATCCCGCCAGACGCGGGACTTTCGCAGGAATGACAAACTCGAGAAAAATGGATTTTTTGCAAGTTCATCAAATTTCCGAAATTCGAAACAGAAGATAAAATTCGTTCTTTCAATTCGGAGATTCGAGTCTTGATAAATTCGTAAAAAGTCAAGAAATAGAGAAACTGTCATGCTGAACTTGGTTCAGCATCTCACAAAATCAATGACTTACGAGACCCTGAAACAAGTTCAGGGTGACAAATTAGGACTTTTTACGAGACCATCAGTCTTAGATTTGCTTCGGATTTCGAATTTTGCGAGGGAGGCGTTGGATGGGGACGGAAGAGAAAAGGGCGGAGTTGCTGAATAAGCTGAAAGAAGGCGTCGTGAATTTTGACGAGGAGCTGGTGCGAAAGACGAGCGAGGAGGTTCTCGAAAACGGCCTGGACGCCTATGATGCCGTCATGAATGGACTGGCTGCCGGGATGGAGAAGGTGGGAGAGCTTTATGACAAACAGGAATACTTCGTCCCTGAGATGCTGATGGCGGCGGATGCCCTCTATATCGGTCTCAACATCCTGAGACCGCATATTAGAGAAGAGGAATCGGGAGGAGCGAGAGGCCAGGTCGTGATCGGAACGGTCCAGGGCGATGTCCATGATATCGGAAAGAACCTGGTGAAGCTCATGTTCGAGATCGGGGGATTCACCGTCCATGATCTGGGCAGGGATGTTCCACTGGATAAATTTGTGGAGGAACAGATCAAGACCGATGCCGAGATCGTGGCCCTTTCGGCCATGATGACAACCACCATGATGGGGATGAAAAAGGTTGTCGAGACGATCAAGTCGAAGAACCCCAATGTGGCCATTATGCTGGGCGGAGCCCCGCTGACGAAGGATATTGCCAAACTTTTTGGCGCAGACGGTTACGCGGATTCGGCGGGCAACGCGCTTCAGGAGGCCATCAAGATGATCGGCCAGTTGAGGAAGCTCGGGGAGAAGAAAGCAGTTTAGCGCCCTCTAAGGGACGCTAAACTGCATTGCAAAATGCAAATTGTAAATTGCAAAATGCAAAATAAAGAATGGGTCATATATGGTTATCATTATGAATACTATCGGTGTCATCGTCTCTTTGAATCGGTGTAATCACCGTCTGAAAGGAAAGACGGAATGAAAACCTATCAGGTCATCTTTCAACCCTCGGGAAGAAGAGGCGAGATTTCAGAAGGAAAGACCGTTATTGAAGCCTCCCGGGAATTAGGGGTCGAGATCGAATCGGTCTGTGGTGAATTGAAAGTCTGCGGGAAATGTAAAGTGAAGGTGGAAGAGGGATTCTTTGAACGATACGGAATTACCTCCCGTTCGGAGCATCTCTCGCCCTACGCAGAAGAGGAGAAAGAATTTATCAGCGAGGATGAAAAGGCCCAGGGGTACCGGCTCGGCTGCGCCGCCCGGATCCGGGGAGACGTTTTGATCTTCGTCCCTGAGGAAAGCCGTGCGCAAAAGCAGGTGGTGAGAAAGGCGGCTACAGAGAGGTCGATTGAACTCAGACCTGCCATCACCCTTCATTTTGTTGAGCTTTCACCCCCCAGTTTTCACGATCCCCTTGGAGATTTTGAACGCCTCCAGAAGGCCCTTAGCGAGAGATATCACCTCCCGTCCATTGGCATCGACTATCGCACCCTTTTGAAACTTCCTCAGGTCCTTCGGCAGGGGGACTGGAAGGTGACGGTTGCGACCTGGATGGAAAAGGAGATCCTCGACATCAAGCCGGGCAATGTCCTGGACGCCTACGGGCTCGCCATCGATGTGGGAACGACAACCGTGGCTGGCTACCTCTGCAATCTTCGAAATGGAAAGGTCATTGCCACCCACTCGATGATGAATCCTCAGGTCACCTACGGGGAGGACGTCATGTCTCGGATCACCTACGCCATGACCCATCCTGAGAACGGTCTCGAAACGATGCATCGTACGATTGTGGACGGCCTGAACCGTCTGATCGAGGCCATCACGGAGGAGTGCGCCCTCTCTCCTGTGGATCTTCTGGAGTTGACGATTGTTGGCAATACGGCCATGCATCACCTCCTTCTCAAGATCGACCCCGAATTTGTGGGAGTTGCTCCATTTCCTCCTGCGATCCATCGCTCCCTGGATATCAAGGCGAGGGATTTGGGCATCAAGGCCCATCCGGCCGCAAATATCCACATCCTTCCGATCGAGGCGGGTTTTGTGGGGGCGGATAATGTAGGTGTCCTCATCGCCGAGGAGCCGTACAACCAGGATGAAAACGTTCTCATCATCGACATCGGAACGAACGGAGAACTGGTGATGGGAAACAGGAAGATCCTGATCTCTTCCTCCTGCGCAACGGGTCCGGCCCTCGAAGGGGCCCATATCAAATTCGGTATGAGGGCTGCCCCCGGTGCGATTGAGAGGATTCAGATCGATCGAGAAACCCTGGAGGTCAACTACAAAGTCATCGGCCAGGAGCAGTGGCATGCCGATCTAAGGATCATGACGGCCAAGGGGATCTGTGGCTCAGGGATTATCGATGGGATGGCCGAACTTTTCCAGGCCGGGATTATCGACAAGAGCGGCCGAATCCGAAAGGAGAAGATTCAATCTCCGAGGCTGAAGATTTCTGACGGGAGGCCGGAATTTGTGATTGCATGGAAGGATGAGACCTCTATCGGAAAGGACATTACGATTACCCAGCAGGATGTGAGGAACGTTCAACTCGCCAAAGGGGCTCTTTACACGGGGGCCAAGCTGATGATGAAAAGGCTCGGAATCGAGAAGCTGGATAAAGTCATCCTGGCAGGGGCCTTCGGGAGTTATATTGATAAAGAGGAAGCCATGGTGCTGGGGATGTTTCCGGATTGCGATCTGAAGAGTGTCTATGCCGTCGGAAATGCCGCGGGAGATGGAGCGAGAATCGCTCTGCTCGACAGGAACAAGAGGGTGGAGGCGGATGAGATCGCCCGGAAGGTGGAGTACATCGAGCTGACGATCGAGGAGACTTTCCAAAAAGAGTTCATGGAGTCGATGCAAATTCCCCACATGAAAGATCCCTTCCCCCATCTTAAAGGCATTGTAAGGGAGGAGATTCTAAAAGGCTGATATCGTATTTCGTAAGTCAACCCTTCAGGGCTGGTCTATCGGGGCTAAAGCCCTGAGATACAGAATTTTACATCGGGGTATGAAATGTGCGGGCGTACTGCTTGTAAGCCCGTCACGAGTTTTCACGTTTGGATTCTGTAAGGCGGGATCCCCGATCACGCCGTGTCCGAAGAATTCCGTACGGGCGGCCCACCGTGGCCGCCCGCATCAGGCTAGAGATTTAAGGCATGAACAAGCGAGAAAGGTTACTCAAAGCACTAAAAGGGGAGGCAACGGATCGTCCCGCGGTCTTCTGTGCCAATAGCACGGCGACGCAACAGCAAGCAGAGCTATTTGGGCTCAAATGGCCTTTTTTTCACCAGAAGGCAGAAGAGATGGCCAAAATGGCGCTGGGAGCGCATGAGGTTTTCGGATTTGATGGCGTCCGCGTTCCCTTCTGTCAGACCATCGAGGCGGAGGCTCTCGGATGCGAAGTGGGCTACCGGGATTTCATGCCCAGTAATGATATCCCTCTTTATCAGTTGGGCGATGTCCCTCAATTTCCGGATGATTTCCTGAAACGGGGACGAATCCCCGAGCTTCTCGAAGGCATTCAGTTACTGAAGCGGCAGGTGAGCCGTGAGGCCCTTGTCCTCGGAGGCGTTGCGGGACCGCTTACCATCGCGAGAGCTCTTCTGGATTCTGTTCCTCTCCTCAAAGCTTCATTAAAAACCCCGGATAAAATTATCCCGTTCCTACAGGTTGGCCAAACGGCCTGTCTGCAGTTGGCAATGGCCCTGATCGATGCCGGGGCAGAGGCAATTGTCATTGAGGACATGACCGCTTCTCCTGACTTACTTCATCCGAAAACCTATAAGAACACCGTGGCTGAATATCATCGACAGCTCATCCAAGCCCTATCCGTGCCGACAATTCTTCATATCTGCGGAAATGTAACCTTCATTGCGGAGGAGATGACGAAGAGCAGGGCCGTCGGTCTCTCGATCGATCCGAAAGTAGAAATTGCGTTAATGCGAGCAAAAGCTGGTCCTGAGATGCGCCTCATCGGGGGCGTTGAAACGATCTCTTTGTCCCTCTCAAACCCAGGAGAGATCAAGCAGATGAGTCTTAGAGCATTAAATAACGGGATTGACATCCTTGCCCCTGGCTGTGCCATTCCGCCCAATTCGCCGACCGAGAATCTGAAGATGATGGTCCAGGTGGCAGAAGAGTACGGGAGAGCATAGGAGGGCCAGGAATGGGATGGAATGGAGAACGATCATGATGCTTTGAGTGGGGAACCGATGTCCTAAATCCGAAGCACGAAATCCGAAACTCGAAACAAATCGAAATTACCAAAATCCCAAATTCGAAACAGGAAATGGACCTGAAATTTCTTTTGACATTTGATCATTTGAATCTGGAATGTGTTTTGAATTTCGATATTCGGATTTCGAATTTTATCTTAAGGAGGTACTCTTATGAACGGAAGAATTATTCTGGTGGTGGCGCTGGTATCTGGACTCTTCATCGCGGTTTCCGGTGCACGGGCTTCAGAGGTTGTCATTAACACGTGGGGAGGAGCGTTCCTTGAAGCCTTCAATGCCGTTCAGGGCGACATTGAAAAGGTTTCCGGAGCAAAGGTGAAAATGACGACTCACCCGGGAGCTGCGGCAGGATTAAGCCGTCTCATCGCCCAGAAAGATAATCCCCAGGTGGATCTATTTACGGGAATCGAGAGCACGGCTTATGACGGAGGGAAGGCTGGAGTTTTTGAAGAATTGACGCCTGCCATGATTCCAAACATGGCGAAGGTACCGAAGGAATTGATCATGCCTCATGGCGTCTCGATCTGGATCTCTCTGAGAGGGATCTTCTACCGGGCGGATATGGTCCCGTTTGAAATCAAGAAATGGGAAGACCTCTGGGATGCCCGGCTGAAAGGGAAAGTGGCCACCTCGATCATGCTTGATAAGGGGAATTTTCTGATCATGGCGGCGCTCCTCTCCGGGGGGAGCGAGAACAATATCGGTCCTGGTTTTGAGAAGATGAAGGCCTTGAAACCGAATCTTGTTCTTTTCTACAAGACGGATTCCGAGTCAATCAAATTCCTCCAGGCGGGTGAAGCTGCGGTGGCAGGATGGGGTATTCTCCCTAATGTTTTTAAGCTTCTGGAACCGGGTTCGAATTATCGATTCGTCATTCCCGAAAAACCCCAGTTCCTGGCTCCGATACCGGTCTCTCTGGTCAAGGGAAGACCGAATAGAGAGGAGTCGTTGAAGGTGATTAACGCCATTCTTACAAAAGACATCCAGGAGAAACTCGCCGCTCATCTGGGCGTTGTTCCCGCTCTTCCTGAAGCGAGGCCCCCTGAGAAGATTCGGGATATCGTCCCCGCCTTGAAGAATATCTATCAGGTGAACTGGGATGTGGTCAATGCAAACTTCGATAAATGGCTTGACCGCTGGAACAAAGAGATCCAGGTGAAGTAGCGAATTCAGCGCAGAGTCGCAGAGAACGGTGACCCTGGAATTCTGGAATGATGGAATATTGGAATTATGGGTTAAGAAAGACGGAATGATGGAAAAGTGGAATAATGGAATGATGGAATGATGGGTTCAAAACAAGTCTTTTCTCTGAGATCTTCCCAATACTCCAACGTTCCAGTATTCCAATCTTCCGGTTCTTTTGTCTTTTCCAATATTCCACTCTTCCATGATTTTAGTATTGCTTTTTGTTCCAATTTCCCATTATTCCTGTATTCCAATAGTCCATTCTTCCATCTGCAATTCTGAAAAAAGCTATGGCTCAGAAAAGAACGACAGCTGTGAGCATGGGGCTCCTGGTTCCGGGGATGCTGTGTGTTTTGGTCTTCGGGGGTTCCCTTGCCTCGATCGCTTTGCTAAGCCTCAGACCGGGCCGATTGACCGATTCGGGTATCGGCCTCAACCAGTATATCCGTTTCTTCAGTGATCCCCATTACCTCCTCTATGTCTGGCGGTCCTTTAAAGTCTCACTTTATGGGACACTGCTGACCCTTTGTTTTGGGTATCCGGTCGCCTACCTGATGGCGCGGGCGGGTCTCCACACGAGAGTGCTGCTCACCGTCTTGCTCGTCGTTCAGTTCTTTACGAGCTATATCGTCCGGGCCTACGCCTTGATGCTGGTTCTGGGGAACAACGGTCTTATCAACCGGGCCCTCTTGAAGGTTGGTCTCATTCATTCTCCTCTTCCTTTGATCTACAATGAAGCTGGTGTGGCGATTGGTCTTGTGATGGTCTCACTTCCTTTTATGGTCTTTCCGATCTACAGCGTTCTGAACGGAATTGCACGCAGGCTGGAGGAAGCGGCTGAATCACTGGGGGCGGGGGAATGGCAGGTGTTCTGGAATGTGACGTTTCCCCTGAGTCTTCCCGGTGTGGCCGCGGGCGTGATCATCGTCTTTCTCTTTCAATTGACTTCCTTTATTGTTCCGGGCCTCCTGGGTGGAGGATATTATGACATGGTGGCAAACTTCATCTATGATCAGGCCCTCGGCGTGATGAATGTCCCCTTCGCCTCCGCAGTCTCGATGGTGATGCTTGCCATCACCCTGGTGTTGGTGGTGGGACTGAATAAGCTCTTTCAGCGAGGACTGAAGGATGTTTCAAGCTAAAAGAGGAATCCCATCCCGGGGATACCTCCACAAGGCCTTCTGGACAGTCGGTCTCCTGGTCATCGTCGCGATGATGGTGCCCCTGGTCGTGGTTCTTATTATTTCCTTTAACCCTGGAAACGAGCTCGTCTTTCCGCCGAAAGGGATTTCGCTGAGATGGTACCAGAACATCTTCAAGCATCCCGTCTTCATATCAAGTTTTCAATTCACCATGGCCCTCGGGGTGGCTTCAACCCTGGTCTCGCTCGTCATCGGTCTTTCGGGCGCCCTGGTGTTGACCCGCCGCAAATTTAAAGGGGCTGAGGTGATCTCATCTCTTCTCATGTCCCCTCTGGTGGTTCCTCAGGTTGTCATTGGGATGAGTTTTCTCTCCCTTTTTAGCATGATGCATGTTTATCAATCCCTCCCCAGTCTTTTCGCCCTTCACATCGTACTCACACTTCCCTATACCCTGAGGGTCTTTATTGCCAATCTGAGCCGGTGTCCCGTCTCCTGTGAAGAGGTGGCAATGGTATTGGGGGCCGGGAAGTATCGTGCTTTTGCAGAAACGACCTTGCCGATGATCAAACCTGGAATTGCTGCGGCATCCATTTTCTCCTTTGTCACTTCATTTGACAATATTACGGCGAGCCAGTTTCTCATCTGGGACCGGACGACCCTTCCCATCGAGATCTATGCCTACATTACGAAGGAGAATGATCCGACCGTCGCAGCCGTTTCAGGGATTCTGATCCTTCTCACGACAGGTCTTGTCCTGGCAATGGAGCGGTGGGTGGGATTGGAAACCGTAACAGGATGAACCTCATGATTACTGATTTCGGATTGCGAATTGCGGATTGAAGATTTGGTGAGGCCATGGCTGCAGGTGCTAAAAGTGTCGTTCTGAAACATGTGACCGTTCGTTATGGGAATGTGGTTGCTCTGGACAACATCTCTCTCGAGATCGAACCGGGAGAGTTGCTCTCTCTTCTGGGACCGAGCGGTTGCGGAAAGACGACCCTCCTCCGGTCGATCGCGGGATTTGTCGGTCTGGATGGGGGAGAGATCTTTATCGGAGGGAAACCCTGCGCAGACCTTCCTCCCTCGAAAAGGGGTCTCGGCATGGTGTTTCAGGACTATGCCCTCTTTCCTCATATGACCGTGGCAAGGAATGTTGCCTTTGGTCTTAAGATGCGTGGCATTCCTCAGCAAGAGCAGCATCCGCTTGTCAATAAGGTCCTGGCCCTGCTGAGCCTCGAGGGGATGGAGGGGCGCTATCCGCGCCAACTTTCCGGAGGTCAGCAGCAGCGGGTAGCTCTGGCAAGGGCCCTGGTGGTCGAACCGGGGGTGCTTCTTCTCGATGAGCCTCTCGCCGCACTCGACAAGAAGTTGAGAGAAGAGATGCAGATCGAGCTGCGATCTCTCCAGCGGCGTGTAGGAATTACCACGATCTTCGTCACTCATGATCAGGAGGAGGCCCTCACGCTGTCAGACCGTGTCGTCGTAATGGAAAAAGGGAGGATTGTGCAGGTGGGGGCTCCCATAGAGGTCTATGAAAATCCGAGAAGCCGTTTCAGCGGCGTTTTTGTTGGGAAGTCGAACTTCATCCACGGGAAGGTGGTCTCCTGCGGTGAAGGCGGATCGATCTGCGAGGTCGCCGGAGTCGGGCCGGTCGCAGTTCGACCGGAAGTGGGTGTCGGAAGAGAAACCCAGTTCCTCCTGAGACCGGAGAAGGTGCATCTCTCCACGGAAAGACCTCCCCATCCGGAAACGAACTGTGTTTACGGAAAGGTGGAACATAGGGTCTATTTGGGCATGGTCACGGAGTACCATTTGAGGACCGACCGGGGATATCAGCTCATTGCTGCCGTCCTCAATACGGAGAGGGCCGCAATGAGGTTCGAACTGGGGGAATCCGTTTGGGCCATCTGGTCTCCAGATGACCTGATTCATATCCCCAGGACCGATCATGAAACACCGGAATGAGACTGTGCGAGAAGTGAAGAGGATGCACCAGTAGTTTTATGGAGTTTTTAAATCCGAACCGCGAAATCCTAAACTCGAAACAAATTCAAATTACCAGAATCCAAAATTCAAAACGAAAATGATGATCAACAGGCGTTTTGAGAATTTGGGTTTTTGAATTTGTTTCGTTTTTCGATATTCGGATTTCGAATTTCTCGGAGGTGGAGATAAGGGAGGAGGAAAGAGATGCTGCAATTCTGGGAAGTGGCCAACAGGGCGGTGAATACGGGACCCCTGATGCGGATGAAAGAGTTCGACATGAAAATCTTCAAAGTGGCGTCCCGTCTGGTCAAGGAATATGGAATCAAATACGATCCCAAGGTTCCCATTCCTTCGGATGACGGCCTTGCAGATCGCCTTTTTGAAGCGGGTCTTAAATTCTATGAGGAGACCGGGACCTACTGCATCGATACGGAACGGGTCATCTACTTCAGTAAGGAGGAGATCCAGGAGGCCCTTCGGGATCTCCGTTCCATGCCTGATGAAATCGATATCGGGGAGGGTGTGGAGAAGAGGAGGCTCTTCAAACGGAGGATTGAAGATCCGAGGAAGCCCCTCGTGATCGGTGGTGTCGTGGAGGACAGTCCAAGAGAGGGCAGGGATTATGTTCAGCTCTACAAAAGCATTGCTCAGGAGCGGATCATCGATGGGATTTACTATGGCCCGCCCCCTGCGAGCATCGAGGGCAAGAAGTGGACCATTGCTTCTCCGCTCGACTGCCATGCGGCAAAGTCTGCGGTGGGCTGGATGAGGGAGGCAATACGGTCTGTGGGAAGGCCGGGGTTACATCTGCTGGATGCGTGTCCCTCGGCATTGGGCACCATCTCGGCCTGTTATCCTGAAAAAGGACTTCGGAAGACCGATGCCATCACGTTAGCGACGATCAGTGAGTTGAAGACCAATTTCGAACTGATGAACAAGGTGGCCTATTCGCTGCACTACGGCTGCATGCGGAGCCCCTTCTGGACGTCGATTGTGGGAGGTTTTGCCGGTGGGCCTGAGGGGGCGGCCCTGGCCAGTGTGGCCATGACCTTCAATGCAATCATGGTCTACTATGTGGCAGGGGCAGGCTATGTGATGGTTTCGAGCATTCTCCAGAACCCGCCGATCAACACGGCCCGTCAGACCATCTGGGTGAGGAATGTCAGCCTTCAAGCCCTTGCCCGGAACACAAATCTGATCTGCGGAGGCGGAGGCCTCACTTCTGCCGGCCCGGGGACCGAACAACAGCTTTGGGAAATTGCGGCCCTGGGCCTTCACACCTCGGTCGCCGGGGGGCATATCGTCCACGGCGCCCGTAAATCGAAGCTGGTGAAACCAAATCAGGGAACGGGGATGGAGCCGAGATGGGAAGGTGAGGCTGCCAGGGCCTCCGCCGGCCTCTCGAGGTCGGATGTGAACGAGCTGATTGACTTCATTTTGAAGAAATACGAAAACAATGTTGCCGTGGGTCAGGCTCCTGATGGATTCAGTTTCGAAGAGTTGTATGACTACGAGGAAGTACGTGTAAAGCCTCAATACCTCGATTTGTACGCAAAGGTGAAGCACGAATTGGAGGAGAAAGGGCTCAAGTTCGACTAACGTTATCGCATCAAGCCTCGAAAACTCCGTTCGATCAGCCCTGTAGGGCTGAGTTACCGTACCTTGGGGGTTGAAATGTAGCTCAAGGCTTTAGCCTTGATGAACACTGGGACTGGTATTCCTGGGCTGTAGCTGGCGTCGGGCTGAAATGTAACTCAAGGCTTTATCCTTGATGATAAGGAAGGGCTGGGATGACGTCGCGGGAACGAGTCATGAAGGCGCTTCAAAGAGGGAAGCTGGACCGGGTTCCGGTATTCCTCATGTCCCGTGCCTACAGCATCAAGCAGGGCGGAACGTCCTTCAAGGCCTGTTTGGAAGACGGAACGGGAGAACGTTATGCCCAGGCCCAGTACGACTGCTGGAAGCGATTTGGATATGATGGGGTGATGGATCTTGAGGGGGTGAATGCCGAGTCTGAGGCCATGGGATGTAAGCTGCGGATAATGGAGAATGAGAGCCCGTCAATGGAAATTCCCATTGTTCAGAGCTATGACGGGCTGGAGGAGTCGAGTCTGCGGGTTTTCGATCCGGAAGCGACCTGGCCCATTCCACGACAGCTGAATATCGTTCGCAGATTGCGAAAGAAACTTGGAGAAGACGTATCCATCTACGGGAACCCCCAGTGCCCATTGAGAAGTGCAGGGATGCTTCGGGGTGTGGAAACCCTGATGCGAGACATGGTGAGACAGTCCAGGCATCTTCACCAGCTTCTCGAGTTGACGACGAATGTGTCAATACTTTATGGAAAGGCCCTTTTCGAGGCCGGATGCGATATTCTCATGGCTTCCAACCCGATTGGCTCCGGTGATATGATCTCGCGCCGTCATTACGAGGAATTCTCTTCTCCTTATGACCGGAGAATGGTCAGCTCATTTCATCAGGCTGGAATACCGACGATATTGCATATTTGTGGAGATGTGACGGACCGGCTCGATCTGATTGTGGAGGCAGGATTTGATGGTGTGAGCTTGGATAGCAAAGTGAGTCTGGAATGGGCCAGAGAAACATTCGGAGACCGCATCTGTCTTATCGGGAACGTGGACGTCGTTCATCCTTTGCTCTTCGGGAATCCGGAAGAAGTGATCATTGAGTCAAGGAAATGCCTTGAAGCCCTCGGAACGGCCGGATGCATGCTTTCTGCAGGATGCGAGATTTCTCGTGACACGCCTCCAGCCAATCTGGAGGCACTGATCCGGGCAGCAAGAGAATTTTCGGGATAGGTCATTAAACCCTTCCCTCATCCTTCGTCGTTGCGGCGCACTGGCAGAGAGACCCCACTCCTCAGAATTTCGGTTGCCTCCCATCTGGCCTTATATAAGCAACCGGGAAGAGATGGCTTTTTCAGCAGCACTATTTTAGATTTAGCGAGGAGTGAGGAAGGAGCGGGTGGATGAAGATCGTCAAAGAACCGACCTATAAGAAAGACATCGTGGATTCCCTGGGGCGATTCGATGAGCGTCAAAACGGATTCAGTCGGGGCAGAGTCGATCCTTCTAGAAGCAAATACGACCGGATGCACGACCGAAGCGTCGAAAATATTCATAGGAAGGTCCCAGGCAAAACCGTGCTCGACCATGCCCTCTGGGTTTCCGCCCGGACCGTGGACTATGTGTTGAGGCAAACCCAGATGGCGAGAGAGGGAACGGCTCTCTTCAATCAGAACTTGAAATTGGAGAGCTGCAACCCAGGAGAGATGTCACGAATCATCAAGCGAGTTGCTCGCTGGCTGGGAGCGGATCGGGTTGGAATTGCGGAAGTGAACCCCTTATGGATTTATACCCATTGGGGCCATCATAGCGCCCACTATTGCGGTGGGGCTCAAGCCGGTGATCCAATCGAGATTCAAAAGGAGTATCGGTATGCCATCGTTCTCATTCACGAGATGGATTATGATCTCATCAAACGGACACCGGCCGTCGAACCCTCGACCGATCTCGCCTATTCCAGAATGGGCGAGGTCGCATGCTCTCTTGCTACTTTCGTCCGCGAGATCGGTTACAAGGCGCTTCCTGCCGGGAATGAATTGGCTCTGAGTATTCCTTTAGCTGTGGATGCGGGTCTTGGCGAACTGGGTCGATTAGGTTTGCTCATGACGCGGGAGTTCGGGCCCCGTTGCCGGATCAGCAAAGTTTTCACCGATCTTCCCTTGGAGGTTGATCGTCCGATCGATATGGGTGTTCAGGCCTTCTGCGAAAAATGCGAGCGGTGTGCCCACCACTGTCCGAGCGGAGCGATCAAGTCAGGGGAGAAGACGAAAGAACCCCGGGATCAGTCGACTTCCCCGGGAATGCTGAAATGGCCGGTTCACGCCATGAAGTGCTTCGACTGGTGGGTGAAAAATGGGACCCATTGCTCTGTGTGCATCCGAGTCTGCCCGTGGAATAAGCCGGATGCACTACTCCATCGAGGGGTTCGGTTCCTGGCAGAGCGTGAACTTCTGACAAGATTTCTGGTCTCCATGGACGAACGAGTGGGATATGGAAGACAGGTCATCGATTTCTTCGACTGAGGTTAACCCGCCAGTCATATAAAGGGTTATGGGTAAGCTTTTCTTCAGGAGTTTGCCAGGCGGTTGATTTCGAAATTGAATGGAATCGAAGGATCGCACCTCAGGTAAATTCTATCCCGAGGTGGGGAGGGCTGATTCGCGGAATGGCTCGCCTCGAAGGTTTTCCGAGGGTTCTTTCCCGTCCGTTCAGTCAGGAGCCTGCGTCACAACTGGGTTAATCTTTTGGAGAAGAGCTCTCGCGTGATTCTTCGTGATTGCCACGGACACCATTGAGAGTGATCTGGGCGGCTGACATCTCGATTTGAGACGTCGGGAGGAGGAATTCATCATGATCTCGTTCTGGAAGGTAATGGATCGTGCCTATAACACGGGTCCTCTCATGAGGGTGGAGAAATTCGACATGGAGGTATTTCGCAAGGCTTCAGAGTTCAAGAAGCGATTTGGCATTCAATTCAACCCGGAAACACCCGTTCCGGAAAACGATGACCTAGCGGACAGGGTTTTTCAGGCGGGGCTCGAACTTTTTATTGAAGTAGGGATCTATAACGCCGGCTCAGAAAGAGTGATACGATTCAGCCGTGACGAGGTCGAAGAGGCGCTCCTGGAACTCTGGAGATTGCCCGATTCCATCATCATTGGAGAGGGGACGGAGCAGCGGCAATTGAAGAAGCGCACCATCTCTGATAAGGCTCCCCCACTTACGATAGGAGGTTTTATCGAAGACAATCCCAACGAGGGAAGGGACTTCGTCCAGATGTACAAGAGCGTGGCCCAGGAGAAGCTGGTCGATGGGATCTACTATGGGCCGGCTCCCCGGACTTCGGAAGGTAGGCCCTACTCCTTTGGTACGCCACTGGAGACCCGGGCCACGCGACAGGCCGTCTCGTGGCTAAGGGAGGCCACCCGTGCCGTTGGAAGGCCGGGCCTTCACCTCCTCGATGCCTCCTTTTCAGCCCTTGGAACGTCGATTGCGTTCGACGAGAAGAATGGCCTGAGGAAGAGCGATGCCGTTTCGATTCCGCACATCAGCGAGCTTAAGGTAAACAGTGATCTCCTGAGCCGGGTCGGAGTGACCATGGAGCATGGATGTCTCAGGAACCCATTCTGGACATCGATTGTGGGAGGATTTGCCGGCGGGCCCGAAGGAGCGGTCATCTGCTCCATTGCCTCGGCATTGAATTCTGTGATGGTCTATAACGTTGCAGGATCGGGATATGTGATGTCCTCGACGATTTTGAGCAATCCGCCTGTGACATCGGACAGGAGGACCTACTGGGTGAGGGATGTGAGCCTCCAGGCCCTTGCAAGGAATACGAACCTGATCTGTGGGGGAGGGGGGTCCCTGGCATCGGGACCAGGAACAGAGCAGCAGCTCTGGGAGATTGCAGGTCTTGCGTCGATCATCGCCGTTGCCGGGGGCCATATTATGCACGGGCCCAGAAAATCAAAGCTCGTGAAACCGAATCAGGGAACAGGCCTCGAATCGAGATGGATGGCGGAGGTCGCACGGGCGACAGGGTCCCTTTCCCTTAGCGAGGTGAATGAACTGGTGAAATTCATTCTGGGAAAGTTCGAAGGTAGAATCACCCCCGATCAGGCAGACCCGGGATACGCGTTTGAAGAGCTCTATGACTTCGAAACCGTCGAAATCAAGCCCCACTACCTGGAGAAATACTGGAAGGTGAAGAGGGAACTTGAGACATGGGGACTCAAATTTAAATAGAGTCTGTTTATAAATTGCCGCCTCAATCAGATCATTGTAGCCGCAGGCTTTAGCCTGCGCAGGAGGTTCCCGATTGAGGCCAATTCTGCAACGCAACCTAAATAAAGGTTGCGGCTACGTGAAAACGGTGCCCGAAGGCAATCACTGGCTAATGTGTTAAGAGAATCTTAATTATTTTTAGTCGCAATCTGATCAACGGGATGGGAGTTGTTATGGATCTCACAACATTCATTGAAAAACTGATTGAGCAGCAGGAGCTACTGAGGGTTCGGAAAGAGGTTGATCCGCGATACGAGTTCGCTGCTGTGGCCAGCAGAGTCCAGAAGACGAGTAACAAGGCCCTCCTTTTCGAAAAGGTGAAGGGATCCCGGTTTCCTGTCCTGACGAATCTCCTCGGAACGTACAAGCGGGTAGGAATTTTTCTCGGATCTGAAGAACGGGATGTGGTTCGGGCCATTGGAGCCAAATTGACCCAGACCCCTTCTGTCCGGGAAATGGGAAAGGGCCGTCGTGAGACGATGGAGGTAACAGAACTCGGCTATCAGCTTCCAATAGTGACCCATTATGAGAAGGATGCAGGTCCGTACATCACGGGTGGTATTATGCTTGCGAAGGATCCGGAAACAGGGATCCATAATCTCTCCTACCACCGGATGCAGTGGACCGAAAAGGGGGAACTTCGTTTTCGCATTACGCCGGGGCACCATGTGGGACTCTACTTTGATAAGATGGAAAGGAAAAACCGAAATCTTGAGGCCGTCGTGCTTATCGGGGCCTCCCCGGCCATCATGCTCGCCGCAGCGTTTGGTCTTCCGTATGACTGGGATGAAATTGAGGTGGCAGGATCGCTCCAGGGGACCCCTGTCGCATTGACACCCTGTGAGACGGTCGGTTTAGAGATCCCGGAGGATACGGCTATTGCGATCGAGGGGGAGATTCTGCACCATGTTCGAAAACCGGAGGGACCTTACGGCGACTGGATGGGGAATTACATCCCCGTCACGGAAAACCATGTCTTTCAGGCAAGGGCGATTACCCTTTCTCCTGAACCTTTCTACTACACCATCCTTTCAGGCTCTCCTGAGGACGTCGTTCTCATCGGTATGCCCGTGGCGGTTTCGATATATCGGAACGTGCAAAAGGTGGTCCCTTCTGTCCTCGATGCAGCATGCTGGCCCTTTCTCTTCTACGGGGTGGTCCAGATCGAGAAGAAGGCCAGGGGAGAGGGGAAGAAGGCGGCCCTCGCAGCCCTCGGAACGGACATGGAATGGCTGAAGTACTGTATCGTGGTCGATCAGGATGTTGACATCTACAGCCCTCAGGATGTGATGTGGGCCATGGCGACCCGGTGCTCTCCTGAGCGTGATATCATCACGATTCCGGGAGTTCCCTCCTTTCCCCGCGACCCCCATCGAATGCACTGGGGCAGGGTGATCTTCGATGCGACCGCTCCTTTCGGCCTGGGAGCCGAGTTCGAGCGAAAGAGGGTTCCCCAGGAGGAGAACATTAAATTAGAGGATTATTTCTGAGAGGGAAGGTCATGAATTCGAGTCAGGAGAAAGCTGTTTACACCACGTGCGTCTGCAACTGCGGGGGGACCAGTGCCTGTGTGATCAAGGCCCATGTGGTGGATGGAAAAGTGGTCCGTGTCGAACCGGATGACCGCTACAATACCGGAGTGGGGATGGAAGACAAGGTGCTCACTCTGGAGGGTCTCGTCAAGAATCGATTGCAGCGAAGACCCTGTACCATGGGGCTCGTTTTTCACAAGTACCTCCACATGGAGGAGGAGAGGGTACTTCATCCTCTGAGAAGGGTGCCTGGTTCAAAACGGGGGGAAGGTAAATTCGAGCGAATCTCCTGGGATGAAGCCCTTGATACGATCGCCAATCGAATGAAGGAGGCCAGGGAGAAGTACGGGCCGTACTCGATTATTACGCCCTACATGCCGAACGAATCCCTCGAACGGCTCTTTGAGTTCTGGGGCGCCGGTGTGGATAGCTGGGGGTGGTGCTCGTTCGATCCTCAAAGGCTGATGGGCCATGTGATGGCGGGTACTCCCGGTTGGAGCTACCAGGAGTACTCTTCAAGCTCCGGGGGAGATCTTCTGGCGAATTCGAAGATGATTGTCCTCTGGGGATTCGATCCGACCATTCAGCACCATGGCCCTGCCCATCAATTTGCCTGGTTCATCAAGCTCGCAAGGGAGAGGGGAGTGCCGGTCATCCTCTTCGATCCGAGGTATACCGGGACTGCGGAAACCCTCGCGGACCAGTGGATTCCAATCAAACCCGGAACGGATTGCGCCATGTTTCTTGCCATGGCGGATGTCGTTTTCAGAAACGATTGGGTGGATCATGAGTTCGTTCGAAGATTTGTCGAACCCGAAGGCCTGGAAAGATGGAAACGTTATGTCCTCGGCTTCGATGATGGAATCGAGAAGAGTCCTGAGTGGGCTGAGGAGATTTGTGCCGTTCCGGCGGAAACGATCAGGGACCTCACGAGAAAAGTCGCACGGGAATTCCGGCCTGCGTGGATGTGGAATCATTACAGCGTGAATCGTAAGTCACAGGGAGAGCAGACGTTCAAGGCTTTTGCGTCATTGCAGGCCATCCTCGGTTATTGGGGCACCCCCGGTGCGGGTCCTCCCATGAATTTCGGGCCCCACCGACCTTTTCAAGTGAAGGCCTCCTGGGGACCTTCCGGTTCTTATCATGTCCCGAAGTTTTACAGAAGCCACTACTGGGCCCAGGCCGTTCTTCTCCTCGACAAGGTGCGGAGCGGCGAACTATCGGAGGAAGAGTACCGGAAACGGGTTGGCTGGAGGGCTGATCCGGGGTTCGTTAAAAAATTTAATCCAAGGATGCTTTTCTGGGGAGGCGGGAGCAAACCCCATGCAAGCAACCACCTCGTTACCGCTACAGACAGTCCGAATGACCAGGTGGCTGCGATGAACCGGATGGATTTCGTCGTCACGATGCACAGCCGGATCACTCCTACGGCCCGATTCGCTGATATCGTCCTTCCCGCGATCGACTGGATGTGGGAGGAGAAGACTCTGACGCGAAGCTACTACGGAGGATTTGAGAGCGTCAACTTTTGCCCGGGTGTCGTCCCTCCGAAAGGAGAGGTCAAGCCCTGGATCTGGGTTTATGTCAAGCTCGCAGAAAAGCTCGGCATCGATCCTCAGCTTTACTTCCAATATTACACAGATGACTCTCATTGGGACATGGACTACGAGCGGTATTTGAGAGATTCGTACCAACTGGTCGTGGATTACTGGAAGGCTCAAGGGAAAGAAGTCCCGCCATGGGAACGCTTTAAAAACGGAGAGTTCATCAACTGCGACGAACTGGAGGATAAGCCTCATACAGGAGCCTGGGATTCCTTCCTCCACGAGGGCAAACCGCTCAAGACCCAATCGGGCAGGATCGAGATCTTCTCAGAATACATCGCGGACGAGAGAAACCGGGGCAAAGGGGAGCATTATGATTCTTTTGGTAGACTCATCGACAACCTTCCGGGTGATTGGAACGATCTGGAGCCGATGCCTAAATACCGTCCGGCCGTCCGCGGTATGGAGGACCCCCTCACAGCTCAGTATCCGCTGAATCTGCTGACTCCTCACAGCAGGTACCGGGTGCACTATCTCTTCTGGAATCATCCGTGGCTCACAGGGGATGTGTACAATCATCGAGTGTGGGTCAGTGTGGCCGATGCAAAGGCACGGGGGATCAAAGACGGTGACTGGGTTAAAGTGTTCAACGATCGGGGCGAGGTTCGGATCAAGGCCTACGTAACGTCAAGAATTATGCCCGGAGTCACGATCATCCGGCAGGGCGCGTGGTATGAACCGGACGAAAACGGGATAGACCGGGGGCCGTCTGCTTCGACACTTCTGGGAGGAGACTTGGAGAGCTGCACCACAGCACCCAAAGCAACCAATCTGGTTCAGATCGAGAGATATGTCATTCCCCTGAAGACGGGAATCCAGAACCGATAAGAAACTGGATTCCTGCTTTCGCAGGAATGACGGATATAACCAAAGCTTTCTTTTAGGGGATGAGAATCATGATTCAATATGGTTTCTATTTTGATCAGAGTCGATGTATTGGCTGTAACGCCTGTTCTGTTGCCTGTAAACAATGGCACCAGATTCCGCCAGGTCCGGAAAAGAGGATGAGGGTTTATCAGTGGGAGAGAGGGTCTTTCCCGGATATCAAGCTTCACTTTCTTGCGATCCCCTGCTACCACTGCGAAAGGCCGATGTGCGCCCGGTCCTGTCCGAATGGTGCTATTTATAAGGAGGATCGATATGGCGCAGTCCTGATCGATCCGGAGAAATGCAAAGGGGAAAGGAAGTGCTGGAAGGGTTGCCCTTATGGGTCGGTCATGTTCGCCAGCGATACCCTTGGCGAGAAGGCCTCGAAATGCACGATGTGTATCGACCGGTTAAGAGAAGGGAAAAGCCCAATCTGTGTTCTCAGTTGTTCGATGAGGGCTCTCGAATTCGGTCCCTTCGATGAGCTAAAGGAGAGGTACGGCGGGATTCGAGAGCTTGAAGAGATGCCTCCGAGTCGTATCACAGAGCCGTCGGTTATCTTCAAAGAGCCGGATACGAAGAGGAAGATCGTCACGTGGGACGCTGAAAAGGCCCTCGGGTTCTGGAAGGGTCGGGGTCCCTATGCCTTTGAAGGGGCCCCCGATCTCTTTGACTGCGTGGAGGACGTCACTCAAATTCCAGCCGGTACGGTCGGAAGAGAGCGCCTCGTTCTCAAGGCAGGAAGCGTCGAGGAATTGATGTATTACACCACCGACGACGATTGAAATTGCTTAGAATCAAGATACTCCTTCCATGCGTCGGCAAGGTGACTCTCTTTTTTCTATTTTTCTTGACAAAGAAAAACCATTTTGTTACATTCCTTTTGCGGACTTGGGATGAGAGTGGTCAATCGAACATCGCGTAGTATCGGCCCATCAAAGGACACGACGAAGTTGTGATAATGACGGTTGACGGTGGTAAGGGGGAGTCATTACGTTTCCCAGCTTTTGAAGAACACGGTCGAGACTTAATATGGGAGAGTGCTACAACGAAGGACGGGCAAAGGGCTATATGGATACGCTCTCCATGACGACGGATGATAGAGGGTTTTCACTGACCCCAAAGGAAAGATCAGCGAAGGAAATCGAAGGGAGGACGACGAGATGAGAAGCGGATCGTTTCAAAAATGGTTGATCGGAATGTTGGTCTTGGGATGTATCATGGGAATGAGTGGCGCCACAGGATTTTGTCAGGAGAAAGAAATTGTGGTCATGACATACGGAGGGGTCTGGGGAGACAGCTTTAAGAATAACATTGCGGAACCGTTCACAAAAAAGACAGGAATCAAAGTGAATATTGTGACCCAGCTCACCAATCGTGACGGCTTGACCAAACTGATGGCCCAGAAAGAAAATCCTCAGATCGATGTCTGGACCGCGGACGATGCCACCCACGCCCTTGCCGCTGAGCGCGGTCTTTTGACCTCGCTTTCGGAAAAGGCGATTCCAAACCTTGCACTCTCGAAACACAAGGGGACGGAAACTTCGGCCGTATGGTATACCTTCATTCCGGGAATCTTTTATCGGTCAGACAAGGTTCCGTTCGAGCCAAAGACCTGGGAGGATCTTTGGGATGGGAGACTGAAAGGGAAGGTGGCCGTCCCGGAAACCGTCTACACCAGTGCAAGGTTCATGGTTGTCGTCTCCCTCATCAATGGGGGGAGCGAGAAAAACATGGACCCCTGTTTTTCAAAGCTGGCCTCTTTGAAACCGAATATCGCCATGTTCTACAGAACGGATGCCGAATCTATAAAATTCCTGGAATCGGGAGAGGCCACTGTCTGTGCCATGGGACTCCTGCCCAATGTCTACAAATTGCTTGAAAAGGATTCGCCTTATCGGTTTGTCGTTCCCCCAAAACCCCAGTTGATCATCTTCAATAACATGGCTTTGGTAAAGGGGAGAGACCCGAAACTGGGGAGTGAATTGATCAACTATATGTTATCGGTGGAGGCCCAGGAGGCTCATTGCTCGGCAATCGGGTTAATCCCGGTCAACAAGAATGCAAAAGCCCCGGAGAAACTTAGGCACATTGTCCCTCAGAAGTGGGATAACCTCTATTTGATTAATTTAGATGTGGTCAATCAGGATATCGGAAAATGGACGGAACGGTTTAACAAAGAGATCAAAGGACTCTAATCCCTACCATCCCGGGGAGAGGCACATCGTCTTTCCCCCGTACAGGCGGAAAGAATGCGATGGAGAAGAGGGATTCCACGCCTTACCTGTTTAATCTTCCGGCCCTGTTCTTGCTGGGTCTTTTTTTTGTGGGGCTCTGGTGGTTATTCCTGATCAGCTTTAAAATCGGTTCTCCCTCGGGGGAGATTCAGTCCGGTTTTACCCTGAAACAGTATGTCCGTTTTTTCGGGGATCGGTTCTATCTGAAATACCTGTGGCCCTCCTTTCATGTGGCCGCTTTATCAACGCTGGTCGCCCTCCTGTTGGGATATCCCACTGCCTACATCTTGGTGAGGTCGAAACCCGGGATGAGGCGTTTCCTGACCGTCGCCCTCATTATCCACTTTTTCAGTTCTTACGTCATGCGAATGTATGCGGTTATGCTGGTATTGGGGAATAACGGAATTATCAATCGATTCCTCAGTTGGAGCTCCTTGACAGCGAGTCCGATCAAACTGATGTATAATGAGTTCGGGGTTGGGGTAGGGTTGACCCTCGGGGCGATGCCCTTCATGGTATTCACCGTGGCGAGTGTACTGGAAAACATTGATACTACCTTGGAAAGCGCCGCACAATCCCTTGGAGCAACTGAGTTCCGGACTTTTCTGGAAGTGACGCTTCCCCTCAGTCTGCCTGGAATCGCCGCGGGAATCGTTATTGTTTTTCTTTACAATATGAGCGCGTTTGTCACCCCTGCTCTCTTGGGGGGTGGCCATTTTGATATGATTTCGAACTTCATCTATGAACAGGCCCTTGAATTGATGAATTTCCCGTTCGCAGGCGCAGGGGCATTCAGCATGCTAATCTTAACGTTGATTCTGGTCTTTTTTCTGAATCAGATGTTCGAAAGAATGAATAAGGGGATTTCAACCAAGTGACGCTTTTGCCGGGAAAAGTTCAGCTCAAGGGGGTTCAGCTTCCGTTCTTTTTGATATCGATACTGACCGTTTTACTCATCTCCGTCCCACTGGTCATCGTCATCGCTACATCATTCAATGCTTCGTCGGGGGTGAATTTCCCACCTGTTGGGTTCTCCCTCAAATGGTATGGAAATATCTTTAAAAGGTCGGCGTTTCTGGAGAGTGCCCGGTGGAGTCTTCTGCTGGCGGCGTTGGCCACCTTCTTTTCTACGATGGTAGGATTCTTTTCTTCCCTGGCGATAGTTCGCTTCCGTTTTTTGGGGCGAGGGCTCCTCAACGCCATCATGCTTTCCCCCTTGATCATTCCGGAGGTTGTCACTGGACTTACGTTTCTTTACCTGTTTAACCGGGTGAGGCTGTATCATTCCTTTTTCAACATCTTCCTTCTTCACATTCTTCTGACCTTGCCTTATTCGATTCGGGTCATCTCAGCGAACCTTTACCGGTTCAACCTGTCACTCGAAGAAGCGGCAATGTCTTTGGGCGCCAATCGGTTGAAAACCTTTTTTCTAGTCACGGTGCCTCTCACCCGGCCAGGGCTCATCACGGCGGGGATATTCTCCTTCGTCATCTCATTCAACAACTTCACGGCAACCCTGTTTCTGGTCACGCGGAGAAACACCCTTCCCGTGGAAATATTCTCATATATCCGAACCGAGAACGACCCCACGATTGCCGCCATTTCAACCCTGCTGATCCTTCTCACGATGGTCCTTGTGATCATTTCGGAAAAAGTGGTTGGATTGGAGCGGTTTACGAGATGAATCGATGAGCGAAGTCTACTTAGAGAAGGTTACGGTCCGATATCCGAAGGTGGTCGCCCTGGATCAAATCACGTTGACGATTCACCAGGAAGAGTTTCTTGCCCTCCTGGGGCCCAGTGGCTGCGGTAAGACCACCGCGATCAGGGTGATCGGGGGGTTCATCGCTCCCGACGAGGGGAATGTTTTTATCGACCGGAAGAGGGTGGAGCAACTTCCGCCCTATAAGCGGAATATCGGTATCGTCTTCCAGAATTACGCTCTTTTTCCTCACAAGACCGTATTTGGCAATATTGCGTTTGGCTTGAGGATGAAAAAGGAAGGGCGAGACGAGATCGAGAAGAAAGTGATCGAGACCTTGAAGCTCCTTCGTCTCTCTGGGTTCGAAGATCGCTACCCGCACCAGTTATCGGGAGGCCAGCAGCAGAGGGTTGCTCTGGCCAGAGCCCTTGTAACGAACCCTTCGGTTCTTTTGCTCGATGAGCCCCTCGGAGCCCTGGATAAGAAGCTCAGAGAAGAGATGCAGATTGAGCTCAGGGGACTCCAGAAGAGGCTGGGAATCACCACGGTCTTCGTCACCCATGACCAGGAAGAGGCACTTACGATGGCCGATCGCATTGCCATTCTGAACACAGGCAGAATTGAACAAATCGGAACGCCCTCGGAAATCTACGAGAGTCCTGTCAACAGGTTTGTCTCAGACTTCATTGGAATTTCGAACATCCTTCGCCTGAAGGTCGAATCGGTGGAAGCGACCTCGATCCGATGTGCCCTGGGAGATTACCGTTTCAGGGTGCCACGCATGGAACGGATTCCATCGGGAGATATCATAGAGGTTGCGATCCGGCCCGAAAAAATCAATCTGAATTCGGAACCCTCGGGGACCGAAGAGAATGTGGTTGCAGGCGAGGTGGAGAGGCTGATTTACAGGGGGGCGGTTTCTCTTCTCTTTGTGAAAATGGGTGACGATACAAGCCTTGTCGTCCAGTTGCAGAATCTTCAGGGTCAGTCGAATCCCCGGGTAGGGGAGAGGGTCCATCTGAGCTGGCCTGCCGAGGCCTGCAAAATCCTGACGGGATAAGAGGGGTGGAGAGATGGCAAAGGGATTCCTGTTTGATGCCTCCCGTTGTGTAGGGTGTTACGCCTGCGTGATCGCCTGTAAAGACCGTAATGATCTTCAAGATGGCTCTGAAAACTGGAGGAGCGTGGAGAGATTTGAATTTGGAACTTATCCTGACGTCTCTACCATCTCCATTTCGATGTCCTGTATGCATTGCACCTCCCCGGTTTGCGCCGAAGTCTGTCCTGGGAAGGCGATCCGGAAGAGGGCCGAAGATCACATCGTTGTAGTGGATTCGGAGAATTGCATGGGCTGCAAGAGCTGTTTGACGGTCTGTCCCTTCGGGGCCCCCCAGATTGCAAAAGATGGGAAAATGCACAAATGTAACTATTGCCTTGAACGGGTGGGATCGGAGACGGAACCGGCCTGCGCAAGGGCATGCCCCTTTGGAGCCCTCCACGCGGGCCCTGTTGAAGAGCTTCAAAAGATTTCCCTTAGAGGGGCGGCCAAACGACTGGTGATGGCCATGGAGCCGTCAGGCTTGGTCGGGAAAAGATAAGGGACTGGGCAAGGACGATGGAAATAAAGAAGACGATCTGCGGGATTTGCACCGCCTCCACCCATTGCGGGATTAATGCCTATGTCGAAAATGGAACGATTGTGCGGGTTGAGGGGATGAAGGAGCATCCTTCCAATGAGGGAACCTTATGTGTCAAGGGTGCTTCGAGTCGCCAATACGTCTACAATCGGGACCGCATCAAATACCCGATGAAGCGAAGAGGGGAGAGGGGTAGTGGACAATGGGAGAGAATCTCCTGGGGTGAGGCACTCGATACGGTTGCCGAATCGCTGATCCGGATCAAGGAAACATTCGGACCGGAGTCCGTTGTCTTCCTGGCAGGCTATACAAAGTGGCTGAGGCCTTATCTGCAGAGACTTGCCCATGCCTTTGGATCTCCGAACTTCTGCTCCGAAACGGGGCTTTGTTACAGCGCCACCGTTGTGGCCTCGGAACTGAATTATGGATCGACTTTTCCTCCGGACATCGGGAACACGCGATGTATTCTTTCCTGGTCTGTGAACCCCTTCTTCTCCAACATTCGTCTTGCCAGGCGAATCCTTTCCGCAAAGGAGCGGAGAGCAAAAATCGTCGCTGTGGATCCGCGAGTCACTCCCCTTACGGAACGGGCGGACCTCCACCTCCAGTTGAGACCTGGAACGGACGGAGCATTGGCGCTGGGCATCATGCATGTGCTCTTCCGGGAGAACCTCTATGACGCGAGGTTTGTCGAAGAGTGGACGTCGGGTTTTGACGAACTGAAGGAATATGTGCAGCAGTTTGATCCTGAACATGTAGAAAAGATTACCTGGGTTCCTGCACGGAAGGTTGAAGAGGCTGCACGGATGCTGGGTGAGATCAAACCCGCTTGTATTGTCCAGAGCGCCTCCTCCACGGTACACCATACCAATGGCGTTCAGAATCACCGCGCCATCACCCTTCTCAGCGGGCTGACCGGAAATTTCGACGTCAAAGGAGGAAACTGGGTCCAGCCCGAGACCTACCTCTATACCTTCAGCAGCGCACCCACCAATGAGAAGAAGATCCGGCTCGTTGATCGGCTGCCTGATCTGCCTCCCCGCATCGGACAGGATAAGGTGCCATTGTGGTGCCAGCTCCACTCAGAGGCCCAGAGCGTCTTGATTCCTTTTCAGATCAAGTCCGGGAAACCCTACCCTCTGAAGGGCTTCATCGGGATGGGGGCGAACTATCGGATGTGGCCTGGATCGGATTTCATGAAGGAGGCGATGAAAGAGCTTGATCTCCTTGTCTTCTCAGACTTCTTCATGACGGATACCTGCCAGATGGGCGATGTCGTTCTACCGGCAGCGACTTCGTTTGAGAGATCAGAAATGAAACATTGGAGCGACCGTTACATCATGCTCACAAAACCTGTGATTGAGCCTGTGGGCGAGTCATGGTCCGATATCCGGATCATTTTTGAGTTGGCCGGAAAATTGGGATTGAACGATCAGTTCTGGAATGGCGATTACGAGGCCGCGATGAATGAGATGATGGCTCCTTCGGGTTACACGGTGGCAGAGCTGGAGACCTTCCCGAGCGGCACGTTCATCAAGAACCCGGTGATTCCAGACTTCAAGAAATATGAAAAGGAAGGCTTTCAAACGCCTTCGAAGAAAGTGGAAATATCTTCTTCCCTGCTCAAGGGATGTGGCTTTGATCCCCTCCCGGTTTATCGAGAACCGAAGTACAGTCCTATCAGCACTCCTGAATTGGCGAAGGATTATCCTCTGATCCTGACGACGGGCTCCCGGCTGCCGATGTTTCTTCATTCGGAGATGTACAATGTCCCCTGGTGCCGGAGTCTGAGGCCTTATTCCATGGTGGACATGAACCCGTCCGATGCGCGGGAGAGAAAAATCAATCAAGACGATTGGGTTTACCTTGAGACGAAAAGAAACAGGATCAGGGTGAGAGCCAATCTGACAGAGACGGTTCTGAAAGGCGTTACCCACATGGTCCATGGAGATAAGGAGGCGGATGTGAACCTCCTGATCGAGCCGGACTACCTCGATCCCATATCCGGATTCCCGGGGTTCAAATCGTTGCTTTGTGAAGTGAGGAAGATATCGACAATGCCGTGAAAAATTCTTGCGCATTGAGGAGGCCCCATGAACCCTGATCTGAGAAGTTTCATCGATCGTGTGGCGAAAGAGACGCCTGGCGATCTTCTGGTTGTCAAAGATGCACTGGATCTTCGTTACGAACCGACCGCCTATGTTGACGAGTTGGCAAAAAGAGGGAGGCATCCCGTTTTCATCTTCGAGAACCTGAAAGAGGCTAAGTTTTCCGTTGTCACGAATGTGTTGGGGAGCAGAAAACGTTATGCCTTTGCCCTCGGGACGACGGAAGATAAAATCATGACAGAGTGGCTTTCGCGTTCCCAACGATTTATTCCCCCCCGGATCGTCAAAGAAGCTCCCATTAAGGATTGCGTGTGGAAGGGTGCCGAAGTAGATCTGACCAGTCTCCCTGTGCTGACTCACTTCAGGGATGATGGGGGGCCTTATATTACTTCAGGAATCGTGGTCGCCAGGGACCCGGATACAGGGATTCGCAACGCAAGCTTCCACCGATGTCAGGTGAAGAATCGAGACACTCTGGGCATCAGCCTTCACAGCAGGCGCCACCTGTGGGACTATCAGCGAAGGGCGGAGGCAAAGGGGCAGAACCTTGAGGTAGCGGTGATCATCGGATGCCATCCCCTGATCCATTTCGGTACGGGCCTCTGGAGAGGGCCCATCGATGTCGACGAATATGACATTGCCGGAAGCTTCCTCGGGGAGCCTCTGGAATTGATTTCCTGCGAAACGGTCGATCTCCATGTGCCTGCTCAATCGGAGGTCATCGTGGAAGGGGAGATCCTGGCGGGTGTTCGAGAAGACGAGGGCCCCTTCGGAGAGTTTACAGGTTATTCATCCCATAACTCGACGCGGCATGTTTTGAAGGTGAAGGCGATCACCCATCGCCGGAATGCCATTTTTCAGGATATCGTCGCAGGCTTTTCTCAGGAACACAATGGCATGCTGGCAATTCCCGCAGAGCCTCGCTTAATGGAAGTTCTGGCGAAAGTAGTTCCTTCTGTTCGGGATGTTTCGTACCCCTTCTCCGGGACGTGCCGGTTTCACTGCTACGTGTCGATGAAAAAGGTTGCGGAAGGTCAGCCGAAGACCGCGATTTTCTCCGCGTTTGCAGAGGATACGAGCCTGAAGCTTGTTGTGGTGGTCGATGAAGACATCGATGTCCATCGTGAAGAAGAGGTTCTCTGGGCCGTGGCAACACGGATGCAGGCGGACCGGGGAGTTTTTGTGGTCCCCAGGTGTATGGGAGCCATGCTCGATCCGTCATCGGATGCGGGTTTGACAGCCAAGATGGGAATCGACGCTACGCTACCTCTGACTGGATGGAAGGCCAAGCGCTGCACGGTTCCGGAAGATGCGAGGGCGAGGGTCAAGGATCTCATCAAATATTGACTTTCAAAGACCCCTTAGGTATATTGATGTCGGATACGGCCCTATGCGCTCGGTAACTTCCTCTATGACTTTGCCGGTGGGACGCTTTTCTGATGGAGGAGATAACAATGGATATAAAAGGGGGATGGGGAATGGGAAAAATTGCATGCTCAGGTGTGCTCCTTATCATTGGGTCATTCTTAGCGATCCTTGCGGGAGGAACGGCCAAGGCTCAAGGAGTCATTAGTCTCCCTCAGACCGGCCAGACGAAATGCTATGATACCTCGGGAGCGGAGATAGCCTGCGCGGGTACAGGGCAGGATGGTGAAATCCTGGCAGGGGCAGAATGGCCTAATCCAAGATTTACACTCGTGTACTGCAATGGGACCGGACCCTGTGCTGACCAGACTTCCGATTGTGACGGGAATTCATTAACAGATGTAGTGGTGGACAATTTGACCGGATTGATGTGGACCAGAAGCGGAAATCTCACGGGGCCAGAAATATGGAGTGGAGCAATAAGTTATATAACGACCCTTAATAGTAGTGGCTTATGTGGATTTAGTGACTGGCGTTTGCCGAACATTAACGAGCTTGAAAGCCTCATAAATCCAAGCAAGTCATCACATTTTATGTGGCTGAACGCAGAAGAATTTAATAATATTGGCTCTTGGTGTTGGTCCTCTACAACGTCCTCTGTAGTCGCTCCCAACCACCCAAGGTGGGCTGTAGGGGATTGGATTGGGTACAGATCCGATTTTGATACAGTACCCATTTTACCCGTGAGAGCTGGTCAGAGAGATTTTCCTGACTCGACCTATCCAGCAAACGTCCCAAAAACGGGGGAAACAACCTCATACGCAACAAGAGATGACGGTTCGCTCCAGATGGGAGTCGCTTGGCCTGACTCAAGATTTACGAACCCAGATGGCAGCATTCCAGTAACATCATCCGTTGTGAAAGATCAGTTGACAGGACTTATTTGGGCACGTGATGCAAGTGTTCCTACCTATGGAGCATGCGCAGGCGGGGTTAGGACTTGGCAACAAGCCTTGACGTACGTTGATTGTCTTAACACAAATAGTTATTTAGGTCAGAACGATTGGCGGTTAGCGAATCTCAAAGAACTCCACAGTCTAATGGATTATTCCAAACTGGATCCTGGATTCCCAACAGGGCATTCCTTTACAAACATCTCGTTGTCACAGCGATTTTATTGGACCTCCACCACGTACGAGGCAAGTCCAGACCAAGCCTGGTATGCTGACATCCAAAATTCCGGCTTATGGTATTACGACAAGGGTAGACAGCTGTTTCTTTTACCAGTAAAAGGCAACCAACTTATTAATCGTTATCCTGACATTTCCGTTACTCCTAACCCCGTGCTATTTGGCAATGTAAATGTGGGGGGCACATTGGACCAAACAATAACGGTGAAGAACGACGGAGATGCAAACCTGGTGATAGGTACTATCACCGACCCCTCTGCACCCTTTAGCAAACAGACCGATAATTGCTCGGGGCGGACCGTTCTACCGGCTGGCACCTGCACGGTCACGTACAGATTTGCACCAACCTCGGCAACCGCTTATAGCTCCAATTCAAATATTCCTTCAAACGATCCAGACGATAACCCAAAGACAGTAACGCTGACCGGTACGGGGGTTGCAGCTCAAGTACCAGTGACGTTTGCTCTCAGTGAACCAATTCCGGGAGGGCTGGATTCCACTAACTACATCACCGTCAATTACGTTTCTAACGGAAGCTCACATCAAGTCAACATTTGGTCAGCTCCATGGCCAGAGGTGATGGTTGATGCGGGAAGCACATACACTTATTCCTTGATCTCAACAGGGTCCACGCTGACTCACCGATGGCCAATAGATCCCACTACCTTCTCAGGGGTAATTGCCTCTGCGACGGTAATCAGTAAAGGTTATTTCGAACAATATCGTATATCCATCACTCTTGCTGGGACAGATGCGTCCCATACGGTAAGCACAGAACTTCGAGATCTATTTGCTCAAACGACAACCGAAGCAGGTCTATATGGGACGTGGAATGACTGGTGCGATGCAGGGAGCACCTTAAGGTTTAGCCAGTGGACAACCGGGGATCCGCCGATGCTGACAGGAGATACACGGAGCTGGATAGTAAGCTCGCCATTCACTGCCACCATAACCTACACGAATGATCTTGTGGAGCTCGTTTATCCTCCGACCACGCTTGTCGGGCACACACCTGGGTATACGGGAACGCCATACTCCTACACTGCGAGCGGAGCATTTTCGAACCTCGGCCATCCCGTCGAGTATCAGTTTGACTGGAATGGAGACGGGACAGATTTGTCTCCGTATGGAGATGGTACACAGTCCCATGCATGGAGCAAAGCAGGGGATTATGTGCTTCAAGTCAGAGCTAGGTGCAAGGAGCATACTTCGGTAGTCTCTCCCCCGGTTTCAATGTCCATCCATATGGTGGACTTCTACGAATTCGATGAAATTACGTCTCCGAAAGAGGGGGATGCATGGGAGGTCGGAAACACCTACAGAATCAGTTGGACCTATACAGGGATGATAACTGTTCCCACGAATACTAGCATCAAACTTCTGAAAAGTGGAGCATTCCACGCCGATATAAAATCCTCCACCTCCCTTACAACAGGCTACTACGACTGGCCAATACCCGATACCATGGAACTCGGAAGTGACTACCAAATCCAATTAACGGCTGATAATTCACTACAGATAATAGGCGACGCCTTCAGAATTGAGGCCCCCACTGGAACCCCTCAGATCAGGATAACCTCCCCCAACCGAGGAGAAACCTGGGAGATCGATCCGGATAAACCTAAGACAATAACTTGGACCTATAGCAACATTGCTGCCTCAGGGTATAACGTCCGCATTGATCTCGTCAGAGGGAAAACTGTAATTCCGGTCACTGCTTCAGCCCCTATTGGAGGCGGGGGAAATGGGTCGTTTCTCTGGCCTATATCGGCTGATTTAATGGCTGGCAATAATTGTCAGATAAGGGTAACAAGTATCAACTCTCCCGCAGTAACCGACACCAGCGACAGCACGTTCATCTTAGCACCTTCAATCAGCGGTATTGAATATGAGGATGCCTACGGAAGCTCTACACAAAAGGCAAGCGTTGGAGGATATGTGAAGATTTCCGGATATGGCTTTGGCGACAAAAAGGGAAGCAGTTACCTCTTATTTGGCTCCAGCTTACAGGTCAAAAAGGTGGATAAAGATAAATGGAACAAAACCAATATAAAGGTATTAACGCCTCAGACGAACGGGGAGCACAGTCGAGACGGAGAGTTGTGCGTTCGAGTTTCTGTGAACAGCGTTATGAGTAATTGTGTGAATATGGTCTATGCGGCGACTCCGTATATTGATTCCCCCCTTCATCCTCCAAACGGGTCTGTTGGGACCGAGGTGGGATTTCTTGGAGTCTATTTTGAAAACCTGCTGCAAGTGAACTTTGGCAAAAAAAAGGCCAAATATCGCGATGTTCTTTCTGGGAGTCTTTACGCAACCGCTCCGAAAGGGGCTGCCCCCAAAGGCGGTGGCACAGTTAAGGTGAGAGTCATAACCTCTGAAGGGACCAGCAACGGGGTCGATTTTACCTACGAGTAGTTGTTATATACGCTAAAATATCCGGGCCAAGTCCAATGGTTCTTCTATGGACAGGGAGCATTTTTGCAGATACAATTTTGATCTCAAGGAGCGGTTGAGGGGTTGCGGGTGTGGGGAGATTGAGTGGTCGAAACGGAATCAAGGAAAGGGTTCAAGGTATCAGCGTGAACAGGGATAACGATAGTCAGCCGATTACGCCGATAAAGGGACTCGATTTCTCATCTGGAGACCCACTGGCAAGATGGTTGTTAGGCACGGCGAACTGGACGCCATGCAGAATTGGTGTAGCAGCTTGCGCTGCAACATTCATTTCAGCGGTCGGATTGGCTTTCACTACAGGGCGATTTATGCCCACTCCTGGGTATACCAGCCTGTCTGAGGATTACTGGTGGTGGATTGCGAGAGGTCTTCTGGTTCCAACCATTTGGGGATTCTATAAATGGACATGCGAAGCACCCAAAAGGACTCTCGAAAAGGTTTTTGGGGATCACGTAGTCCTGGCCGATGATGATGCTATTCGAAAGGCGAAAGGGATCCTGGATATCAGGTATCCAGTACCGGTTGCCTTCATCATCGCATTGGGAGTCATAGGAATGTCTTTCTACCAGGGGACTTTGTTGCCGAAACCCGGATGGTGGAATGCTAACTTTGTCGTTTGCGTCTGTTCGGCAGTGATCGATCTCCCTACTGTCATTGCGTGCTTTCTGACACTTCTCAGACTTTGGACCAATGTCAGAGTATTTGGAGCATTGCTGAAAAAGGTGAACCCTGAGCCGTTCCACCCCGACGGTGCAGGAGGCCTCCAGCCAGTCGGCCAATATGCTCTCTCTACCACAATTTTCTTTGGCGTTGGAGGGGCTGTCGCAGCGATTACGGAATACTGGTTGTCCGTGAGAGGAGAACTTTCAGTTGCTTATATTACCCATTTGGTGATACTGTTTTACATCTCTTTTACCCCGATTGTATTCTTAGCTCCTCTCTGGACTGCGCACCGTGCCATGACTGAAGCAAAAGACAAAATTGTAATGGTTATCTCCGGGCAGCTCAAAGATACCTTTTTGCATGGTTTATCGGGGGAACGAGTTGAATCTCAAACGCTCAAGGAAAAGGTTGACAAAATTGAATCACTTCAAAAACTGCATATAATGGCAAAATCATTTCCCGTATGGCCGTTGGATACCAGCACTTTCCATCGTTTCTTGGTAACGTGGCTCCTTCCTGGTCTGGGATTTGTAGTTCCGAAGGCATATGAAATCTTTCGGCATGTCATACTCCGCGTGTAAATGAATCCACGCCTCGGAAGGCGAGTCCCCGTTCTTCGCCGTTTATGTTGCCGAAATCAAAATCGTGGGCGATTACGTGTGCTATTGTTGATCTTTGGTCATTTTGGATGGCAATGAAGAATAATCGCTGAGAGGTGAATCGATGGCAAAGAGTCGGATGGAGGGAAGGATAAAAGAGTTTGCACTCAAGCACGGCGCTGATGTTGCGGGGATTGCTCCGGTTGGAAGGTTCGAAGAAGCCCCAAAAGGTTTCCATCCGAAGGATGTCCTTCCTGAAGCCCAATCCGTGATCGTCATCGGGAAATGTTACCCTCTTGCGGTATTGAAGGGGAAAAGCATGACGGCCATGACGAAAGTCACGGAGACGATCTTCGATGCCCTCGACGCCTGTGCTTATGAGATCTGCTGCTTCGTTGAAGCCCTCGGGGGACGGGCCCTGCCCATTCCTGCAGACGCCCCTTATCTATACTGGGATGCTTCGCGGAAGCACGGGATGGGAGACCTCTCCCACCGGCACGCTGCGGTTTTGGCTGGTCTGGGTTCGTTGGGGAAGAACTCTCTTCTTCTCCATCCGGAATTCGGAAACCGATTGAATCTCGATTCAATCGTCACAACTTTGTCTCTGGAGGGAGATCCGCTATTTGAGGGGGCCCTTTGCATTGGAGGCTGTAATCTGTGTATCGAATCCTGTCCTACCGGGGCAATTCAGGAAAATGGAAGAGTCATCCAGAAGAGATGTCGAAAGGTGCATGGCATCAAGACTTTAAGAGGATTTGAGCTTTGGGCCTGCTGGGAGTGTCGAAAGGTCTGTCCTGTCCGGGAAAGAGTCTTAGGATACACGAAGAAGTAATCAGAGCCTTTTATCAAAATTGAACATCCAACACCGAAATGGTAGCCGTAGCGTTTAGGCTGTGCGGAAGATTGAATGAGACACCAGCGTCTCACGCAACCTGAAGGTGGCGGCTACCGAAAAGAAAGTGCCCCCAAGTACCGGTGCAAGCGGGATTCCGGACGGAGTTTAGGGTTGGCCGTAGACCCTTTCGCAGAGCTTTTTACCCCCATTTTTCAATCTTCCTTTTTTCGCATTTTTTTCTTGACAACGGGCTGCTCCTCTGATAAGTTATGTTTGTAATTATTAAAAATAAATTTCCAACAGGTGAAAATGGGGATCAGTCAGACTTTGGCCCACGGGCTCGATATCCTGTTCCTTTACGACACGACGGTTCCGCTCCTGAGCGTCTCGGAGATTTCGAAGCGACTGGGACTCAGTCAGAGCAAAGCCTACCGCCTGGTCAGGACCCTAATTCAATACAGGCTTCTGCAGGAAAAGCCCAAAACGGCTCAATACGGTCTCGGGCTAAACGCCTACCGCATTGGTCTCCTGGCCCAGCAGAATTTTGATCTTCCGGAATTGGCTCGTCCACTCATGAAGGAACTCTCCCAGTTGACGCGAGAGACCGTTCTTCTCACCGCAGTCAATGGGACCAAAGGGGTTGTCCTTGAACGGGTGGAGAGCGAGGAACCGATTCGGTACTCCCTCTTTCAGCCCGGTGCGAGCCTTCCACTGCACTCTGGAGCTTCGAGCAAAATCCTGATGGCTTTTCTACCTGAGAAGGAATGGGACAGGATCATTGAGGAGCAGGGGTTGCGCCGGTATACCGCCCAGACAATTACGGATCCCGATCAGCTGAAGGCCCACCTGAGGGAAATCCAGAGGAAAGGGTATGCCTTCAGCGACCAGGAAGTGGATCGCGACGTGAGGGCCGTCGCCGCTCCCATCCTCAATGGGAAAGGTGAGTTACTCGCCGGTTTAAGCGTTGCAGGACCCGTCTACCGGATCAGCAAGGGGAAGATGAACTCCTATGCCAAATGGGTCGTCCAATATGCCGGGAAGATCTCATCTCAATTGGGCTATGGTTTAATCCCTGGCTCGGAGGATAGGAGCGTAAATACTCCCTTGAGATCTTCGACAGGGAAGAGTAAAATTTCGAATAGCAGAACGAAACCAAATTGACATGACCAAAAATAGAGAAAAGGCAGGTTTGAAAGGATGGAATATTTCGCACCAGGAAATATGGCAGAAGCATTCGCTGTTCTAACCAGGTGGAAAGGCAAGGCGGAGCTTGTTGCGGGAGGGACGAATGTGGTGCCCGATTTGAGAGCCAAAGCGATTCAATTGGAAGCCCTCATCGATATCAGCCATCTCAAGCCCCTCTCTTTTATGAAGGAGGAGAAACAAAGGATACGAATTGGAGCCTTGACCACCATTTCGGAGATCGCTTCCTCGAAGATCATCCAGAAGAATGTTTCTATCCTGTCTGAAGCGGCCCGTCGGATCGGAAATCCTTTGGTGAGAAACAGGGCCACGATCGGAGGAAACCTTGGCGATGCCTCCCCCGCTGGAGATACGGCTCCTCCCCTTCTCGTCCTGGAGGCGCTGGTGGCAACCGAGAAGGGAGGCGGCAAGAAAAGGGAGATCCCCATCAATGAGTTCTTCGTCGGACCGAACCGGACGATCCTCAAAGAAGACGAGATCATCCGGGAAATCATCGTTCCGAGGCTGAGACCTTCTGCAAGGATGGCCTACGCCAAATTCGGTTTGAGAAATTCTATGGCCGTTTCGGTGGTCAGCGTGGCCGTTCTGGTAGAAATGGAAAGAGGCATCTGCAAGAAGGCCCGGATTGGGTTGGGAGCTGTCTCGCCGACTCCCGTCAGGGCCTACGGGGTTGAAGAGATCCTGACGGGTCATGAGATAACGGAGGAGCGGATCGCAAAATGTTGTAAGAAGGTTCAATCGGAGATCCATCCGATTACGGATATTCGGGCGAGCCGTGAATACCGAAGGTCCATAGCCTCGGTCCTCCTCGGGCGATTATTACGGCAGGTGGCGAGATGAAGGGGAAAATCAAAGAGACGAAAAGCTATAAGGTTGGGATGACGATCAACGGAGAATGGAAAGAGGCGGAGGTCACCGCGGGTGAAACGCTTCTCCATGCGCTGAGGGAGAGATCCGGGCATGTTGAGGTAAAGGAAGGGTGCGGGAAAGGGGACTGCGGGGCGTGTGCCGTGCTCTTGAATGGCGAGGCGGTCAATGCATGCCTGACGCTGGCACTTCAGGCCGATGGGCAAGAGGTGGTGACGATCAAAGGGATTGGTACACCGGAAAACCCCCATCCCCTCCAGACCAGCTTTGTCAGACATGGAGCGATCCAGTGTGGTTTCTGCACGCCGGGGATGATCATTTCGGCCAAGGATTTGCTCGATAAGAAACCGCAGCCCAAGAAGGAAGAGATCAAGGAAGCCATTTCCGGGAACCTCTGCCGCTGCACCGGGTATAAGAAGATTGTTGAAGCGATTGAGGACGCGGCCGGCAAAATAGAACAGAAGGCCGTAGGCAGAAGGCAGAAAGCAGTAGGCAGTAAGTAGAAAACGGTAAGCAGAAATGCAGAAGGCAGTGGGCAAAAAGAAAGAAAGCAGTAAGCAGTAAGCAGTAAGCAGAAGGGAAGAACATATTTATTAATCGGAAAATAGCGAGTCCGTGTCCATCATCCGTGTCCGAAAGTTCGGTTCCATTGTAGGGGCAGGGCTTTGCCCTGGAGGACTTCGGCGGGCAAGGCCAATGACGTATGATCTATGACTATTTGAAGGGAAGGAAGACATGGCAGAGCTGAAAATAATTGGCAAGCCGATACCACGGCATGATGCCTGGGAGAAGGCCTACGGGCTGACAAGCTATGCCGCGGATTTCTCGATGCCCGGGATGCTCTACGGGAAGGTATTGAGAAGTTCCCACGCCTCGGCAAGGATCGTTTCGATCAACGCCTCCAGGGCAGAGCGGCTCCCCGGTGTCAAAGCGGTTTTGACTGCAAAGGATGTTCCCAGAAATGAGTCTGTCACTCGATTTGGTCAAACGCACACCGTGGGAGGAGGGTTTGAAGGGCTCTATCGTGTCCTTGGCGATAAGAAAGTTCATTACGTCGGTGAGCCCGTTGCACTGGTCGCTGCTGAAACGGAAGAGATTGCCGAGGGAGCCCTGGAAAAGATCAAGGTATCCTACGAGCCTCTCCCCGGCGTTTTTGATCCTCTCGAAGCGATGAGGCCGGATGCTCCACAGGTGCAGGAGGGGAGATCGAACATCATTATCCACTATGAGGTGGTGAATGGGTCTGTAGAAGAAGGGTTTGCCCTGGCTGATGTGATCGTCGAAAACACGTATCGGGTTCCTTTTGTGGATCATGCCTATCTTGAGCCGGAATCAGGGGTTTCGTGGATCGATCAGAGTGGTGTCATTACCATCCGTGTCTCCACCCAGGTCATAGAACATTTCCGGGGAATTGCAGAGGTTCTTGGGCTTCCACAGAACCGGGTAAGGGTGATTGGGACCTATGTGGGTGGAGGGTTTGGAGGTAAAGAGGATATTACCGTGGAAAGCTTTCTTGCACTCCTCACCTGCAAGACGGGCAGGCCTGTTAAATTGACCTATACCCGGGAGGAATCGATCCTCTGTCACAGCAAGCGCCACCCTTATGTCATGGAGTACAAGACGGCCGCCAAAAAGAATGGAGAGCTCATTGCACTTCAGGCTCGGCTCGTTTCGGATGCAGGGGCCTATGTTTATCTCAGCCCGTGGGTCCTACTCTACTCGATGGTCAATGCTGCCGGACCCTATCGTATCCCTCATGTCAAAGTGGACGGTTATACGGTTTTAACGAACCAGATCTATTCGAGTGCCAATCGGGGTTTTGGTGCACCCCAGCCCTGTTTCGCCTACGAATCTCAGATGGATGAGCTGGCGAAAAGGCTCGAGATGGACCCGGTGGAGATCCGGAAGATCAACTACCTGAAGAAAGGCGAGGCTCTGGCAACCGGTCAGATCCTGGAGCATCACGTCGCGCTTCAGGAGACTACGGAAAAGGCTTTACAGGCCCTGGGAGAGAAGTCGAACTCCCTTGGGCCGATGAAAGTCGGACGGGGAATTGCCTCCGGGATGATGAGCTACGGAAGGATGATCTTTCTCCACGATACATCGAGGTGCTATGTCTCCATTGAGCTCGATGGGAGCGTTACTGTTCGGGCGGGGATCCAGGATATCGGAGGAGGGCAGGCCTCATCCCTCTGCCAGATTGTTGCCGAGATTCTCGGGGTTCCACTGGAAGACATCAAGTCCTACATCGCGGATACTGCCCTGACGCCACTGGCCGGGACGACGACGGCCACACGGCAGCTCTACATGTCGGGAAACGCAACGCTCATGGCTGCTCAAGAGGTGCGGAAGACCCTTCTGAAGAAGGCTGCCGAGATGATGAGGATGGAGCCCGAGAGGCTCGACCTCGTCGACAGAGAGGTTATCGACAAAGAAGGCTCCGGAAAGAGTCTTCCCCTCACCGATGTGGTAAAGGCATGTGCCTCGGAGGGCCTTCCTCTTTATGATGTCGCTCTCTTCAAGGCTCCTTTTCGGAATCTATCCCAATTCGAAAGGATCGAAGGGGATGTCTTTCCCGATTACACCTTTGGAACCCATGCCGTCGAAGTGGCTGTCGACGAGGAGACAGGGAAGGTGGAAGTGTTGAAGCTGGTCGCGAGTTACGATGTGGGCAGGGCGATCAACCGGCTCAGTGTCGAAGGGCAGTTGGAAGGAGGCGCTATTTACGCCATGGGATATGGATTGACCGAGGAGGTCGTGATCGAAAAAGGGGTTGTGAAAACGCCGTCCTTCATGGAATATCTCCTTCCGACATCAATGGACGTGCCCGAAGTGAAGACGGTTGTTCTTGAATCGGGCGATGGCGTCGGTCCCTTTGGTGCCAAAGGAGTTGGAGAACCCTCGGTTAATTCGGTTGCTCCGGCCATTGCAAATGCCGTCTACGCCGCCGTAGGAGTGCGGATCTATGATCTCCCCCTCACGCCGGAAAAAGTGCTGAAAGCGATTAAGGAAAAAAGGCGGTAGGCAGAGGGCCCAAAGGACCAATGATCAGTGATCAATTGGCAATTAGCGATACCCAATGAACAATCAGCAGAAAGGAGTCATTGAGCTAAAGTTAAGTAGTGATAGAAGAAAACGATGAATGTCGAATGAGCAGTTAGCAATGGCTATTGACCATTGGACATTGGTCATTGACCATTGATCTTTTGCCTTCGATGACTCTTGTCAGGAGAGAGAACATGGAGAAGAAAGCATACCATGCCATAGGGAAGATCCACGAACGAAAAGACGGGATTGCCAAGGTCACGGGGCAGGAGATCTACGCCTCTGACGTCGTCCTTCCGAGGATGCTTCATGCACGGGTTCTGAGGAGTCCCTACCCCCATGCGAGAGTGAAGAGCATTGACACGAGCACTGCGGAGAAGATGGGTGCCGTATGTATTACCTTCAGGGACGTGCCGAAATTGAAGTACTGCGAGCGTCTCGTCAATGTTCCTAAGGCCACTTATAAAGACCGTCATGTTCTCACCGATCATCCCCTCCATGTCGGTGAGGCGATCGCCGCCGTTGGCGCAGAGACTGAGGAGTTGGCAGAGAAGGCTCTTTCTTCGATTCTTGTTGAGTATGAGAGATTTCCATTTGTTCTGGATGCCTTCGAGTCGATGAAGACGGGAAGCCCGGTCCTTCATGAAACGATCCAGGTTGGAGACGTGGAGCGGAGAATTGAGAATAACATCGCCGTGACCAAAGTGATCAGCCAGGGAGATGTTGAAAAGGGTTTTCGGGAGGCGGACGTGATCGTCGAGGGGGAGTTTAAAACTGGCCGTGTCTATCACGCCCAAATGGAGACCAAGACCGTTGTGTGTAACCCCGAAGCGGACGGAGGAATTACGGTCTGGACAACGACACAGACGATCCATAATGTGAGGCAACTGCTCGGTGAAATCTTTCAGATTCCTTTGAGCAAGGTGAACGTGAAGAAGATCTCCGTGGGGGGATCCTTCGGATCGAGCATTCAGATGAACTCGGCGACACCCGTCGGCGTTGCACTGGCCCTGAAGGCCCGCAGGCCTGTGAAGCTGACGCTCACCCGGGAAGAGGATATGTATGACCACTGCAAATATCCTTCCTGGATCAGGTTGAAACTCAGCGCAAAAAAGGACGGTACGCTTGTAGCCGGTCAGATGAAGGCTGTCGTTGACATCGGGGCCCACAACACGCAGGCCTATTCCCTTCTGGGCTGCATGGCAGGATGGTGGGTTTCACTCTATCGCCTTCCCCATCTCGATTACGAAGGTCTTGCCGTCTACACCAACAAGGTTCCGGCATGTGCCATGCAGGGCTTTGGGAACCCCCAGGTCAATTTCGCCGCGGAGTCCACCATGGACATCCTTGCAGAGAAATTGGGCATCGATCCGGTTGAGCTGCGCTTGAAGAATTATGTTGGCCTGGGACAGACGTTCTGGGGGCAGGGACCCACGGTTCGTTCAATCATCCGGAGCTGCGGCGTCGAGGAGATGCTCGTAAAGGGAGCCGAGCTCATCGGCTGGGAAAGACGTCAGAAGAAGGAAGAGGAGGAAGGTCCCATCCGGCGGGGTATCGGCATGGCCCGGGGATTTCATACCTCAGGAGCCGGTGCGCCTCTGCCCGGTGAGGTGATCGATTACTCCGGCGCCATTGTCAAGATCAATGAGGACGGATCGATCGATTTTATAACGGCCCTCATGGACCTTGGTGGTGGGACCCTCGATGGCCTGGCGAAGATCGTCGCTGAAGAGCTGCAAGTTCCCCTCAGCAAGGTCGGCGTTTCGCCGGTCGACACGCGAACCACGCTTTATGATGTCTGCACCCATGCGACCCGGGGCATCTACTGCGGAGGAGGGGCGGTTCATAAGGTGACGAAGCAGGCGAAAGAGAAGCTCCTGGAGATGGCGGGCCGGATCCTTCAGGCTCCAACGGCAGCGCTGAGAATGGAGCTCGATGAAGAGGTCGGTCAGGGTGTCGTCTACGTCGACGGAGTTCAGGAGAAAAGGGTCACTATCGGAGAGGTTGCGAAGACTGCCCAAATTCTTGGGTGGGGGACGATCTCTGCCTCGGATAGCCTTCGTCAGGTGAGCTGTCCTCCCTGCTTTATTGCCCACTTCATTGAGGTAGAGGTGAACACGGAGACAGGTGCCATCAAGCCGTCACGTGCTGTAATCTACTGCGATGCCGGACAGGTGATCAATCCTGACCTGGCTGAAGGACAGCTCCACGGAGGGCTTTACCGGGGACTGGGGTACGCTCTTCTCGAAGATACTCAATATGACGAGGAAACAGGAGAGCTGACGTGCAAAGGCTATATCACCGATTTCAAGATGCTAACTTCCGATGATATGCCGGCGATGAACACGGTGGAGGTTCGTTTTACGGATACCCATGAACCGACTGGCCCCTTTGGAGCGAAAGGAATTGGTGAGGCAGCTCTCAATCCCGTTGCTGCTGCCCTGGCCAATGCGATCTACAACGCCATCGGGGTCCGATTCAAGGAGATCCCCATCAGACCCGAACAGGTCCTTGAGGCGCTACGCCATAAAGAAAAGATGGATGGGGAGATGGGGAGATAAAAGACAGATGGGGAGATAGGGAGATAGGGGGATAAGGAGAAAAGAAATAGTAGAGAAAAGACCGGGTAGGGTGGATTAAGCCCCCGCACGTCGCGGGGCGAACCCACCAGTTACCCTGAATTGTTGCGGAGTAGATAACATGGCCAATACCCACATTCTTGAAAAGGAATTCGACTATTTTGAGCCGAAAACGATTGAGGAGGCGGTTTCATTGCTGGCGAGCCATCAGGAAAGGGCAAAGCCGATCGCTGGCGGGACCGATCTTCTCGTCTGGATGAAGATGGGGAGAATAAGTCCCCGGTGCCTGGTCAATATCGCCAGAATACCGGCCCTTCGCTTCCTGATCGAAGATAAGGGGCTCCGGATCGGGGCCTTGACTTCCTTCCGGGAGCTGGAGAGGAGCCTTCTCATTGAGAAAAAATATACCGCCCTTTATGAGGCAGCGCGGGCCGTCACGTCCGTCCAGATCAAGAACATGGGGACGATCGGCGGAAATCTCTGCAATGCCTCGCCGGCAGCGGATTCCGCACCGCCCTTGATCGCCTTTGGAGGAAGGGTGAGGCTTCTCGAAGAAGGGCATGAGCGCGTTCTTCCCCTGGAAGAATTCTTCGTTGGAAATGGAGAGACGGCTCTCTCTCCGAGAGAACTTCTGCTGGAGGTCCAGATCCCTGAATTCTCCGGACCTACGGGCAGCGCCTTCATCAAGATAGCGAGGGTTGCTGCAGACCTGGCTAAGATCAGCATCGCCGTTAGCGTATTACGGGAAGGGGATGTCTGCAGGGACTGCCGGATCGCCATGGGAGGGGTTGCAAAGGTGCCTCTGAGGTTGAAGAAGACGGAAGAGGTCTTCAGAGGAAAGAGGTTTGGGCCCGATATTGTGGAGAGAGCAATCCTGGAGGCCTCTGAGGAGATTCAGCCGAGATCAAGGCGTTCAACAGCCTTCTATAAGAAGGAGGTGACCAAAGTCCTGGTAAGGGATGCAATGGACCTCGCCTGGAAGAGGGCGGAAAAAATGATCAATGGAAAATGGTCAATGGGCAATTATTAATGATCAATGATCAGTGACCAATGATCAATAACCAATGATCAATGATTTATGATTCTTAATCTTGGGGGAAAGGAGTGGGAAAATGTCCATTCATATGAAAGGCAAATCACTGGCAAGTCTTTATGATCTCACGAAAGAGGAGATGGAACAGATTTTTAAGACCTCGGAGCTATTGAAGCTTCAGGTTCTCCGGGGACAGGAGCATCCTCTCCTGAAAGGGAAGACCCTGGCCATGATATTTGAGAAGCCGTCAACTCGTACCCGGGTCTCCTTCGAAGTCGGTATGTGGCAGCTCGGAGGCTATGCGCTCTATCTCAGCTCGACCGATCTACAGTTGGGTCGGGGAGAAACGATCGGGGATACGGCCCAGGTCCTTTCCCGTTATGTCGATGGTATTATGGCGAGGGTTTTTGCCCACCAGACGATCCTTGATCTGGTCGCCTCTTCGAAGGTCCCTGTGATGAACGGCCTCTCCGATTTCTCCCATCCCTGCCAGGGACTGGCCGATCTTTTTACTGTCTATGAGAAGAAAGGTCGACTTTCGGGGCTGAGACTGGCCTATATCGGTGATGGAAATAACGTCGCCCACTCGCTCATTTATGGCTGCTCCAAAGTCGGGACGAATATCATTCTGGGATGTCCGAAGGCGTATGAGCCCGATCCTCAGGTCATCGCCAGAGGAAAGGAAGAGGCCAAAAAGAATGGATCTGAAGTGATCGTGACGAATGACCCTCGAGAGGCTGCCAGAGGGGCTGATGTGATCTACACGGATGTCTGGGCGAGCATGGGAAAAGAGAAGGAGCGAGAGGAACGGTTAAGGGTTCTGAAACCTTATCAGATCAATCCTGAACTGGCGAAGCTGGCCAAGGAGGACTATATCTTCATGCATTGTCTGCCGGCCCATCGGGGTGAAGAGGTGACGAACGAAGTGGCCGATTCTCGTAACAGCGTCATCTTCGATCAGGCCGAAAACCGGATGCATACGCAAAAAGCCCTGATGGCCCTGACCATGTAAAACGAGGCTTCGAGGATTCCAGGGTTCAAGGGATCAAGTTAAAAGCACCTTGAACCCTCGAACCGTTGGCCCCTGTTCAAGTTGAGGGAGGAAGAACATTGAAGAAAGTAATCGAGCTAAAAGTGAACGGAGTGAGGCGTGAGCTTCTGGTGGCGCCCAATGAGCTTCTCATCAACGTCCTTCGGGACCATCTTGGGCTGACAGGCACAAAGTACGGATGCGGGATCGGAGAATGTTGTTCGTGCACCGTGCTCGTGGACGGGACACCGACCCTCGCCTGCCTGACACTGGCTGTGGGCTTGGAGGGATGCGAGATTGTCACCGTTGAAGGGATCGCGAAACCGAATGGCCAGTTGGATCCCGTCCAGGAGTCCTTTCTGAAGCACGGAGCCATTCAATGCGGGTTTTGTACGCCCGGGATGGTGATCATGGGAAAGGCTCTCCTTGATGAAAATCCGAAGCCGACGGAGAAAGAGATTCGCGAGTATATCCGGGGGAACTTCTGTCGCTGCACCGGTTATACACAAATCGTCAAGGCGATCCAGGACTGCGCCGCAGGACAAAGATAATGTTCCACCGCAGAGCCGCAGAGAGCCCAGAGGGAAGGCAGGGGCAGTTGGAATAGTGGAACGATGGAATAATGGGTAGAAACGAAAACCAAAAGCTTTTTATCCCTATTTTTTCCCCAATATTCCAACCCTCCATCATTCCAACATTCCTTTTTCATTCCAGTACCAGATGCCTAAACAAAGGGCTTTGACGCTATGCGCTGAGCGCTCTGCGCTATGCGATTTTACCAAAGGGGGCTGAACATGGGAAGGAACTATGATTTCTTAATTCGGGGCGGAATCCTGGTGACAGGGGCTGGCATCCGCAAGGTGGACGTGGGAATTATGGGCGAGCAGATCGTTTCCGTTGAACCGGATATTCCCGCCGGGGAGGCCCATCGCGTGATCGATGCCTCCGGAAAATATGTCATGCCGGGAGTGATCGACGTCCACGCCCATCCTGTCTATGAAGATGATCTCGGTGGTCTTCCCTACCTCGCCGCCTTTGGGGGGACGACGACGATCCTTCATTACGCCTACGCCAGGCCCGGCATGAAGCTGATCGATACCATTAAGAAGTTCCAGGAGGATGGCCTCCGGAAATCCTATCTCGACTTCGGGATTCACGGAGCGCTGTTCGATCCTGCATCCCAGGTTGAAGAGATCCCAAAGGCCTTTGATCTCGGCGTCACCTCCTTCAAGATGTTTATGACCTATGCGAAGCTAAAATGGATGACCGATGATTATTACCTGACGGCGGCCATGGACCTCATTTCCCAATTCGGGGGCTTGACCATGGTCCATGCGGAGAGCGGCCTGGTCACCGACTATCTCGAGGATCGGTCTTTGAAAAAGAAGGAAGACCAGAAGGAAGTATTTCTCAAAACAAGACCGGACTACCTCGAGGCCGAGGCGATCTTTCGGGCCATCTCGATTGCAGCCGTCATGGAATGCCCTCTCTATATTGTCCATTTAAGCACAGGGAGGGGTGTATTGCCGATTCAACGAGCGAGGGAAGAGGGACAGTTGGTCTATGCTGAGACCTGTCCTCAATACCTCAGTCTTACCGATGCCGATCTTCAGAAGCTCGGGCCCCTCGCAAAGATCGGACCACCCCTTCGAACGGACTCAGACCGCCTTGCCCTCTGGAGGGCTATCCAGGCGGGAATTATCGATGTTATCGCCAGTGACCACGCTCCGAAAACCAAGAAGAAAGACGACCCGTTCTTTGAAGCGCCATTCGGATCCCCTTCTGCTGAGACGATGTTGACCATTTCTTACGACGAGGGGGTCAATACCGGGAGAGTCAATCCGTGCAAGCTGGTCCAGCTCCTTTCGGAGAATCCTGCGAAAATCTTTGGTCTCTATCCGAGCAAGGGAGCGATTCAGAAAGGATCCGATGCAGATATCGTCCTGTTTAATCCGAGCGAGGTGATGACCATTCGGTCCCAGAACCAGCATTCCGGAGCCGGATATACGGTCTACGAAGGAAGGGCATGTCTGGGAAAGTCCGTCTTCACCATGCAGCGTGGAAGAATTGTAGTCGAAAATGGAGAGATGAAGGGAAAACCGGGAGACGGGAAATTTCTCCCCACTAAGATCACGAAGGTCAAATGCTGATCTCAGGAGATGAATTTCAAATTCGAAACACGAAATCCGAAACTCGAACCAAATTCAAATGTTCAAAATCCAAGTACGCACACAAATATTTCACACGAAAAATGGGAAGAATTTCTCCTCCCTTTGGAAAGGGAGGTTGGGAGGGATTTTTTGAACGATTTTCAGACCGCTAAATTGGTACGATATTTCCTGATTCGGTCATTTGAGTTTTGAAATTGTTTCGGATTTCGAAATTCGAATTTCGGATTTAATACATTTAACGGGAGGGAGTATCATGGCGAGCTTAAAAGGAAAGGACATTCTTCATGGGAAGCAGTTTACGAAGAAGGATATTGATGCGATTATGACCAACGCAGCCTCCTTCGAAAAGGAGCTGAAAAAGAAGGACGCCCTGAGCCTGTTGAAGGGAAAGGTCCTGGCAACCCTGTTCTTCGAACCGAGCACAAGAACGCGGCTCTCCTTTGAGACAGCGATGCAGCGCCTTGGAGGGGGGGTGATCAGCATGGCATCGGCAGACAGTTCTTCGGCGGCCAAGGGAGAAACGGTTGCCGATACGGCCCGCACCGTTGCCCAGTATGCCGATGCGATTGTGATCCGTCATCCGAGGATCGGGTCCGCCAAAGAGGCTGCCGATGCAGCCGATATCCCGGTGATCAATGCGGGAGACGGTGCAGGACAGCATCCCACCCAGGCCCTTCTCGATGTTTATACGATCTACAAGGAACTCGGCTCTCTCAAGAAGCTCTCTGTCTCTATGGTGGGCGACCTGAAGAATGGCAGGACCGTTCACGCCCTGGTCGAACTCCTCTCCCTTTTCGGGGCAAAGCTCCACTTCGTTTCTCCGAGCATTCTGAAAATGCCTGAGGAAATCACGACCCGCTTGAAAGAGAAGGGCATCGAGATTGTAGAGACAGAGGATCTGATCGAGGCGGCCTTCGCGAGTGACCTCCTTTATGTGACGAGGATTCAGAAGGAACGATTTACGGATCTCTCCGAGTATGAGCGTGTCAAAGGGGGTTATGTGGTCGATAATAAGTTCCTCGACAGTGTGAAGAAGAAGTTGACGATCATGCATCCGCTCCCGAGGGTGGACGAGATCAATCCAGAGGTTGACTCTTATCCGGGGGCTGCCTACTTCCGCCAGGTGAGAAACGGGGTCTTCGTCCGCATGGCCCTGCTGTCGATGGTCCTGGGAAAGAAATAAAAAGATAGTCTCACCGCAGAAACACAGAGGCCGCAGACGAGAGGAATTCTGCTGGAATAATGGAATAGTGGAATGATGGAATAGTGGGAACCCCAAGAAGAAAGACTTTGGAATGATTTCCAATGTTCCAGCATTCCATTTGTCGAGTTTCTATGTCTCCGCGGTGAAGATGAGGGGTAAGGATGGTTCAATGAAAAAGATTGTGATCGCTCTCGGCGGAAATGCCATCAAACAGTGGGACCAGAAGGGTTCCGCAGAGGAGCAGTTCAAAAACGTGAGAAAGAGCTGTTCTCACATTGTGAGGCTGATCAAGAAGGGGTTTCAGGTGGTTGTCACCCACGGGAATGGACCTCAGGTTGGAAATCTCCTCATCCAGCAGGAGGCCGGGTCGAGCGAGGTGCCTCCGCAGCCTATCGATCTCTGCGGCGCCATGACCCAGGGCCAGATCGGATATATGATGCAGCAGGCGTTGCTCAACGAGCTGAAAGATGCCCGTCTCGATCGGAACGTGGTAACACTGATTACCCAGGTGATGGTCGACAGGGAGGACCCCGGATTTCGAAATCCCACCAAGCCCGTGGGGCCTTTCTATACGAAGGCGCAGAAAGAGCAGTACGAGAAGCAGACAGGCCATGTTTTCAAGAAGATCACCATGCAGGGAGAACGTTATCGAAGGGTCGTTCCATCCCCTGACCCCCTCAGGATTCTCGAAGCGAAGATGATCAAGGGACTCTTCGAATCGGGCGTCATTGTGATCGCATCCGGTGGAGGGGGGATTCCGGTGATTCTGGACGGCGAAGGCCATATCAGCGGGCTTGAGGCAGTGATTGACAAAGATCTTGCCGGGGAGAAACTGGCTGAGTCCGTGGGCGCCGACATCTTCATGATCCTTACGGATGTCGATAAGGTCTATCTTCATTTCGGGGAGAAGCGGCAGAAAGGATTAAACAGGCTAACCCTCGACCAGGCAAAACAGTATCTCAGAGACGGATATTTCCCCTCCGGAAGCATGGGGCCCAAGGTTGAGGCCTGTATCCGGTTTATTGAATATGGAGGAGAGAGGTCGATCATTACCTCTCTGGATAACGCCTTCGAAGCCCTGGATCGAAAAGAAGGAACCCAGATCACTGAATAAGAACCGAATGCAAAGTGCAAAGTGCAAAATGTAAAATGCAAAATTGCAAGAAAGAGGAGGGTGGATTAAGCGCAGCGAATCCACCTTTGAGAAATCCATGAAACGGAGCGACCGATGAAATTGCAGCACGTTCTCGAAGCCCAGCAGTTCAATAAGAAGATGCTCAAGGAGCTTTTTACTCTCGCCGAAACGATGGAAGGAATCGTGGAGAAAGGCGGCACCGATCTCCTCCGGGGGAAGATCCTGGGAAGCCTCTTCTATATCCACAGCAACCGGACGAGGTTTTCTTTCGAATCGGCCATGATGCGCCTGGGCGGGCAGGTGCTCGGCACCGACATGGCCGAGGCCTTCTCTTCGGAGCTGAAGGGAGGGGCACTGGAGGAGACGATTCGGACCATGGGATATTACTCCGACGTCATCGTTCTCCGCCATTATCAGAGCGGATCTGCCAAGAGGGCTGCTGGTGTCTCCTCCGTTCCCATCATCAATGCGGGAGATGGAGCAGCGCAGCATCCCACGCAAGCTCTCCTCGATCTCTACACGATCGACCGGGAACTGGGGGGTGTCGACGGGGTTGTCATCGCCTTCGTCGGAGATCTTGCCAACAGCCGGAGCATCCGGTCCCTCTGTTACTTCCTGGCCAAGTTCTCCGGGATTAAGGTCTACTTTGTGGCACCGCCCACGTTGAACATGCGGGAGGACATGATCCAGTATCTGAAGAAACACCGGATCACCTATTACGAGAGTTACGGATTGGAGCCCGCTCTGGAGGACCTGGCGAAGAAGGTCGATGTGATCTATGTTACCCAGACCCCTGTCGGGAGCTTCGGAGACCGTTTGGACGACTACGAGCAATCGAGGAAGCGTTTCGTCATTGACAAGAAGGTTTTGAAGAGCATGAAGCGGAATTCTATCCTCATGCATCCCCTTCCAAGAACCAGCGAGATCTCTCCGGATGTCGACAAGGATCTTCGCGCCGTCTATTATAAGCAAGTCTACTATGGCCTCTGCATCCGCATGGCCATCCTCTCCGCTGTGCTGCGGAAATTACCATAGATCGGTTAGAAAGTAGGAACCTCTGGGTAAGGGCAAGAGTAAGGATCCCAGTTTGGTCAATGGGTTAAGTTGCTGGTCCTAAGGAAATTAGCCCTTACCCCAAGACCTAACCGTAACCTGCAATGATTTTCATAGCTCGTGGGTGCCCCCCGGGCATGGGCCATTATGTAAAAAATAGCATCAATATTCCCTCGCACGCCGTCAGGGTCAGCATTTTAAAAAATAGCTGGAACATGTTATCATTTAGTTGACCGCGACCGGGTCTGAGCTGCGGCAATCTTATGGGGGTCAGGGGTAAGATAAGGAAAGGACCGATGGAAGCAGAACGAAACGGTTACCAGAAGCAGGTGATGGATCTTTATCAGTTCATCGGCGAACATCTCTACTTTAACCGTCCGGACATGGAAGTCAAAGGAGAACGCTATAACTCCGCCATTCTTTTCAGTATCTTGACTGGATTAAAGAAGGGCAAGGAACTGATCATCGGAGAACCGGGGCTTGGAAAGACGACCTCCGCGGAGTTTGTCTGTTCCCTCGTTTATCAGATTCCCCTGGGCGTGATATGGGCGAGTGAGGTTTCCGGCCACCCGGAGCAGACCGAAGAGAAGATCATCGGCAGGCCCGACCTTGGGAAATTGAACCAGGGAGAAGAAGACGTCGTGTGGACGAATTTCACCCAGCTTGCCGCGAAGATCGTGGATGAGATCAACCGCCTGCCGGAAACGAAACAGAGTATGATCTTGGACGGCGTTGATCGGGGAAACTGGGAGTATCTGAATGAGATGATCGTCAATGATGAATACACTCTCTTCGCCACGGCGAACTATCAGGATGGAGGGACGAACACGATCATTGCTCCTTTGGTGGACCGGTTTGACGTCATCGTGGAATCACGGTATCCGGGGGCGAATCTTGCCTTCATGGTGGGAAAAGGCGAGCGAAAGGATCAACTGCTGAGACATCCGAAAACGGAGAGGGACTTCTTCCGCATTCTGAAGTCAAAGATCCAATATGAGAAAAAGATTCCCAAGCTGGAGGAGGTTTCTAACGCCTTTGGAGAACATGTTCGGGAGACTCTGGGAGTGAAACCGTTGCAGAGAGAAGATCGGGAGCGGATCCGCTCGGAGATGGGGAGTCTTCCGATGGATCTCGACGCCAGTGCCTTCATGCGGATGCTCCTGGCGGAGTTTTCTTTCTGTGAACGTTACGGACAGAAGCGATCTGTTGAGACCTGCGAGGAGGGCTGCCATTACACGGGCTACTTCTGCCATGAGATCAAGAACTGCGCTTCGAACCGGTTACCCTTCTCGATCAAGCAATACGCTCAGGCCTTGGCCTGGCTTCTGCGCGACCCTGAAATTGATATCGAACACGTCAAGTCAGTTATCCCCTATGCCCTCGCTCACCGCGTCCAGTGGAAGGACGAAGTCCTGGCCCGCAAGGAGAGAGCGAAGAGAGACGATCCATCGTCGATTTTCCTTGCGAAAGACGCTGTCAAAGTGATTTCTCAGAGATACCGGGAGCAGAGCGATCATCTCAAGGATGCCCTGGCCACCGGTTCAAAGATCTTCCAGGGGGAGGAACTGGAACCCCTCGAAGGAGACCACCCCCTCTACCAGGAAATCAAAAAGGATCTTTCTTCTCGCCGGATGTAGAGAGGAGCCTGACGGTCTCCTGGCACCTGGGGCGGGGGCCTCTCACCCTGATGACTGAGGTTGAAGATGAAAAATCTTCCTCTTCCGAATAGAGATCCGACCGATCCGAAGAATCGGCCGTTGATCCCGAATCCATTCGAGGAATTCGAGATCCACACCTTTGCAAAGGCGGAGATCCCTCTCGACCGGATCGTTGAATCGATGGAGGTCGTGATGGATGAGATCCGTCGGGGCTATGAGAAACTTCTCGAAGAGGAGGCGAAGGAACTCGTCTGGATGGTGCAGTACAATACCATCATCAAGGCCTACGAAGTGGCGGAAAAATATGTGAAGGAGATCCGCTACTGCGCGGAGGACATCGAGGACTTCTGTTTCGCCCTGGAGAACACGCAGAGGATTCCTTATCTCATTCCGGGGCCTGCGGGGCTCTATATTTCTGCCCTTTGCAACTATGTTCAGGAGGAAGAGATCCTGTTGAAACTCTCCGAACTGAAAACGGAAATTAACCTCCTGGGGTTTCGCCTGCCCAAGGGAAAAAGACTGATCATCGAAGGAGATACGGGCGATTTCACCGGCATCGGCGTCGAGGGAGGGGAACTGGTGGTCGAGGGGGGCGCAAAGAACTGGACCGGTGCGGGGATGAGAAGTGGAAAGATCTTGGTAAAGAAGAATATTGGCCTCCACACAGGAGAATGGATGATGGGAGGGGAAATTCACGTGGGAGGCAGAGTCAGGGGGTTGGGAAATATTGTGGAGGGAAAAGTCTTCGAGAGAGAAAAACTGGTTTATCCAGGAAAGGTTCGGTACCCGAACTCTTACTATTGAAATGAAACTTCAGATTTAAGATTATAGATCTGTGATTTCAGATTTTTCAATCTTCAATCTGAATCTCAAATCTAAAACAGGATGCTCAGGATATGGATAAAGAGCACCATCAGGCGATACTGGAAAAGATCTGGCCCACGGTGAAGAAGAAGCATCTCTACCCGGAGATCCCCATGCCGAGGGTGGGAGAGTTGGCAGGTTCGGAGGAAGGGGAAGGCAGTAAAGACGAGGGTGTGGGACTCGAAATGAAAGAAAAGCAAATGACCTTAAACTCGACTTTTCTTTCGAATGTCAAAGGCAGGATGCCGGAGGAACAGGTCATTGAAGCCCTTCTCGATCATGGGATCACTCATTATACGTTTTGTCCCTGGGATTTTCACACCCATGTCGCTCTCTACTCGCAGGCGAAGAAGGTCATGGGGGATAAGACGCTCGCCAAGAGGGCGGCCAACTACTTCATTGACGTGGTATCGGATACCCATTGTGTGAAGAAGAGGTTCTCGGACATCCCCGAACTGCATCGGACCCTGAAGAAGGGGAAGGTGGAAGAGGTCATCGCCTGCCTCTATCAGCAAATCTGGGGAGTGGATCTCGGATTTTCACGCTCGGGCAAGAGCGGGAAGGGATATGATGACGTCGTCCGGCGATTGGCCCGAATCCCTTACCTCGATCGTTCGCGGTGGCACGAGAGCATCCAGAAGTTTAGCCGGACGATGAAGCCCCTTCTCATGGAGGAACAGCAGGAGGAGGGCTCTCAGGGAGGAAAGGGAGAGCCCAATCCCCAGGGCGAGCACGATTTGAACAATTATTCTTATGAAGAAATCGACGAGGGACTTAGGGAATGCGCAAATGATAAGATGGCGCTGAGTGAATTTCGGGAGATGGTGGAGGATTTTTCAGAGGAGTTGAAGGAAGCGGGTTATGGCATGGAAGGGGGAATGGGAAGAGGCCGTGGAACTGCCATTGATGCGGATGTCCTCTTTTACATGAAGCTCGCTGAGAATTATGCGATTCCTCTCAGAAAGGTCCTGCTTGAGGAAAAGGGAACCCTCCACCCCCATTCCCACGCGCCCTGGGAAGTGGGATCGCCCTATCAGGATGTCGATATCTGGACGAGCTTTGGCAAGATCATGCCAGGGATCACCCAGGTTTGGAAGAAGAAGCAAGGGAAGGGGAAAGGGAAGCTTGATGGAACACCCGATTGTCTGATTGCCATCGATTCCTCGGGAAGCATGATCAATCCGAGAAAAAGCCTATCCTATGCGGTTTTGGGTGCCGCGTGCGCGACGAATGCTTATCTCCGTAACGGCTCGAAAGTGGGGGTTTACAACTTCAGCGATGCTCCCATGGGAGGGAAGGATGTCCTCGACTATACGAACAAACGGGAGGCGATCTACCGGGTGCTTTGCAAGTATTTTGGCGGGGGTACAGCGCTCGACCTCGACGACCTGGTTCCTCTCATCCGGAACAGGAAGAACCTCGATCTTTTCATCATTACGGACATGAAGATTACGAATATCGAGGCCCTGATCAGCTATTTCGCACAGATCGAAAACCGAATTACGGCCGTCCACATCGGGGAGAATCCTTACGCAGCCCGTTTTGAGAAGGCCATCGGAAAGAGGACAAACATCAACATCTTCACTGTCAAGCGAAAAGAAGACATTCCCAACATCATCCTGGGAAAGATCAGGGAGTATTTCCATTCCTCCCATTGAGCTTCGTGGGGTTTTCAGGGAGCCTGCCGTGTGGTTCAGACAATTCGACTAAAATTCACCATTATCTTGACGATCGCTGCCAGAATCCTTTAAGTTATTTTAGCACTTGAGTTCAAACGGACTGCCGAGGGTTGGGCGCCGGCCTCCCGCCGCAGACTTGAGAGGAAACAGATGTGTAGAAGAGACGTTTCATTCTCCGTCGGGAGTCACCTATCATGAATCACGAGATCTTGGAGGCACGACACACCCATGGGGAAATCATCCGGAAGTACGATCGCATTGCCTCGATCTATGATCTATTCGGGGTCCTGATGGAATCGAAGGCCCGTCATCGGGGATTGGATCTCGCTTCGATCCGGAACGGAGAGAAGATTCTTGAGGTGGCCTTGGGCACCGGGCTCAACTTCTTCGAGCTCCTCAGAAGAAATCCTCATGGATGGGTTGAGGGTGTCGATGTTTCGGCAAAGATGTTGGAAAGAGCTGAAAGAAGGACGGCCAGGACAGGGCAAAAGAACTATTCCCTTCGGCTATGTGATTGCCGCCATCTCCCTTTTGATAACGGAACATTTGACATCGTGATGAGCGAATATCTCCTCGACATCCTTCCAGTAGAAGACTTCATCCCCATCCTCCTCGAGTTCAAGCGTGTCTTGCGAACCGGCGGAAGACTCATTCTTGTTCATATGACAAAAGGGGAGAAACGGATAAATCGGATCTACGAAGCCATTTACAGGCTGAGATTACCTCTTTTGGCTGGATGCAGGGGCGTGATGGCGGAGCCCTTTCTCGAAGAGGCCGGGTTGAAAGATCTCCACCGTGAGTTCATCTCACAGCTGGGGTTTCCCTCCGAGGTCATCCGTGCGACAAAAAGCCTGAAGAGGGGAGGGTGATTTCGATTAGAAGTTCTTATATTATGCATAACTTATTGAAATAATGTAATACTGGGCTCAGTAACTATTGGGCAATCTGTTAAAAGACAGGAGGATTCAGCCTCTGTTAGGGCCGGAGCCACCTGTTACCAACAGGGTTTTCACTGAGGATGTTGGAAGACCCGACAACTTTCTTAAAGTGGACGCAAATTTAAATGGGATCAGTTAGAGGAGGGTCTTAACTGATCCCGGCCGGTACATCAATTGGGGGTGAAACAAGGAGGTGATATGGTTTGACGTACCAGCTAACTTCAATATAACCCGTAAAAGGATGAAAATCAAACGTCAGAAATGGGTTCTGGCACGCTAATTGCTTTTGGTAATTATTTCAAATGGTCTAAGAAGGGGCTAGCATATGAAAAAGATCCTTTTTATTTCACTTCTTGTCCTTTTCAACGCAGGGTTTGTTCTGGCCGAGATATATAAATGGGTCGACGAGAAGGGTGCAGTTCATTTCACGGACGATCCTGTTCAGGTCCCTGAAAAATATCGATCCGGGGCAGAACGGATTGGTGTTCCAGAGGAGAAGGCGGAGGCTACAGCGGAGCCCACAGGTGTTTCAAAGAAGAAGGAGGATGCCTACAGGGATCAGCTTGGCAGGGGTGAAGAGTACTGGAGGGGAAGAGTTGAAGAATGGAGAAAGAAATTGAAAGGCCTTCAGGAGAAACTTGATGGCCTGAGGACGAAGTACAATGAACTTGTTGAGAAGTACAATGACTCGAAGAGCACAGCAGAGAGGGGAAACCTCCGGAGGGAAAGGGATCAAGTTAAGTCTGATATGGATCAGTGCAGGGTCCAACTCGATGAGGCCAAAAGCATGTTAGATAAGAAGATCCCCGAAGAGGCGGAAGTTTCGAAAGCGAAGAGCGAGTGGGTTAAGTAGATGTAACACCACTCCCACTGAGCAGGAAGTTCCCCTTGATTGTGTTCCTAACCCCCCTGCAAAGCGGAGTCAGGGGTACGTGCCAGCCGTGAGAATGAAAACATGAAATAATTTCATAGGGGTAATAAAAAATCACCCGAAGTAACTGAAATACGCCTCCTACATTCTAACCTTGCTTTCGCAAAGGGTTACAATCCTTTTGGACGGTTCTTGGGAAGCCCATCCTTACCGATTTTTGACAATTTGTTTAGGCCCTGACTTGAGTGAAGAATCGGTACAAGTCTTGCAGGGCGCGGGGCGCCTTGAATCTTTCACAAAAGTGGTCAGAAATCAGTCAAAATCGGTACCAAAACGGATGTATGGGCCGGGATAAATTGGGCTGGCATCAAAAATGCAATCCAATCTGCCCTAAAGGGGTTTCATATGTCCAAAATGGATGTTAGCCGTCATCAAGGTTCCGATCGGAAGGTCGGCGTCCTCGCCATAGAGAAGAGAAAGCACCCGAGATTCAGTGTGGAACTTCCCCTCGATTACTCCCGGGTCAACGGGAAAGAAGTCTACGGCGGAATTGCAGCAAATGCGAGTGAGGGGGGGGTGCTTGTCTATCTCCCCGAGAGGATGGAACTCGGGACAGTTCTGAAGATCGAGGTTTTGTATGTGAGGGGGCTGGAACTGAATACGATAAAGGCAGTTGGGAAGGTTGTGTGGTCAGATCTGGGCGCAAGAGAGAGCTACGGAGAACATCGCTACGGCCTGGAGTTTCAATCTATCGGGGAAGAAGACTTTAACCGTCTGAAAGCTTTGCTAAGAGAGATCGGAAAGTAGAAAGATCGGAAACCGAAAAAAAATGTTGAACTTTTCTCAAAATTTGTATAAAAATAGGAATACGGAAATTGAGTGCCTGCTCCGGCATCACCAGGAGGGGGACCCGAAGATTCTCCACTTGCACTGAAGCGAAGATGAATCCTTGTCTCCCCCCTGAGGTCGTTAGAAAAAGAGGGAAACCATGATGAACATGACGCCTCAGGAAGAAGGGAGATATAGAGTCCTCCTCATCCAGGTTGGAAAAAATACGGAAGAGGAGAAAGATGCCTTCTGTAAGGGGATCTCAACGAGATACGGCGTTGCCGTTCCTCTCCTCAGAAAGATCGTAGACAGCTCTCCCATCGTCCTCAAGAAAAACCTCTCCCTGAGAAGGGCTGAAATACTGGCCGATATCGTCACTTCCTTTGGAGCAACGGTCTCCATTGAAAAGAGATGGAACGACCCTCTTGTCTCCGTCGAGTTCCGGGAAATCGTGCCACCATGCGTTGCCTTGGAGATCTGTTCCTTGCGGAAGACGACGTGGGGGACGTGGAATGTCCTGGGAAGAATGAAGAATACGACCGGAGAGGATTTGAACGACGTTTGGGTATTGGTTCAGGTGTTCGGCGACGCCGATGAATTCCTTGCGATCGAAGAAGTCCCTGTCCTGATCAACCCACTCCCCCCCGGGGAAAATGCTCCCTTCAAGGCTGTTTTTGAGGGCAGCCTGCAGGTGAAGCGGATCTCCCTCGTGTTCAAAGATGCATGCGGAAAACCTCTCCCTGCAAAAGATCTTCTGACGAGACAGGAATGGGTCTCTGTGGCAACCAGCCTTCCTTCCGGACGGGATGATCTCCGGGACTCCGATTTGGATGTTCCTGTCCTCGAAATCCATGGGAAGCCGGACCCTCGGGAAATCGAGAAGAAAGGGGCGGGGGCATTTCACCCTTTGCCACCTTCTGAAGAGCTCTATTTAGAAATTGAGTCCGATCTTTCCCATAGAGATTCTCTTACAGTCACAGGCGAGGAAGAGGATATGGGGGAGGAAGAGGTGGCAAGATTAACCGGGGAGTTTTTGTCCCTTTCCTCTTCGGCAGTTGCCTCGGATCAGGAAATGGATCTCTTTCTCCTGAAGGAAAGCCTGGAGTCCCAAGATTCGGAACCACCCGCTCCTGAGGCGGCAGCCGGGTTCACTGCTCAGAAAGTGGCTAAGGAAGAGGTTCTGGACAAAACATCCATCCAATCAGAAGAACCTGAGACGATTTCTCTTCCCTCGCTTGTTTCCGAAGAGCGTTCAGCCGAGGAAGAATCTCTGGTGCCAGGCGTACCTGAAGCGATCGAGCAGCCTAATGAGGCCCAATTCCAGTCCGATGAGACGCCGTTTTTGCCATCTGATAGAGAAGGTCACTCTGCCTCAATGCCATTGCAAGGAATCGAAACGGGCGAACCATCCTTAAAAAAGATCTGGAATGGAGAGGAAGCCGCGCTCTCTTCGGTCGCTCCCAATGACAAAGAATGGTCGGGACACGTTCTCGAAAGTGAGAAGGAGTCGATGGATGACGTCAGCCGAGTCATGAAAATTCCCGTCCTATCGGAGAGTCTTCAGGAAGAAGCGGCGGCCACTTCAAAGGAGGTCACCGCAGAGGCCCTAAAACAGGAAGAATCCCCTCCTTTCCCGTGGATCGAGGAATTCAGGAAGGCGATCGGGGCCTATTACCAGGGGATCCAGGACAGTTTTTCCATCTGGTTCGGTGAGCAGGAAGGAAAAGGAGGATTTGAGGATTCTTTTCATCGCGTCCTGGCGATCCTGATTCATGCCCGTTTCGACCAGATGAGCCCTCCAGAAAAAGCCCTGGAAAATACCGAAAAGGTCTTCCCATTGGTTCCGAAGCCAGATCTGGTTTTAGATGAAATCCCTCCCCTGGAGGGAACACAGTTTTCTTCCGGAGAAAAATGGCGAATTCTGTTTTGCCGGGCTATCCCAAGGCTCCGGGAGGTTTCGGGTCAGGTCACGACCAGAAACGTCTGGGATGCCTTTGAGTTGGAGAGGCTCATTCAGGTGATCCCCCACATGAGCGAGAAAGGGAGTCGAAGAGCGGTCCTCTGGATCCATAAGCTCATGGCGGAGGTCATCCAGATCGATTTTAGCAAAACTTTCATTGCCATCGGGAAAAATCTTTACAGGGTGGTCTGCCGGCTGGGAGTAGTGGATCCTCACTTTGACCATTTTCGGGGTCGAAACTCTCCCGGAGATTTGAAGATACAGTCTTTTGCAAGATCGGCCTTCCCCTCCCATCCGGGCGGGATCGAAGAACCGCTGGATCGGGTAGGGATGGAGGAAGAAAAGGGGGGTAACTGCTTTTCCACAAGGCCGAAGTGTGATGGTTGTCTCTTTGATAATTTTTGCTCGAAATTGTATATCGACTTTAATCCCTCAGAAAAGGGGATGTTGCCATAGTCGTCAGACTTTCTGCGAAAGGATTTGAATGAAGAGCCCAAGCCCAAGAGAGAGGAGAAAATCTCCCCGACTGCCGATCGATTTACCCCTTGAATATCGACTGTCAGCGGCTCCGCGTCCTCATGGTGGAATCGCCGTAAACGCAAGCGAAGTAGGTCTTCTTATTCGTTCCATCCGGGATATCCCTGTGGGGACGAGACTGAATGTTGCCATCCTTTTTCCTAAAGGATTCGAACTCGCCAATTTCAAACTTCTGGCTGAGATCATCTGGAAAGATGTCCACTGGGAAGAGAATTGGCAGGGATATCGTTACGGAGCAAAAATCATCAAGATCCTGGAAGACGACCGGCTGAAGCTGAAGCAGATTCTGAGCGGCCGGTTCCAGCTTGAAGAGATCCATTTCAAGCCTTGATCGGAGGGGCGCTGTGACGAGGGAAGAAAAACCCGCGGTAAGGCCTCGTGCCGGCATTGTAAATCTTGAAAGAAGAAAGCATCCGCGTTTCGACGTTGACCTGCCGATCGAATACCATCGAGAGGCGTCTCCCGGCTACCTCACCGGCCGCGTGCGAAACGCAGGCGAGGGAGGACTTCTCGTCTATCTTCCTGAAAGGATGGAGGTCGGTCAGCATTTGAAGATGAAGGTCTTTTTTACCATGGGAACCCGGCTCGACACGATCGAGGCCCTGACCCAAGTCGTATGGGCTGATTTTCGCGTCGGGAAGGACTGGGGAGACTATCGGTGCGGTGTCCAGTTCATCGACATCTCTGAGGAGGACGTGGAAAAACTCGGAAGGTTTCTGATGAATCTTTCCGGGTAACGGCAAGAGTTCTGAGAATCGAGGATTCGAAACTCAAAATCAAAGAACAAACAACAATCTTCCTCCGGTCAACCTGCCGAGCTGTCCTGATCGTCAAGAAAGCCGAACCCTCAATAACCGTATCCATCGGGTCGGACATTCGGGTCCGGGAATTCCCGCTTGAATGAGAAGCTGAACGGTTCGCTGATCAGCATCTTGGCTGCCTTGTCGACGCTTCCCGTCGGAACCGTGAAGGGAAGGGAGGCAATGAAAAGGACTGTCCCAACGATCCCGGCTGCCACTCCCATCGGCCTGGCAATGAAAAGATCGAGCATGTTCCATTCATCGGTGATAGGATCCTCCTGAGCCCTTGCGGTTGGGCAAAGGATGCCGATGAGCAGTGAGAAGGCAAGCAACGTCACGAAGAATCTCTTGATTGTTTTCATAGGGAGCTCCTCCACTCTCGAAAAAGAGTAATATGGGAAATCATTTTTTCTCAACCATTCTCAACCCAAGATCTACAAACATTAATGTATCAAAATGAAAGGGCCTTGTCAAATCTGGCTTCGGGCTTGGATCAATGGAATACCTTTACCCAGCGCAGCGATACGCCATTCAAGAATGCCAGCTTGAACATGAGGAAATAGATCTTGATAAGATAAAGATTGCCGAGAATGCTCTGCTTTGTTGAACCCATGTTCTTACTATCCTTTCCTGGCGAGGATGGACTGAAGCGAAAGAGGTCGTAGACTCTGCCACTTCTATTTGCATGCAAGAATATTGCCATCAGATCTGGATTTTTAGGAGCACGCAATACATCAAAACTACAGGACAATTTCATTGCTTTCTTGAAAGGATCCCTCGATCTCCGGGAGAAAGCTGACAAAGGTTGTCAAAATTGGGCAAAATTGTCAATTCTGGCAACATCCCCCCAATGAAGTAAGGTTCTCCGACGCCGGTCACTGACACAGACGTTGATTCTCTAAGAAGAGTAGGGTGGGTGTTACCCACCAGGACGGAATGTAAGGATCCTATTTAGTGGTCAGATTGACAAATTCGGTGATTGAGCCTCTTACGAATACTTTTTCTTCTTTCGTCAGGAGTATGAACAAAGCGGAGCCTAACTCCCATGCCTTTCCAAATAATTACTATACGAGGAATTTTCCAAGTATCTCCTAAGAAGGGCTTGACAAGTTGCCCAAAAGTCGATATACATCCATAAAATTCAAAAGGATATTACGCCCAGATGACCGAATGGACATTACTTCTCAATTCCACCTTCGAACCCTTGAAGGTTGTCTCTTGGAAAAAGGCTGTTATTATGGTGATGCTCGATAAGGTTGAGGTCGTGGAAGAATACGACCATATGGTCCGGGGAGTACGACTCTCTCTTCCACTGCCGGCAGTGATCCGGTTGAACCGCTTTGTGAGGAGGAAAACAACGATTTTTCATTTCTCTCGGAAAAACCTCTATGTCAGGGATGGCGGAAGATGTCAATATTGCGGAATAGCATTCGATCACAGGGGCCTGACTTATGATCACGTTGTTCCGAGGTCGAGGGGGGGACAGACCGAGTGGACCAACGTCGTTACCTGCTGTACCGCATGCAATCTCAAAAAGGGAGGTAGGACTCCGGAAGAGGCCGGGATGTCGCTCATTCGAAAGCCGAAGGCGCCTATTTGGATCCCCCTGCTGACGGTGAGCCTGGGCCTTAAAGAGACCCCGGGTCCATGGAAGGATTATCTCTATCTCAATGTGGAGCTGGCATCTTGATACGGGTAAGGCGGCGGTCTTGACAGAAGGCAATCCCTGCCGCAGGCTGTCCGGGTCGGTATCGAAATGGCAATCACCGCTCCTTCACAGGAAGGAATGAAGAATGAAATCTCTTTGGGCTCCTTGGAGAATGGATTATATCTTAGGGGAAAAAGAAGAGGGTTGTTTCTTTTGCAGGAAACCCGTAGAAGATCAGGACGAGGAAAGTCTCATCCTTTTTCGGGGGGAAGAGGCATTTGTGGTGATGAATAAGTTCCCATATAACAACGGCCATCTGATGTTAGCCCCGAAGCGCCACTGCATCGATTTGGAGGAGTTGACCGATAGGGAGTCAAAAGAGCTTTTTGACTTGATGAAAACCTCTCTACGAGTACTGAAATCGACTCTGCGTCCCCATGGGTTCAACCTGGGGATCAACATCGGTACTTCAGGGGGCGCTGGAGAAGCACACGTCCATTTTCACGTTGTCCCGCGTTGGACAGGGGACACGAATTTCATGCCCGTTCTCGGAGAGACAAAAATCATTCCGCAGTACCTTCAGGAGACTTACAAGAAGCTTCGATCTGCCTTCGAGAATCTCGTGCCGGAGAAGGGAAGGTAGAAGGGAGGATGAAAAAGGTGAAATGGGTGAGCACGCTTTTTTGGATGGTCATCTTTCTTCTCGCTATCTTCTTCTCCATTCAGAACAGGGTTCCGGTTACCCTACGATTTGGCCTCTATCCTTTCCAGAGTGAGGCGTGGGTTGAAGTCTCTGATGTTCCTCTCTTTCTGGTCATTCTCTGTGCGATCTTCCTTGGCCTCCTGATCGGGGGCGTCGGAGATTTCTACAAGCGCTATCAACTCAGGAAGGCCATTCGCCAGAACCAGAAGATGATCGAACGGCTGGAGAACGAAGTCGATTCCCTTCGCAACTCCGGTCTCGACCGGTCTTCCTCTGCCAAAGAAGAGCCCTGAGTACATCGGTTCACAAACTCGGCAACATGTTCACTGCAAGGGCGAAGGCAGCGCAAAGGGCTGAGTTTTTTTCACCCGCCCTGACCTCTTTTCTGGGGCTTAGGTATTTCTGCGGGGGCCAATGAATTTGTCATCCTATTTCTGAAGACGATCAGTAGCTCGAAGGAGCATTGGGCATCATGAAGTTTCTGGATGATGACCCCCGTTCCGTGGTCCGCCCGGACGGGATGGTGACGAGCTTTCGAAAGGGCAAGGCTTCTCAAGATTTTTACCTTGAAGAATTCGCGCTGATCACCTTTATCCCGTCCGATCTGAAGGAATGGATCGGAGAGGACAACTGCTTGGTCCCTGTTCAGGCCTGGGGCGAACGAGGCCACGTTCTTTACAGGGGAGAAGGATGGGTTGCTGTCCGGTCGGCCTTCGGAGCTCCGAGCGCGGTCATGCTCCTGGAGGAGCTCATCACTTTCGGGGTAAAAAGGGTTGTCTATCTCGGTTACTGCGGGTCTCTTAAGGATAAAGTAAAGATCGGTGATGTCATCCTTCCAACGGAGGCGCTGCGGGAAGAAGGAACGTCATACCACTATCTTCCCGTGGGAATGAAAAGCTCTGCGGACCCCTCTATGCAGGATCATCTCCACACGTGGTTCAAGGAGGGCGATCTTCGGGTCCATGCAGGGAGGGTCTGGACAACCGACGCCCCTTATCGCGAGACTCCAACAAAGGTTCGCCGATACGGTGAAGAGGGGATGCTGGGTGTCGAGATGGAGATGTCTGCAGTCTTTGCCCTCGGCATGGTGAGGGACATATCGGTGGGTGCCGTCCTTATCGTGTCCGATGAATTGAAGGAGGCAGAGTGGAAGGCTGGTTTTTTCTCACCCGAGATCAAGACGACGAGAAAGAAATTGATTAAAACTCTACGTTCCCATCTTAAAGACCTGATCGCTCTCCCCCGGACTTAGATGTGCGTAGAACCCCGTTTAGGAACGGTAGGGCAGGAGAATTGGGGAGGGAAGAATGGGATCTTCCGTGCCGCCCACGCGGGGTCTTTTCGAGGCATTTCCTGTGAGGGACGGTCATGGATGATAGCCGACGGCTTATCTTTAACTTCGAACTTCTGAACACAGTGTCCGGGCGAAAATTTTCCTTGCATTGGATTATAAACTATGGTATAAGTTAATCAAATTATAGGCTCTGCTGAAAAAGCGGGCTTCCTTGCCCGCTTTTTTTTTAGAGGTCTTGTTCCTCGCAGGGGAAGGTTGAATGGCAAAGGAGATCGTAGATCGGGTGTTTGCGATTGCCGATCTCGTTCTGACCAATGAGGGATTGGAACTCGTAGATGTCGAATATCGGAGAGAGGCGAGGGGATGGGTCCTTCGACTCTATATCGATCGAGAGGGAGGGGTGACTCTCGACGACTGTACCCGGGTTAGCCAGGAGGTTGGAAGGATACTGGATGTGGAGGATTTTATCCTGGCACCTTATACCTTGGAGGTCTCTTCGCCCGGAGTCAATCGTACCCTGAAGAGAGAGAAGGATTTCCTAAAATACCGTAATCGATTGATCCGGGTTAAGACGTTCGATCCGATAGGGAACCGGCGTCAGTTCAAAGGAAGACTCCTCGGACTCTTTGAGAACCGTGTTGAAATCGAGATAGATGGGAGGGCGTTTGAGATCCCTCTTTCCAATATCGCGAAAGCGAGCCTCGAAATAGAATTCTGAAAAGCGCCGTTTAGCCCCTCTTCTGATGGGAACGGGTAAAGCGCTCAAAAGGGAGAGTTAAGCTATGCCGTCCAATCTCAGCTTTATCATTGACCAGGTGGGCAAAGACAAGGGAGTGGGTCGTAAAGTGATCATCGAAGCCTTAGAACAGGCTGTCCTGACTGCCTCGCGAAAGAAGTACGGGCATCAAGGAGAGATTGAAGTCCACTACAACGAGGAAGCAGGAGAGGTGGAGCTCTTCCAGTTCAAACAGGTCGTGGAAGAAGTAATGAATCCATCGACAGAGATCATCCTTGAGGAGGCAAAGGAACTGGATAGTGAGGCCGAAATCGGCGACAGCCTCGGTGTGAAGCTCAATACCGATTTCGGTCGCATCGGCGCTCAAACCGCAAAGCAGGTGATCATCCAGAGAGTCCGGGACGCTGAGCGAGAGAATATCTATAGTGAATTCAAGGACCGCAAGGGAGATATTGCCAGCGGAACGGTTCAGAGACTGGAGAAGGGAAATATCTTCATCAATATTGGCAGGGCAGAGGCCGTCCTTTATGCGAAGGAGCAGATCCCGGGAGAGGTTCATAGGCAGGGAGAAAGGCTTCGGGCCTACATCCTGGATGTCCAGAAGAGTTCGAAGGGGCCCCAGATCTTTCTGTCGAGAACCCATCCGGGCTTTCTCATCAAGCTTTTCGAAATGGAGGTACCGGAGATCTCCCAGGGGATCATCAAGGTGATCAGCGCGGCTCGTGAGCCTGGCGAGAGGGCGAAGATCTCCGTCTACAGCTCGGACAGGGATGTGGACCCGGTGGGGGCCTGTGTCGGAATGAGGGGCTCCAGGGTGCAGAATGTGGTGCAGGAAGTCCGGGGAGAACGGATCGACATCATCCCTTGGAACCAGGATCAGGCAAAATATGTCTGCAATGCTCTGGCCCCTGCAAAAATCTCAAAGGTCTATATTGATGAAGAAAACCGCCACATGGAGGTCGTTGTCGCTGACGATCAGCTCTCCTTGGCCATCGGAAAGAAAGGGCAGAATGTCCGTCTCGCTTCGAAGCTCACCGGATGGAAGATCGATATCAAGAGTGAATCGAAGATGGAAAAAATCTCCAGCGAGATCCTCGATCGATTTAGGGAGATTCCCAATCTGGGAGATGTGGCCGGCCGCGTTCTTTACAATGAAGGATTCCGGTCGTTGAAGGATGTGGCAGAGGCTGATCCAGAGGACTTGGCTAAGGTCCTGAAGATTGAAAGGGAGAAGGCCGTCGAAATCGCTCAGGGTGCCCGAGAGCTTCTTCAAAAAGGAGAACCAACTTCTGAGGTCCGTCCGGAGGAAAAGATCCCCACCGTTGATCCCTCCCTCGATCCGGTCAGACGGGTGGAAGGGGTAGGGGAGAAGACCGCCGAGACACTGGAATCAACAGGAATTCAGAAGGTGGCAGATATCCTCAAAACGGATATCGAAACCCTTGCCGGCCTCCCGGGGATCGGGACGAAGAAGGCCGAAAAATTGATTCAGTCGGCACAAGACTACGTCCGGGGAACAGAGCATGAATAAAAGAGGGCACGTTCCGTTGCGCATGTGCATCGGGTGCCGCAGTCGAAGGAAGAAGGAGGAGATGATTCGCCTTGTACGAACCCTGGAGGGTCTTGTCCCTGCGGATGGAAAGGCATGGAGCGGAAGGGGATTCTATCTCTGTCCCGGTTCGGAGTGTCTGAGAAAAGCACAGAAGAAGAACCTGATAGGACCCGTTGTCAGAATGGAAGCGACACGAATCAGCGCGATAGACTGGGCCAAAGTAGGGGGGGGATTGCAATAAGTCCCCTCGACCACTGGGTTAGCGTTTCGTAAAAAACAGGAGAGGACTATAGAATGCATTAAACGGGAGACAGCGCATCATTCCCGCTCCGGTCTTCACCGGATGAAGCACCAGCGGGAATCGAGAAAAAGACCGGATTCCCCCGTAGCAGGTATACCGGGCAGGCTTAGTCAAGCCTGGAATGAAAAACTGTACAGGACTTAAGTTGCCATGCAGGACTCAGGGGAGGAATGGGGATGACAAAAGTTAAGGTCCTCGATCTCGCACGGGAAGTTGGGATGGAGGATGACAAGCTCCTTATGAAGTTGAAGCGGATGGGCGTGAAGATGAAGGATAAGAAGGCGGAAGAGCCTGAGAAAGCTGCAGCTTCATCCGATGAAAAGGTGATTGAACGGGATGCTGAAAAGGAAGTCGTGGAGAAGCGAGTCAAACCCACCGTTATCCGCAGAAGAACGAAGATCCTGGAGGTGAAGGTGGAAGCTCCACCAACACCTCCCGCCCCCCCCCCGCCTGTTGGAGAAGTTACCAAAGCGGTCGCCCCTGAAGAGAAACCTCCTAAAGTTGTTGCTGAAAGCATTGAAGGAGAAGTCAAACCTCCGAAGAAGGAAGCTGCCACAGGAAAAGAGACGAGGAAAGAAGAAAGGCCCCTTCCTAAACCCCCGGCGGCAATGAAGCATGGAGAAGAGGCTCCGGTTCCTGCTCCTGGGCCTGTGGCTCCGGCTGAAGCAAAGGCAAAGGCGGAGGAGAGAGGTGCTCCTTTGAGGAGACCTCCTGTGGAAGCGCCTCCTTCACAGAAAGTTGCGAAAGAAGTGGCACGCAAAGGGGAGGGGAAACGGGAGACTGAGAAGCCCAAGCCGAATGAGATCGTTTCAAAGGGAGAGGGGAAGCCCCCGAGTAAAAAAGAGCTGCAGGAGATGGAAGAAATCGCTGCCCTGGCCAAGAAGAAGGCGCCGGGAAAGAAGAGAAAAATGATTGAAGAAAGGATGATGGTGGAGGAGGGGCCCGATGAGGAAGAGGTGCGGCCTGAGAAAGCTGCGGAACCCTTCTTCCGTCCCTATAAACCGATCAAGAGGAGGGTGATGAAGGAGGTCAAGAAGCCCGAGATCACTGTCCCGAAGCCGATCAAGCGGGTCATCCGTATTGCCGAGGTGATTGCCGTCGGGGATCTTGCGAAGAGAATGGGCATCAAGGGAGGGAATGTCATCAAGAAACTGATGGACATGGGAGTCCTGGTGAATATCAACCAGATGATCGATGCGGATGTTGCCTCCCTTGTCGCCAGTGAGTTCGGCTATGAAGTGGAAAAGGTCTCCTTGGAGCGGCAGGACTTCCTTCAAAGGAAGGAAGACCTCCCCGAACAGTTGCAACCGAGACCGCCTGTGGTCACTATCATGGGTCATGTCGATCACGGGAAGACGATGCTTCTGGATGCGATCCGGAAGACGAATGTGGTCGAAGGAGAGGCGGGAGGGATCACCCAGCATATCGGGGCCTACGACGTTGAGCTGGAGAACGGTCATGTGGTCTTCATTGACACCCCGGGACACGAGGCCTTCACTGCAATGAGGGCCAGAGGCGCTCAGGTGACCGACATCGTGGTCCTCGTCGTTGCTGCCGATGACGGCGTCATGCCTCAAACGAAGGAGGCGATCGATCATGCCCGGGCAGCCAAGGTTCCGATCGTGGTGGCGATCAACAAGATCGACAAACCGACGGCCAATGCCGAGAAGGTGAAAAAAGAACTGGCCGAGTACGGTCTCGCCCCCGAACAGTGGGGAGGTGCGACCCTTATGGGCGAGATCTCCGCAAAACAGAAAGCGGGTATTAAGGAGCTTCTCGAACTGATCCTCCTCCAGGCTGAGATTCTGGAACTGAAGGCGAACCCGGACAAGCCTGCCTGGGGCGTGATTATCGAGTCCAAACTGGATAGAGGAAGGGGACCGGTTGCCACCCTTCTGATTCAAGAGGGCACCCTTCGTCCCGGAGACGTCTTCGTTGCAGGCTCTCACTATGGTCGGCTCAGGGCGATTCTCAATGACAAGGGGCAGAAGATCGAATCGGCCGGACCGTCCATGCCGGTGGAGGTGGTGGGATTTTCGGATGTGCCCGAGGCGGGAGAGATTTTCATCGTCATCCCCGAGGAGAGGATGGCAAAACAGATCAGCCTTCACAGGCAGGAGAAGCTCCGCGAGAAGGAGCTGTCCAAGCTCTCCAAGGTCTCACTGGAAGAGCTCTATGAACAGATCAAAAAGGGAGAGGTCAAAGAGCTCAATGTGATTATTAAGGCCGACGTGCAGGGATCGATTGAAGCGATCAAGGAAGCCCTGAGAAAGCTCTCCACGGATGCCGTGAAGGTCTCCATCCTCCATGAGGGGGTGGGAGGCATCACCGAGACGGATGTCAACCTTGCCTCCGCTTCGAATGCAATCATCATCGGCTTCAACGTGAGGCCGGTGCCGAAGGCCCAACAGCTGGCAGAGCAGGAACGGGTTGATGTTCGCACCTATTCTATCATCTATGACGCGATCAATGATGTGCGCAAGGCCATGGAAGGCCTCCTGGAGCCGACCTACAAGGAGCACTTCCTGGGAAGGGCGGAGGTGATCGAAGTCTTCAACGTTACGAAAGTGGGAATGGTTGCGGGCAGCCTGATCGTGGATGGGAAAGTGGTGAGAGGTTCTCATGCAAGGCTCCTGAGGGACAATGTGGTCGTCTACGATGGCAAGATTGCCTCTCTCAGGCGTTTCAAGGACGACATGAAGGATTGCAGCCAGGGGCTGGAATGTGGGATCAAGATCGAAAATTACAATGACGTCAAATCGGGCGATATCATCGAATCCTATGAGATCGAAGAGGTGCAACCCCGGCTCGCGTAAAGTCGTTTCTCTGTTTGGAAAAGGAAATGGTGGTCGGAATCTGTCAGCTTGATGTCCTGATCCCTGAAAATCACTCGCTCAAAGGGAAGCGCCATGTGATGCGCAAGCTCATCGAACGGGTGAGACATCAGTTCAACGTCGCCATCTCCGAAGTGGGCGATAACGACCTCTGGCAGCGCGCCCAGATCGGGATCTGTGCGGTGAGCAACGACCGGAGGCATATCAATTCGAGCCTGGACAAGGTGATCGATTTCATCGAGAAGATGTATATCGTAGAGGTAATTCATACGGAGATGGAAATCCTTACCGTTTGAGGTTTGCCTCCGTTCCCTTTTGCAGGTCGGTAACGGAAGACCGCGTGCAGGTAGATGAACGATGGGCGAAGGAAAGCGTTCTGAAAGAGTCGCTGATTTAATCCAGAAAGAGATCTCGCAAATGCTGATGAGATCGATCAAGGATCCCCGGATCGGTTTTGTCACCATTACCCGGGTCTCGGTGACAGAGGATTGCCGTTTGGCGAAGATCTATTACAGTGTCATGGGAACCGCAGCCGAGAGGGAAGCGTCACTCAAGGGACTCGCGAGCGCGAAAGGCTACATCCGGAAGGAGTTGGGAAGGCGTGTGAGCTTGAGATACACCCCGGAGATCGTATTCCAGTTCGATCCCTCGATCGAATATGCAATCCACATTGAAGAGGTGATTCAGCACCTTCATGAGGAGAGGGAAAAGGGCGAAGATGAGAATTGACGGCCTTCTCATCGTGGACAAACCGGAAGGGATCACCTCCATGGAGGTTGTAAGGGACATAAAGCGCCGGTTCCGCGTAAGCAAGGCGGGACATATCGGGACGCTCGACCCGTTTGCCACGGGGGTCCTGCCCATTGTGATCAACGAGGGAACGAAGCTGGTCCCGTTTCTCAATGAGGAGCCCAAAGAATACAGGGCTACCCTAAAACTCGGAGAAGAGACAAAAACCGATGACCCGACCGGAGAGGTGACCAGCCGGGGACCTCTCGAAGGGATTTCGCCGGAGACGGTCCAGGCCGCGTTTGAGGCCTTTAAGGGAAGGATCCTCCAGACGCCTCCCATGTTTTCAGCCGTGAAGGTAGGCGGGAGGCCCCTTTACCGACTTGCACGTCAGGGAATTGAAGTCGAACGTAAAGAAAGGGAGGTCACGATTTTTGACCTTCAGATTGAAGCAATGGATTTCCCGTGGATTGCCTTTCGTGTCGCCTGTTCGAAGGGCACATACGTTCGCACCCTTGCGAGGGACATCGGAAGGAAGATGGGCTGCGGTGCTCACCTCTTCCGTTTGAGAAGGGTTCGAAGCGGCCCCTACACGATCGAAAAAGCTATCTCCATGGATTGTTTGAGAAGGTTCTTCAAAGCGGAAGAGTTGCGGCCATGGCTGATCGCTCTCGAGGATGCCCTGCCGGGCATACCCGGGCTAATTGGAGACGAAAGGCTGGTGAAGAAGGTCCGCTTCGGCAATGAGATGATGGTGAGTGATTTGGTCCCCGGGTCCTTTCCAGGCATTGAAAGGGGGCAATGGGTCAAAATCGTCTGCCCCCGAGACGGGCTGGTGGCGATCTTGAAATCAGAGATCGAAGGAGAAGAGCTTGGGAAGGCGGATCCACAGGCAATTGCATTTCGGCCCCTGAGGGTGTTTCATCCGAAGAACGATTTGCGTCAGGAAAGCAGCGCATCAATATAAAGGAGGAAGTTTATGGGAATCGTTTTGGAAAAGAAGAAAGAAATTATGGAACAGTTCAGAAAACATGAGAAGGATACAGGCTCCGCAGATGTTCAGATCGCCCTTCTCAGCGAGCGGATCCGATATCTGACGGAGCATTTCAAGGCTCACAAGAGTGACCACCACTCTCGCAGGGGTCTTCTCAAGCTCGTGGGTCAGAGAAGAAGACTTCTCACTTACCTGAGAGAGAACGACATGGATCGGTATCGGATGATCATCGATAAACTGGGTCTCCGAAGGTAATCGGCAGAAGGCAATATCAACGATCAAACCCAAAGGTACAAATCTTAGACCATTTGGTCTTTGGATCTCTTATGAAAAGGAAGTGACATCCTATGATTCAAAAAATGCAAATCGATTTTGGCGGAAGACCGTTTTCCATTGAAACAGGAAAAGTGGCCCGGCAGGCAGACGGTTCGGTGATGGTCCAGTATGGAGAGACGGTCGTTCTGGTAACTGCCGTCATGTCCTCCAAGAAGCGGGAAGGGCTCGATTTCGTCCCTCTGACCGTGAACTATCTTGAAATGACCTATGCAGCGGGAAGAATACCCGGAGGGTTTTTCAAGCGCGAGGGAAGGCCGACAGATCGCGAGACTCTTATCTCCCGATTCATCGACCGTCCTCTGAGACCTCTTTTCCCGAGAGGATTTCAGAACGAGACCCAGATCATCGCGACCGTCCTCTCAGCCGATTCGGATAATGATCCTGCCATTCTGGGGATGATCGGCGCCTCGGCTGCCCTGAGCCTTTCAAAGGCTCCTTTTGCAGGCCCCATCGCGGGTGCAAAGGTCGGCCGGATCGACGGAGAGTACGTCCTCAATCCGACCCATGAGGAGTTGGACTTGAGCGACATCGATCTCTTCGTCGCAGGGAGCGAAGATGCCATCATCATGGTGGAGGGAAGCGCAAGAGAAGCCAGCGAGCAGGAGATTCTCGAAGCCATTCTCTTTGGCCATCAATCCCTGAAGCCGGTGATCGAGGTCCAAAAGCAGATGAGGTCTGCCGCTGGAGTCATCCCTATTGAAATTGATCTCCCGAAACCTGACCCGGATCTCTATGCAAAGATCGAGGCCGCCTTTCGAGATCAGATCGTCGATGCCTATCGTATTCAAGAGAAGATTAAAAGAAGGGAGCGAATGGAGGAGATCTCGCGGACGGCTCTTCAGCAATACGAGGCCCAGGATGAGCCCAGTCAGAAGAAGGTCAAAATCGCCCTCGAAGAGATCGACCGCAAACTGGTGAGGGGAATGGTCCTGGAGAAGAAGCAGCGGATCGATGGAAGAGGTCTTTCCGAGATCCGTCCCATCTCGTGCGAGGTGGGTATCCTTCCGAGAACCCACGGCTCCGCGATCTTCACCCGTGGGGAGACTCAGGTTCTGGCCGTTACGACCTTCGGCACTTCTGAAGACGAACAGAAGATCAACTCCTTGCTGGGAGAGACCTATAAGTCTTTTATGCTCCACTACAATTTTCCTCCTTTCTCTGTAGGGGAAGTTTCCCCTTTAAGATCACCGAACCGCAGAGAGATTGGCCACGGGGCCCTTGCGGAAAGGGCCATCCTGCCTGTTCTCCCCTCGAATGAGAAATTCCCTTACACCATCCGCATCGTCTCGGAGGTCCTTGAATCGAACGGGTCCTCCTCCATGGCAACGGTTTGCGGGTCCACCCTTTCGTTGATGGATGCGGGCGTGCCGATTAAAGCTCCTGTAGCGGGAATCGCGATGGGTCTCGTTGTCGATGGTCAAGAGATGGCGGTTCTGTCCGATATTCTGGGAGACGAGGATCATATCGGCGACATGGATTTCAAAGTTGCCGGGACTGCGGACGGTGTAACCGCCATCCAAATGGACATCAAGATTCGCGGTATTACCCGAGAGGTCCTGGATCGTGTTCTCGGCCAGGCGAGAGAGGGAAGGATTCACATCCTCGGAAAGATGAAGGAGGCGATTGCAGAGCCCCGTACGACCCTTTCCCGCCATGCGCCGAGGATCGTCAGCCTTCAGATCAAACAGGAAAAAATCCGGGATATCATCGGCCCAGGAGGAAAGACGATCCGCAGCATCCAGGAACAGACAGGAGTCAAGGTGGACGTGGACGATTCGGGGCTGGTGAAGCTTGCCTCTCCAAACTACGAATCGATCGAGAAAGCTATCCAGATGATCAAAGCCCTCACCCAGGAAGTGGAAGTAGGTGGTCTTTACACGGGAAAGGTCAGAAGGATTCTCGGTTTTGGCGCCATCGTGGAACTCTATCCGGGGACCGACGGGTTGGTCCATATCTCTCAGCTCGCCGAGGGGCACGTAAAGGAGGTCTCAGATATCCTGAAAGAGGGAGATGATGTTCTGGTCAAGGTCATCGATATTGACCCACAGGGCCGAATCCGTCTGAGCCGTAAGGCGGCCCTCAAAGAGATGGGCCAGCCTGCTAAGGACAAGCCTTAGAAGAGTTGAAAAACGATCCTAAGAGGTGGAAGAAAAAAGATGGCAGCGATTTTTGACAAATCTCACGGACCTTTGAATAACTCCTGGGTCGCCACAGGATCCGGATATCGAAAGACCGTTCTCGAGAACGGAATCAAAGTCATCACAGAGGAAATCCCCTACCTTAACTCCGTCTCCATCGGAGTCTGGGTATTGAGCGGATCCCGGGACGAACAGCCTCATGAGAACGGGATCTCTCACTTCATCGAACATCTTCTCTTCAAGGGGACGGAGCGGAGGACAGCCTTCGATATCGCCAAGGAGATCGATTCCGTCGGCGGAACGCTGAATGCCTTTACGGGAAGGGAATATACCTGTTTCTACGCCAAAGTTCTCGACAAGAACCTTCCCCTGGCCATCGACCTCCTCTCGGATATCTTCCTGCATCCTTTAATGGATGCAAAGGATGTGGAGAAGGAAAGACTGGTCATCCTCCAGGAGATCAAAATGGTGGAGGACACTCCGGACGATTATATTCACGATCTCTTTAACCAGGTCTGCTGGGGGGGACACTCTCTCGGGTTTCCTATCTTCGGCACCTCTGAACTTGTCCACTCGTTCACCCGGGATCAGATCTCCCGGTTCTTCAAGGAAAGTTACCCACCCGAACGTATTGTCATCTGTGCCGCGGGAAACTTGACCCATGAGGACGTCGTCCACCGAATTGGCGACACCTTCGGTCAGATATCAAGATCGAGCAAGGTCAAGGAGAGGGTGACACCTCAACCGGTTTCCATGACGAACGTCTGGAAGAGGGAGTTGGAACAGGTCCATCTCTGCCTCGGTACGCGAGGGCTTCAGTACAACCATTCTCTCCGTTTTGCCTCCTATCTCCTGAATACCATTCTCGGAGGGGGGATGAGTTCGAGACTCTTCCAGGAGATTCGGGAAAACCGGGGTCTGGCCTATTCTGTATATTCTTACCTTCCCACCTATATCGATACGGGGCTGGTCGTGGTCTATGCCGGAACGAACGAAAGCTCCTTTCATGAAGTCGTGGAACTCATTCTGAAGGAATTCAGACGTCTCAAGACCGAATCCTTCAAAAATGGAGAGCTTGAAACGGCCAAAGAACAACTGAAGGGGAATCTCCTTCTGAGCCTCGAAAGCTCTGACAATCTGATGACTCGCCTCGCAAAAAATGAGATCTACTTCGGATCCTATCTGCCCATAGAAAAAATTCTCAACGGCATTGATGAGGTGAAGGAAAAGGATCTGCGCCATCTGGCCAGCGATCTCTTCGATCAACGCTATTTCTGCCTGACCGTCCTTGGACCCGTCGACGGGAACGGTTTGAACAAGGACCTCCTGAACATCGATTAATGGAAAAGGTGACCCTCCTCATCAAACGGCTGAGAAAAGATCGGCCCGTCTTCTTGCCCCGGTATATGACCGAAAACTCGGCTGGAATGGATCTCTTCGCCTCACTGGAAAGGGACGCCGTGGTGGAACCGGGTGAAAGAAAACTCATTCCTACGGGCATCTCTGTTGCCATTCCCGAAGGATTCGAAGGCCAGGTGAGACCCCGAAGCGGTCTGGCCATTCGAGACGGAATTGGCGTTGTCAACGCTCCGGGGACCATTGATTCGGATTATCGGGGAGAGATCGGCGTTCTCCTGATCAATTTCGGGAAGGAACCCTTTGTGGTCCGGGACGGTGACCGGATCGCTCAGATGGTCATCTCTCGGGTCTTTCGGGGAGTCTGGGAAGAAGTCGATGAACTTCCGAAGACAGAGCGGCAGGAGGGAGGATTCGGCCACACAGGAATCTAACATCGAGAAATCCGAAATTCGAATTTCAAAACTCGAAACAAATCCAAAAATCAAATGACCAAATCTCCAAACAGTGATACATTTCTCGTTTCGAATTTTGCGCTTAGGACATTCGGATTTGTTTCGGATGTTGCGCTTCGGATTTCGAGTTCATACCAATTCCTCCCTGGCAAGAGTTATAGGCTTGCCTTTCCACACAAGATTGCATTCAAGCGATACGGCAACTACGATGCTTGATCAATTCCTTCATTATCTTACCGTTGAGAAGGGACTTTCCAAAAACACGATTGAGGCCTATGGCCACGACCTCGATCGATTTCTCGAGTATCTGAAGGGACAGAGGCTGGACGATCTCGCGAAGGTTGGAAAATTCGACGTCCGGGCCTTTCTTCTGTCCTTGAAAAAGCAGAATCTCTCGACAAGATCGGTGGCGAGAAATCTCGTCGCGATTCGCACCTTCTTTCGATTCCTCATCCAGGAAGGAATCCAGGCGGCCAATCCGGTCGAGGATATGGAGTCTCCGAAGATGACCCGGACGCTACCCGAGATTCTGACCCTTCAGGAAGTGGAGCGACTGCTCGAGCAACCGGATATCAGGACTCCTCTCGGGGCAAGAGACCGGGCTATGCTCGAAATGCTCTATGCCGGAGGGATGAGGGTTTCAGAGCTCATGGACCTCCCTCTGAACCAGGTGAACCTTGAAGGAGGCTATGTCCTTCTCTACGGCAAGGGGTCGAAGGAGAGGGTCGTCCCCATCGGGCAGGAGGCCATCAAGTGGGTGACCTTCTATCTCAAAACGGTCCGAAGGGGGTTGACGAGAGAAAAAGAGAGCCCCCATCTCTTTGTCAACCGCTCCGGAAGGGCCATGAGCCGGCAACGGTTCTGGCAGAGCCTCAAGGCCTACGGTTTGAAGGCCGGGATACGGAAACGAATCACCCCTCATCTCTTTCGCCACTCCTTCGCGAGCCACCTCTTAGAAGGAGGAGCAGACCTACGGTCGGTGCAGATGATGCTTGGCCATTCGGACATCTCGACAACCCAGATCTATACCCACGTGACAGGGGAAAGGCTGAAGAAGACTCATCAACGCCATCACCCCCGTGGTTGAGGAACAATGAAAAATGAGCAATGAGCAATTGCCAATTATCAATGGTCAATAGAGACTCGCTGCCGGAGGTCCTGCATTTTTCACTGACGATTGTTCATTGCTGATTGATCATTGTTAATTGATTATTGCCGTTTTATGGATGTCATTACTACCCACATCAACGCAGATTTTGATTCCCTGGCCTCGATGCTGGCTGCAAAGAAGCTCTATCCCGATGCCGTGCTCGTCTTTCCGGGGTCCCAGGAGAGAAGTCTTCGCGACTTTTTTATTCACTCCACCCTCTATGCCCTGGAACTGGAGCGGATGAAGAATATCGAGCTCAAGAAGGTGACACGACTGATTCTTGTCGACACACGCCAAATGAGCCGGATCGGGAAATTCTCTGAGATCGTGGAAAATCCGGGCGTGGAGATTCACATCTATGACCACCACCGTCCGTCTCCAGACGATGTCCATGGAACGTTCGAAATCATCTCGGAGGTCGGAGCGAACGTGACGCTCCTCGTCAATATTCTCGAAGAGAGAGGAATTGAGATTGCGGCGGATGAAGCCACGGCCATGATCCTCGGTCTCTATGAGGACACGGGAAATCTCACCTTTCCTTCGACCCGGGAAGAGGATTTCAGAGCCGCCGCATACCTCGTTCGGAAGGGGGCCAATCTCAACATCATCGCGGACGTGATCACAAGGGAGCTTACGGCGGAGCAGGTCTTCGTCCTCAATGATCTCATCAAATCGGCCACTCGTTACCACATTCAGGGGATTGACGTGGTGATTGCCTCCGCCACGGCAGACCGATATGTGGGAGACATTGCTGTCCTGGCCCATAAGCTGATGGACATGGAAAATCTGGATGCTTTGTTTGTCCTCGTTCTGATGGAAAACCGGGTCTATCTGATCGGAAGAAGCAGACTTGAGGAGGTGAACATCGCCGATATCGCAGGCGAGTTCGGCGGGGGAGGACACCCGACGGCCGCCTCGGCAACGATTAAGGAGATGGGTCTCATGGAGGCCCAGAATCGACTGGTGAAGACGCTTAAGGAGAGGGTTCGGCCGAAGAGGACTGCGAGCGATCTGATGGTCTATCCGGTCAAGACCGTTGAGGCTGGGCAAACCATCGAAGAAGCCGGGGAGATCCTCACGCGGTACAACCTCAGCACACTCCCCGTGCTGAACGATGGCAAGGTCGTGGGGCTCATTTCGAAAGAGGTGGTCGAACGTGGAATCCACCACGGCCTTCAGGAATCTCTGATCAGGGAGTATATGACAACGGAGTTTTCGGTCGTTTCTCCGGAGGCCCCTTTCTCCCGTATCCAGGAGCTCATCATCGGACAGGATCAACCCCTCCTTCCGGTCATCGAAAGAGAAAGGCTCGCGGGCATCATTTCTTTGGCGGACGTGATGCGCGAACTCCAGGAGGAGATGTTGAAAACAGTCGATGGACCGGCGAGCCTCGAAGGCCAACCCCTTTACGTCCGCAGGAAGATCATCGCCAGGCTGATGGAAGAACGCCTGTCCGGCCGAATCCAGAATCTCCTGGTGGAATTGGGTAAGGTGGCAGACGAACTGGGATACTCGGTTTATGCCGTGGGTGGCTTTGTGCGGGATCTTCTCATGGGGGTTGAGAACTTTGATCTCGATATCGTCGTGGAGGGAGATGGAATCCGGTTTGCAGAGACCTTTGAGCAGAGGGTGATCTGCCACATCCGGACTCATAAGAAGTTTGGTACCGCGGTCATCCTCTTCCCGGATCGTCTCAAACTCGATGTGGCGACAGCCCGCCTGGAGTTTTACGATGCCCCTGCCGCCCTGCCGACAGTCGAGCGGGGATCGATCAAAATGGATCTTTATCGCCGGGACTTCACGATCAATACCCTCGCGATCCAGCTCAATCCGAGGGCTTTTGACGAACTGATCGATTTCTTTGGGGGGGGCAAGGATATCAAGGAAAGAGTCATCCGGGTGCTTCACAATCTTTCCTTTGTCGAGGACCCCACACGGGTTTTCAGAGCGATCCGCTTTGAGCAGAGGCTGGGGTTTCAGATTGCCAAGCACACCCAGAACCTGATGAAGAACGCCGTGAAGACGGGATTTATGGAACGTCTCTCAGGAGGCCGTGTCTTTGCCGAGGTTGTCTTGATCCTTCAGGAAGATAATCCCATTCCGACGCTCAAGCGGATGAAGGATTTCGACCTCCTCCGGTTCCTCCATATCCAGCTCAAGTTTGACGAGGAGGTGGAATCGCTTTTTGAGCGGATCCATCATGTCATCTCCTGGTTCGATCTCCTCTTTCTCGAAGAAGAATATGAACGATGGCTCATCTACTTCTATGGCCTGATCGATCATCTGAAGGAAGGAGCCGTCGAGGAGCTTTGCCAGCGTCTGGCCATGAACGCCAAGGAACGACGGAGGGTAATCGGCGGAAAAGGGCAGGCGGACCAGGCACTTCTTCAGATCTTTTCCTGGATTCAAGGAGGTTTTGAGCCAAAACGCTCTGAAATCTTTGCCGTGCTCCATCCTCTCACGACCGAGGAAAAACTCTTCATGATGGCGAAGACCACACAGACAGCGACCCGGCGGTACATCTCCCTGTATTTTACGCAGTTGAAGGATATCAAGCCTCTCCTGAAGGGAGCGGATGTAATCCAGATGGGAATTCAGCCGGGACCCTCTGTCAAGAAAATCCTGACCGATCTCCTCCAGGCAAGAATGGATGAGCAGGTGGCCACCCGGCAGGACGAGGCCGAGTTTGTCGCGAGGAGGCGCGGAACAGAGTAATGGACCGGAATGATTCGGAGCGAAATGAATCTTTGCCCTATACGGTTCGGCTGGAGATGTTCGAAGGTCCTCTCGATCTCCTTCTCCATCTCATCAAGAAGAATCAGATCAGTATTACCGATATCCCGATTGCACTCATTACCGAACAATATCTGGAATATCTGAAATTGATGAAGGTGCTCAATCTGGATGTGGCGGGCGACTATCTCTTGATGGCGTCCACGCTGCTCCACATCAAGTCGAGAATGCTGCTGCCCGCTCCCACCATTGAAGAAGGGGAGGAGGGGGAGGAGGATCCGCGGGCTGAACTGATGCGGCGTCTCGTCGAATATCAAAAGTACAAGGAGGCCTCCGTCGAACTGGGAGGAAGACCCCTTCTCAACCGCGACGTCTTTACTCGGGTCATCCCGGAGGATGCGGAGCATCCGAGAGAGGAAGAGATTGAAGAAGTGACCCTGTTTGAGCTCCTGGAGGCTTTTCGCCAGGTCTTGCTCCGGGCGAAACCGGAAACGATTCATGAAGTCACCCTCGATTCCGTGACCGTGGAGGAGAAGATTCAGGAAATCCACTCCCTCCTCCTGGCGGAGAACAGGAGCATGGCCTTCCACCTGCTCTTTCCTGAGCAGGCTTCGCGAAGGGTGATCGTTGTTACCTTTCTGGCCGTTCTCGAACTGGTCAAGATGAAATTGATCCGGATCTTTCAGACAGGCCCATTCGAGGTCATTCGGGTGTCGCCAGTATAAGGCCGTCAAAAACTCGAAATCCGAAACAATGACGAAAGTTCAAATTTCAAAATGATCAATAGGTTCCCATCATGTGGAATGTTTCACTCTTGGAAATTTGATATTGGGATTTGTTTCGAATTTCGTGTTTGGATATTCGGGTTTCCAATTTACGGGAGGGTCCTATGAAACAAAAACGGGTGTTCGTAGGTCTGGCTGTCATTATTGGCCTTCTGGTTTTCTTTTTTGCCGCGATTTTCTTTGTCGGACGATACGGTGCCAAAAGCACCCAGTTTTCTTTTGGCGGGAAAATCGCCGTCGTTGAGATCCGTGGAGTGATTGCACAATCTTCCGGAGTCATCGAGGAGATCCACCAGCACCAGGAGGATGATGGAGTGAAGGCCATTGTCCTCAGGATCGACTCTCCCGGCGGAGGGGTCGGACCCTCCCAGGAGATCTACCGGGAGGTACTTAAGACCCGGAAGAAGAAGAAAGTGGTTACCTCGATGGGGTCTGTAGCTGCTTCGGGAGGCTATTACATCGCCGCTGCCTCGGATCTCATCGTAGCCAACCCTGGAACGATTACCGGGTCCATCGGAGTGGTGATGCAGTTCACCAATTTCGAGGACCTGATGAAGAAGATTGGCATTAAGGGGGTCGTTCTTAAAAGCGGGGAGTACAAGGATGCGGGTTCCCCTTTTCGACCCATGACCCCCGAGGAGAAGAAGCTCCTGCAGGGGGTTATTGATAATGTTCAACAACAATTCGTTCAGGCTGTTGCGGAAGGAAGAAAACTCGATAAAACCAAGGTGATGGAGATCGCTGATGGCCGGATCTTGACAGGGGAGCAGGCAAAACAACTGGGTCTCATCGATCAGATTGGAAATCTCCAAGATGCGATTGAGACGGCAGCGAAGATGGTCGGGATCGAGGGAAAACCACAGGTTGTCTATCCGAAGAAGAAATATTCGATCTGGGATCTCTTACTGAAGGACGTTGCGAATGGAATCGTTGACATTCTGAACGAGAAAGGATTTCAACTGAATTACCGCTTACCCTCAGCGGGGTGAGCCGCCCCGCTGAGGCTGCTCATCCATTCGACGATACGTTTCATGTCTTCCCAAACATCCCTTTTTCTCTCGGGATTTCGTAAGAGATAGGCCGGGTGAAAAGTGGGGATCAACTTGATCCCCTCAAAATCAAAAAGCCTGCCTCGAAGGCTCGTGATCTTGGCGTCCGTATCCAGCAGGGTTTGAGCTGAAGAGGCCCCGAGGGCACAGATGATCTTTGGTTGAATCGCCCGGATTTGCTTCAGAAGAAAAGGGCGACAGGCCTTGATCTCGTCGGGTTCAGGATTTCGATTCCCCGGGGGTCGGCATTTGATAATATTGGCGATGTAAACCTCCTCCCGTTGGAGTTTAATGGACTGAATAATCTTCGTCAGAAGCTGACCTGCCTTTCCCACAAAGGGTCTTCCCTGGACGTCTTCGTCATACCCGGGACCTTCACCGATAAACATCAGGATTGCATTAGGGTTTCCCTCACCGAAAACGATCGTTCGCCGCGCTCGATGGAGTTTGCACCTTCGACAATCTCCCAGCTCCCTTCGAATGTCTTCCAATGTCTGAATGGAGGATGGACGGGCAGGGGACGGATGTGGCGAAGTCTTCTCATTTCCCTCCTCGCTGGCAGAGAGGGCTTCAATTCCCATTCCCTTGAGATATTCGAAATGAGATTTCAGATCTTCAACGATGTCGTGAATCTCGTGGGTCATCGTCCCTCATTCCTTTCACAACTTTTAGAGCAAAAATATGTGAGCAGTGCTCTAAGCAGGTCGGCGCTCCAGAGATCTGGATTCTGTCCTGACGCCCCGGGAAAAAGACCTGAACCCGGAATTTGGACCGAAAGTCACTGCTCACAGCGATAGGTTAAAACAATTCGGGTCTCTGAGTCAACCAACCCTCAGTGCTTGCTCTATCACTGCGGCGGAACCCAATTTACTGACACTGATTACAGGCACGGACACTCTTTTCTATCTGTTTCGAGCGAAGAAGGGATTGCTTTGCCTTTCCCTGCCGACTGTGGTCTTTGGACCATGACCAGGATAGATGACGACATCATCCCCAAGGGGGAAGATCTTTTCCCGGACATTCCGGAGGAGACCATCGTAGTCACCGCCGGGGAAGTCAGTCCTGCCAATGGAGCCTGCAAAAAGTGTATCTCCCACAAAGACTACCTGATCAGTCACTAGTGAAATTCCGCCTGCGGAGTGGCCCGGGGTATGGAGTACCTTCAACGAAATGTCGCCGAAAGTGATGAGGTCCCCTTCTTCGACATAATGGTCCGGAGGGGGCGAGTCTTCAACCTTCATGCCCCACATCTGGCCGCTCGCTCCCTGATTAACAATCATAGGGGCGTCGGTGCGATGGATAATGAGCTCGGCACCCGTTACCTCCTTCAGACGTTTATTCCCCGCAGCATGGTCAAAGTGACCATGGGTATTGATGATACGGACACAGCGCAAATGATCTTTTGCCAGCGCCACCAGTATCTTGTCCACATCACCGCCAGGATCGATAACAGCCGCCTCCTTCGTTCGTTCACAGCCGACGATATAACAATTGGCTTGAATGGGTCCTACCACCAACATTCTGAGTATCACAGTGACCCCTCCTTGGATATACACAAATCAACTTCAATGGAAGCACAATCAAATTTTAACCTAAAAGTTCGCCGTCAGCCTCAAGCTTATGCATAAAATTGTAAAATAATAATGGAGAGGCACATCGTCAAGGTCATTTCGTTTCACGATCGAATTCTTCACCGAGCACTGCTTGCCATTGCTTGACATTCAAGCCCGTTTTTTATATATTCAACCGAACCCTTAAGGGGTAATGGTGAAGTTGCAAGCCCGCATCCTCACCCTCACCTTAAACGAGGATCTTCATCTTTCAATCGAATCTATTGGGGAGTCTACATGGCACGAATGACTGGAGGGCAGGCAGTTGTTAAGTCCTTGAAAGAGGAAGGGGTGAAATTTGTTTTTGGTGTTCCCGGCGTTCAGGTCATGCATATCTTTGATGCCTTATACGATGAACGGGAAATCCAGCTTATTACGGTTCGCCATGAACAGAGCGCAGTATACATGGCAGATGGATATGCCCGGGTGAAAGGGAGACCCGGGGTTGGGGTGGTCGTGCCCGGTCCAGGGGTCCAGAATGCTTCTGCAGCCCTTGGCACCGCCTACGCTTGCTCTTCACCGGTCCTTCTCCTGGCCGGACAGGTGGTCAGTAAAGACCTTGGAAAAGACCGGGGAGTTCTCCACGAGATCAATGATCAATTGGATATCGTAAGACCGGTAACCAAATGGTGCCGGCGGGTGATGACCGGTCCGGAAATACCAGAATCGATTCATGAGGCATTCCGGCAGATGAAGACCGGCCGGCCTCGTCCAACGGAAATCGAGGTCCCCTGGGATGTTTTAGGGGCTGAGGCTGAGATCCCTCTTCTGCTGGGGAAGGAATACTCAAGCCCTCAACCGGACCCCAGAGAGATACGCCGTGCGGTCGACCTCCTTCTCTCCGCTCAAAAACCGCTCCTCTGGGGTGGCGGAGGGGTAATTCTCTCCAACGCCTCACGCGAATTTACAGAACTTTCAGAAATTCTGAACATGCCGGTGGCTACCACGCCGGAAGGCAAGGGAGCCATTTCGGAAGATCACCCCCTTTCTCTCGGATGCGCCTATTACGGGTTTGGGGCGGTTCGCGGGGATGCCTCAAAGGCGGATGTAGTCCTGGCTGTCGGTACCCGCCTTACAGGCCTGATGTACCCGGGGACGGCCTTGAGGGAGCCCCAGCGCCTGATTCACGTGGATTCCGACCCGGCCGTAATCGGGAAGAATTATCCCGCAGAGGTGTCCATCATCGGAGACGCAAAGGTTGTCTTGAAGGCGCTTCTTAATGAATTGAGAAAGGAAAAGGCCCGGAAGAGCGCCTGGGAGATTTCGGAACTCACCGGAATGCGGGAAGACCATCAGAACTGGCTGATGAAGGAGGCCCCGCTCCAGTGTGAGATCATCAGCACCCTCCGGAAAGGGCTGGGAGACGATGCCATTTTCGTAGCAGGCGTGACCAACATCGGCTACTGGTGTAATTTCGCCTATACCGTGAGGCGTCCTCGTACCTTCCTCACGTCTTCCTATTTTGCCACGCTCGGGTACGCCTTTCCCACAGCCCTGGGAGCCAAGGTCGCAGCCCCGGACAGGCCGGTTGTCTGTGTTGTCGGGGACGGAGGGTTCATGTATGCGTGCGGGGAGCTGGCTACGGCGGTAAGGTATGGGATTCACCTGATAACGGTGGTCTTTACGGATAATGCCTTCGGCTCTACCAAGCGAGACCAGGAGGTCAATTTCAAGAATCGGGTCTGGGGGACGGAATTAAACAACCCGGATTTTGCAAAGTTTGCCGAGCTGTTCGGAGCCAAAGGGATGAAGGCGAAACCAGATCAGTTGGGACGGGCGCTCGCAGAAGCCCTGGAAGCCAAGCAACCGGTTGTAATCGAGGTCCCCGTTCCCACGATGACAGCACCTTTTCAGATCCCATGCGAAAAGGATTGAAAGGGTTCCAGAATTACCATTCAGTAATCTTTGGTCAAACATTCCCGAAGAAGAATCATGGATAAAAGGTATTGTCTTCGATGCTGTAGGGGGTTTATCAGATGGGAAAGAAGAGAGGGTTTCGAATAGGGGGGGAAGGCTAAAAAGATGGGTATAATAAAATGGGCTGGAGTTTCGTTCTTGATTTTTCTTTGCCTGATCTCTGGATGTGCGACCGTCAACAGCGAATGGAAAAAGACCGTTGCAACCGACACGACTGTCGCGTACGAGAGCTTCATCAGGCAATATCCCAGGAGTTCATATGCCGCTGCTGCAAAGGAGAGGATAGCCGCGAAGAAATGGGAAGGAGCCAGGACCCTGGATACGATTCGCGCTTATGAGCATTTTATCATGGACTATCCGAAAAGTAGTTATGTCCCGGCAGCCAGAGAACGGCTCAAATCACTTTACAGCATCGACTCCAAAGAGGTGAAAACCATTGCTACTCTGCAAAAGGAGAAAGATCCAAAAGCCGAGGAGCCGGAGATCATTTCCCGTTTGATCATGGCAGGCGCCAATTGCCTTGATGGTAATGCCAATTGGACGAGTATCGAGGAAGGCCGGATCATTTATCAGACCCTGAAGAATTATCAGGGCAAGCTTGTTACCGAGTCCATGCGACGAGTCATTGTTACTTCCATCAATCGGTTGCATGTCTTATTCTTAGCTGTAAAATTGGGAATCGATGGATCCCAAAAAGCGCTCAATGAGCTTCTCATCGTTTACGGAGACAAAGGGATGGCCGAAGATTATCTGAATTCTGGCTCCAATGAGCTTCATGATGGCGGAGCGGAGTGGGCAAAAAGAAATGGCTACAGCATTCAAACAGGACCGGGGAGCAATCGGGTGAGATGGGGCTCATTCTGATCCCTTGGCACAGAACTTGTTAGAGGGACGATTCAAGGCACTGTATCGAATGGAAACCCGGGAAGGGATCCCTGTTATCAGGTTTGCTAAGTGGAAGCCCTTGCCTGTTAGAGCGATGGTGCGAGAAGATATCCGAGCTTACGCCGTTGTCTTCCTTGCCAGCTTCTGCATGCTGGTCATCGAGGTCGTTGCAGGAAGGATCCTGGCCCCTTACGTGGGGGTCTCGCTCTACACCTGGACAAGCATCATTGGAGTGGTCCTTGCGGGGATCAGTGTCGGAGCCTATTTGGGTGGTGTGATAGCGGATCGATACCCCTATTTCTCGACCCTCGGATGGGTCCTGTTTCTCTCCGGCCTGGGGGCCATCTCCATCTCACCTTTGACCAATTATATTGGTGGATCCTTTTTCCACCCCAGCCTGATGGTGCGGATCCTTTTAATCACGGCCATCCTCTTCTTTGTCCCATCCTGTTTCCTTGGAATGGTCTCCCCTCTGGTGGTCAGGCTGACCGTCAGGGACCTGGCTAAGACAGGCAAGACAGTGGGAAAGATCTACGCCTTCTCCACCCTTGGCTCCATCCTTGGGAGTTTCGCGACGGGCTTCTTCCTCATCTCGTGGATGGGAACCAGGATCCTCCTCTTCAGCATAGGGAGCCTTCTACTCGCTGCTGCTCCTCTCTTCGGGAGCTTCTTCAATAAGAAAAGGGGGATAGCGATCTACCTCATTCTTCTCCCGTTCCTGTGGTCCATGCATCGCTATTCGTTCAACCCAGTCCTTGATGAGAGCACCTTCTTCTTTAAGGAAAGCAACTATTACACCATTAAGCTGAAAGGCGACGTAGGAAGCGGCAAAGACCGCCTCATCACTCTTTATCTGGACAATCTAAGCCATTCTTGTTCGGATCCGGAGAAGCCCCTCCGGCTTGAATTCCGGTATATCCGATGCTACAGGGAAATCTTCGAGTGGAAGGCTGGCAGAAGGGAGTCCTTTAAAACACTTTTTATTGGAGGGGGTGGGTACACCTTCCCCAGGTTCGTTGAGGCAAGATATCCAAACGCAGAAATTGAGGTGGCCGAGATTGACCCTGAGGTGACCCGGGCCAGTCAGCGGTATCTCGGAATTTCTTCGACCTCTAAGATCCGGACCTTCAACGAAGATGCACGCTGGTTTGTGGTGAACCGGAAAGGGGAGGGGGGGTACGATTTCATCTTCGAGGATGCCTTTAACGATCTATCGATCCCCTATCATCTCACCACAAAAGAATTTGCAGTGGAGCTGAAAAGACTTCTAAAAAAAGATGGGCTTCTTCTGACCAATGTAATAGACCGTTTCGAGAAGGGGTCCTTCCTGCCGTCCTATATCCGGACCCTGGAGGAAGTCTTTGGCCAGGGAAATGTCCATCTCATTACACTCGGGCCATTCGAAGACTACATGGGAGTTGTGAACCGCGTTGTCGTGACAAGCCCCCAAAGGGTCGACGTCGAGGACCTGGCCCGAAGCTTGAGCAGGATTGCAGAGAATGAACGGATCTCCCATGTCATGCCTCAAGAGCGGCTACAGAACTATCTGAATACATTTTCACCGGTAATCCTCACCGACGACTATGTACCCGTCGATAACCTGACCGCCCCTAATTTCAAGTAGGCCAGTGGCAGATGCACTTCCGAGAAGGATTGGCAGTCTTCTGCGGTCGCAAGTGAAACGTAGGGCAGGCGACCCCGCCTGCCGGACCAATCCACGGGGACGTCGACCCTGGAAACAAAATACTGCCCCGAAGTGCCGGACGAGGACCATCCCCTTAACGGATGCGTGTCGACAAATAATTGCCAATGGAGTGAATACTGGATGTGCATAGCCTATAGGGTACGTTTCCCGAACGCACCGCTTCGGCCTGATCGGGGATCATGCCCTTTTTCCCCAACCGTTTATTTGTCGGCAGATGTAGGCGCGGTTTTTACGCCCGCTCGTCCGAGGTCCGTAGGGTGGAGAAAGCGAAGCGTGTCCACCATCCTTTTCTGGACCTATGGCCAAAAAGTTGCCATTCAAGATTCATCGTGAAAATCGCACTCTGAAGAATTTTCTTGTAATTCTCTTCGGTTAAGTATAAACTGATTCATTGGCACTAAAGTTGCTTCAGATTTGGAGAGGGTGGGTTTTTCGGGTCTATCTTCTGCATAATGGTCATTCCCGGGGGGGTCGCCATGCCTGCGCGCCGAAACGCGATACCAGCGCAGGACATGCATGGGCACTCCGGCGTGCAGGCACGAACGACGAAAACAGGTTCTATTCTTTCCGGAGGGGCGGCCCACCGTGGCCGCCCGGTCTGGGAGCTCATGGTGGGGCTCCCCTACGAAATCAGATTTTGCACTTAGGGGTATTTTCCACATCACTGAGCAGTACGGGGGGAGGTCTTATGCCAGTTCTGCACAAATACCAAAAGGGAAATGTCTACTATGTGTTCACGGAGATAAACGGGAAAATCGTTGCCTTTAAGCTCACCCACGACGGAGAGCGAAGGCTGAAATCCGTCGGGATTTTTCCCGGCAGAACTTTTGGCCGTGCCATACTCCTCGACCTTTACCGCTCGGGGGACGCTTATACCTACGGTAAAGGCATGGATCCCGTGGAAGAGAAAATTGGGCCCCGCCAACTGCAGTTCGATTTTTTGAATGACCCGGAGCCGGAGTCCTTATTCCCCCGATGTGCGATCTGTTCCTCTCCTGACGATCTTCACCTTGTGGAGATTAATGATCATAAGCACTACGCAAGCCTTCTATGTAACGACTGCCGCATGAGTCGACGGGGCTCCATTGACACGAGTATTCCGCTCTCCCTTATGACACGAGCGATCTTAAATCGATTCCTTGAAATGAAACACATCGAGAAGAAGGATTCCTCCGTTTCAAATTATCAGTCGCTACTCGACTCCGAGTTTAAGGACAAGTGGGATGCCTTAAAGAAACGGAAAAGAGGGGAACAGGCGAAATTATTTGAAACGGGAAGATAATCTATCTCCGAGCTGAATGACGACCCACCGAAAGCCATTTGTCCCAAAATTGCTTTAGAGTGAAATCCCGGCTCCGTCCCCCACGAATTCCGCCTGGGCAGGAAAACTCGCCCCCTTATGGCGTATCACGATTATCTCACGAATTTGAGACCGTAACAGGGGGCAATACAGTCACCCTTTATTCAGGGTCAACACCCTTTGTGAAATTTGACGTCCAGTGTGACATTCAGCCAACATCCAGGCTCCAGCTTATTAAGGGCTACGTGTGTGATGGAGATGAAGTCCTGGTGGACGGGTCCAGATGCACGATTATGAATGTCAACTCCTCTATCAATTGAGAGAACACCTCATACTGAGGGCGTATTGTTCTCGTCGGCTGACAGGAAACAAATCAGCGCCCGATCGGTGCAGTTCTTCGTGCTGTTTCGATCGGGCGCTTCCGGAATTACTTTGGGGTAACAGAAGCAAACAGATTGCTCTGTCCCCTCTGGATGAGAAGGAGGACATTATCCTGATCCTTGGCCTTCTCTACCTTTTGACTGAAATCGTCCACGTCTTTAACGGGTTTGCGGTTTACTTCGCGGATGACATCGCCTGCCTGGATACCCGCATCTTGTGCCGGGCTTCCGGGTTGAACAGTGGTCACCACAACGCCGGTCTCCTTTTTCAGACCAAGCCCCTTGGCGATCTCCGGGGTGAGGTTCTGCACGCTGATCCCCAGGGATTTATGGGAAGACGAAGTCTTTGCGACTTCTGCCTTTTCCTCCATCTCACCGACTTTCACCTGGCGCTCAACGGTTTTCCCATTCCTTAATACCTCCACTGTGGCACTCTTCCCCACCGGAGTTGAGGCCACCATCGCAGGCAGCTCTTTCGATTGCGAAACTTCCTTTCCATCGAACTTGACGATCACATCGCCTTGTTCGATGCCTGCCTTTTCAGCCGGGCTCCCCTTCATAACCTCGGCTACAAGGGCTCCCTTGGTTTCTTTGAGGCCGAAGGACTTCGCCAGCTCTGGTGTCACCGACTGGATGCTCACGCCAAGCCATCCCCGGGTGACATGTCCCTTTCGCTCGAGCTGGATGGCGACCTCTTTGGCCATGTTGACCGGGATCGCAAAGCCAATTCCCTTTCCTGAAGCGATGATGGCCGTGTTGATACCCACCACTTCCCCATTCATGTTGACCAGCGGCCCACCGCTGTTTCCGGGGTTGATGGAGGCGTCCGTTTGAATGAAGTTGTCATACGGGCCGGACCCGATCACCCTGCCCTTGGCACTCACGATGCCCGCGGTCACTGTCTGCTCCAGTCCGAAAGGACTTCCGACAGCTACTACCCAGCTCCCCACCTTGAGGTCATCAGAATTGCCAAGCTTGAGGGCATGAAGATCTGACGCTCCATCGATCTTTACAAGGGCCAGATCGGTTTTGGGATCACAGCCCACAACCCTACCATTATATTCCTTTCCATTGGCCAGTTTCACTTTGATCTGGTCTGCATTTTCGACCACGTGGTTATTGGTCAGGATATACCCATCCGCACTCGTGATCACCCCGGATCCCACGCCTCGTTGTTCGAAGCTATGGGGAGTTCCCTGGAAGAAGGGACCGAAGAAGTCTCCGAAGGGATCCTTCTCTCCAAAAGGACTTCCGGGGGGGTTATGAAACCCGAACTCCACGTTCTTTAGTTTCTTCACCATCTGGATATTGACTACCCCTGGACGAACCTCTTCGGCAAGGTTGCTAAAGCTTGCTGGAATCATCGGAGTTTCGGAAACAGTAGATACGGGTGCAGTTGGTGGATCGTACGGTTTCACGGCCCTTGAGATTCCATACCCGAATCCTACCATGGCACCTACCAGCAATAGGGCGAGAAGAATTGTCTTGAGATGTCTTTTCTGTTCCATGTTATTTCCTCCTTGTTTGAATTGTCGATTTCCGGCTGGACCCAGCCGTTTCATCTGCCCTAATTATAAGAACCGAACTTAACGGCAAGATGACCGAAAGATTACGAATTGGTAATGTTGGCCTTAATAGAGCGATGGATCGGGAATATTCCTTCTTTCTGACTCATCGGATGAGGAAAGGAGAAGGCGACGATACCACCAATTTTTAATTTCTTGACATTCGAGGCATGGTTAAGTATAGTAAGTGCTTACAACTTCATGTGAATTGAAACAGACTGCTGTTACCCTAATGGCCTTCTCAGATTGATAACTTAGCTTATTTGAGTGACCGGAAAAGGAGTCGAAGTGGAAAACAGAAATTCTGCCGCCACTCTGCTTCCTTATTTAAATCCTGCTGGGGCCACCTGCTACTTAAAGATGTCCTTTCGCAAGGAAGATGATTCGGTTACCGAAACGGCCTTTCCTTTCCTGGTCCTTTGCGAGTCGGATCCTCTCACGCGCCTGATAGAAGCCAAAATGGTTACGGACGGGGGAAGCGAGATAGAGAGGCTATTCCTCCTCCTTCAGAAGGACGGGTACTTTCTTCCGAAAGATTCTTTATGGCCCATCAATAATCACACCGTTGACGAGTTATGGCAGAAGGGCTTTTCGTTCTTTGCAGGTGGAAGAGCTGACCGTGATGCGTTCGTTTTTTCTAATCAGATCGGCGAACAGGGGAAATTGCGGCCACTTCAATCCCTGTTTTTTTGTAGAATCGCCAATCTTTTTTTTGCGCCACCTTGCCCGCGGTGCGGGTTTCCTCTCGAACAATGTTATGATGATCATCTTTTGACCCGTTGGGGGCTTCAGGGGTACTCCGTATCGTTGAAACGGTATCTTTATTGTCCGTTTTGCTGTGAAGAAAAGGGATCCCGCTTTTATGTATACGAACTGGACACTTCGGAGCCGCCCGGAGTAGGAGACCGCTGGACTCTTATCAAAGATTTTGGCTTCCTCCTTAAGAGCAGAGGGAAGATTTCCACCTTCCCTTGTTCCGCATGCTCCCGTAGCCCGGAGTGCTATGGACCTGAATTTCTGGCTCTCTCACGGATCGTTCCCTTCTCCTTTTATCCTTTTTATATGTTCGCCTTCAGGGCGTTGTCACTCCATGCACTCGATTTTCTCCCCCTCCTTTCGGGAGCATCCATCGAGGAAGTCAAGGTGGAACTCAAGGCAAAACAAGAATGGGGGAGAATCCGTTCTCTGGGAGGACTGGAACAAGACGGTCACGGGAGACCTCCTTTTTTGTTTGATAAAGATGAGAGATTTTTCTTAGAGGTTCTGTATTTGAAGCTCTCTTTTCTGGGCGAGCTGATTCGAGGTTCATTCTCAGCCCGTGACGGCTACAGGCACCCCTCTCTTCCTCTATCCATCGACGGGACCTGGGTTGAATTTGGGAGCCATACCGGTCTACTTCCATTTTTCTGGAACTTCAGGGTGAAGTTCCTGGGCCTCGGGGCTCTTCCTGATGAGGTTCAGTCTTTTCCCAGATTGCCGGCATCCTATGGCCTTTATTCTTCGGGCCTCGCATGGTTCTACAGCCTTCTCGTAAACAAGAAAATGGAGATGTCAATGATTCATCCCATCTTGAAAGAGGCTGTCGATCGGTCCCTCTCTGACAATGATTTTTCGTTTGAGCAATATATGCGGTTGAAGGGATCTCCTTCTCCCTTCCTTCCTGTGAACCTCTTTTGGAACCCGGATGGAAAGGTCGTGAGGGAGGATTGGTATCCCCTGTGGGGAAAATCCCTCCTCTTGGGATGGTCCTTGCTAAGGGCTGGTCTTCAATATGATCGTGATTGGCAAAGAGAAGAATTCCTGCAACAATTAGAGGCCCTGAGAGAAGACGTAAAAGGTCGCCTCTTTCGAGAGCCCATCGGAGTCAGTCCCGTTCGTTTACCGGACAGCAGGACAGACGACGAGGCAATATACGGGATTCTCATAGGGCTTCTCAGGAAGTGGGTTCCTGGAGGAGAGTTAGAGGAGGAGGTGGTGAAGGAAACGGTTGTCCTTGCTCGTGGCGGAAAGGCAGCTCTGCCGCCCCTTCCGCCGGAAGCAGGAGAGATTCAAGAGATCATGCGTGAGACCGTTGTATTTACTTCATCCAAGGAAGCCCATGAGGAAGAATCTTTTTCCAGAGAGGCAGAAGAACCAAGTCACGTTCGGAGAATGGCGGAACAACCTTCGGAGCAGGATTTCTCAACGGAGACGGTGATTCTTGGGCCAGCCGGTATCGGGTCCCCCTCGATGGGGGCGGGTTTGAACGAAAAAGTCAGATCAGGATCGGAAATGGAGAAGACGGTCGTTCTCGGTAGGACAGGCCAAGAACCTGGGGAAGACGATTTTTTGGCCGAAACAGTGGTCGTGGAAACGGGCAAGGGTCGAGAGAAGAAGGAGAAGCGGGGGCAATGATTTCTCATCCTGTGGAGAAATGGGCTGGCGAGATCAGGGCTATTTATGAGTCAGATCCTTTCAGGTCTGAAGCATTGATTGAACAATACCTCAAGGAGGCCCTGAAGAGGCTTTCGCCCTCTGAAGGACAGGCGATCCTGGAGGAGCTCGCCCGTCAATTCAAACCTCCCCGTTGCGATAGTGAACCGCTTCCGAATCCGGGAGGGGAGCCGTTCGCGCGGCTCTGTTCCCTATTGCTGGGAGAAAGGATCTCGATGGAGGACCTTCAGTCCGAAGCTCTCGTGGGGAGATTGGCTTCTTCTTTGAACACGGTGTTTGATATGTTGAATCAGATCGTGCATGTAATGCATGGTACACTGCTGGGGGAGAAAGAGGAACTCGAAACAATCCGGCAGATCATCGGCGCCGACCTTCAAGGAGGGCATGAGGGTACCTCGCTCCAGACCTATCTCGATCAGATCCAGAAGGCTTTCCTGGTTTCCCACCAGGCCTTTCAACAGGCAGCCCGGACAAAGGTGGGGGAAATCCTTTCCGAACTGGATCCGGATCGCATTGCCACCCTGATGGAGGGGGGACTCCGATTTGGCCCTCTGCGCAAGGCCGGGCTTTTTGAGATTTACCGGGAAAAGTATCGGATCTGTAAGGGCTCGTTCGAATCAGGGCGTCTCATGAATGACCTGTTAAGAGAGTTCGAAAAAGTTTGCCAGAAGATTTATCAAACGAAAACGAGGGAGGTCCAATGAAAAGACATCTCGAAACGCTTTTCATCATCGTTGTCATCCTTTCGGTCTGTTCCTGCGCCCCGAAATCGGAGGTTCGTCCTACCCAAGCCCCCCCGGGTCCTCCGGGAGACGTCTCAGGAATTGAAGCAGCGTCATACAGGGCAGAGGCCGCAGCGAAGAAGGCGGAGGATTCAGCCAATGAGACCCGGAGTGCGGTCACGCAGGTTCGGGCAGCAGCTGAAAGAGCGGAAAAGGCTGCCAAGCGGTCTGAGGATTTTGCGGCCCAGGCCCGGGAGGCGGCTGAAAGGGGGGGGAGGACAGCGAAGCAGTCTGAGGATTCTGCGGCCCAGGCCCGGGAGGCGGCTGAAAGGGCAGGCAGGACAGCGAAGCAGTCTGAAGATTCTGCGGCCCAGGCCCGGGAGGCGGCTGAAAGGGCAGGCAGGACAGCGAAGCAGTCTGAGGATTCTGCGGCCCAGGCCCGGGAGGCGGCCGAAAGGGCAGGCAGGGCAGGGAAGCAGTCTGAGGATTTTGCGGCCAAGGCCCGCGAAGCAGCTGAAAGGGCAGAAAAAGCGGAGAGAGAGGCGAAGCGGTGCGAGGACTCCGCGACCCAGGCTCGGGAAGCTGCCGACAGAGCCGAAAGGGCGACAAGGAGAGCCGAGGCATTAGTCGCCGGGAAACCGGCGCCGGTTCCTCCAACGCCGCTTCCACCAAAACCGCCCGAACCGCCAGTTCAGCCAATGAGAACCGAAGAAGCAGAGTGGCGCTATGAAAAGGAGGCAATCCGACTTCATCTCAAGAGCGATCCCCAGTTGAATCTTTATCAGAGGAGCCCCCACACCCTTGTGCTCTGTGTGTATCACCTCAGGGATCCTAATGCCTTCAACCAACTGCTTGAGGAGAAAGAAGGACTATGGAAGCTCCTGGAATGTGGACGCTTTGACCCCAGTGTCACCTTTTCAAAGCGAGTTGTGATTCAGCCCGGTCAGGAGCTGACGGAACTGCTGGATCGGCCCGAAGGGGGCAAATATGTGGGGCTTGCAGCGGGATATTATCTTCTCCAGAAGGAACGGGTTGTTCGCCTCTTTCCCATTCCTGTCATTTCGGAGAAAAAGGGCAGCACGATTTTTTTGAAGCCAGGCAGGCTCAATATCGATCTCTATATGGGCCCCCAGGAGATCCAAGACCTCAAGTGACAGGTGAAAAATATGAAGACCGAAAGACCCCTTTTCTGGCATCAAGGCCTGTTTCTTCAGCCACAGCATTTTCAGTTGCTCGACCTTTCCTTTCAGTCTCTTTTAACGCCCTTTCATGATTTCATGGAACCCCATTTCTGGGGGACAGGGGAGATTGAAATCCAGAGAACTGCGTTGGGGAACAGATCCTTCAACCTATTGAAAGGGGGTTTCCTCTTTCCGGACGGAACGTATGCGGTTATGCCGGGCAATGCCCTGATCGAAGCCCGTCCTTTCGATGATGCCTGGGTAGAGGGTGGGAAGCCTTTTCCAGTCTATGTGGGTATCAAGAAATGGAATAATGCCGGAGAGAACGTGACGGTTCTCGAGAAGCTTGAAAATTTCTCAGGGGTGACCACACGCTTTGTCACGGCGGCGGACACTGAAGAGGTGAACGACCTCCACTCCGGGGGACCCCAGGGCCACGTGAAGAGGCTTTTTCACCTGCTGAAACTCTTCTGGGAGAGGGAAAGAGAACAACTGGGGGATTATCTTCTTATCCCCCTTGCTCAACTTGAAAGGGTTGGAGGGGAGATAGGGCTTTCTGAAGGATTCATCCCTCCGTGTCTCACCATTTCGAGCTCCGATCTTCTCTCGAAGCTTGTCAAGGAGATCAGAGACCAGATCTCTTCTCGCAGTCACCAGCTCGAAGAGTATAAGAGCCAGAGAGGAATACAAACGGCCGAGTTTGGAGCGAGAGACATGGTCTACCTCCTCGCCTTGAGGTCTCTTAACCGTTATGTACCCATCCTTCATCATTTCACCGAAGCCAAGCAGATCCATCCCTGGGCGGTTTACGGGTTCCTGAGGCAGCTCATCGGAGAACTCTCCTCCTTTTCAGAGCGAGTCAACGTGATGGGCGAGTTGGAGGATGGAAACCGCCTTCTTCCCAGTTACGATCACCGGGATCTCTGGGGATGTTTCTCTGCCGCTCAGGCCCTGATCATTCAACTCCTGGATGAGATTACAGCGGGACCGGAATATGTCATCCGGTTAATCTACGACGGGACCTACTATGCGGCCGAGTTGAAACCGGCCATGTTTGAGGGCCGCAACCGTTTCTATCTCGTTGTTAAAACCGAAGAGGATCCCAAGTTCGTCCTTCAGTCCCTGACGACCATCGCGAAGTTGAGTGCACGGGAGTATTTGCCGATCTTGATTGCTCGCGCCCTTCCTGGAATCGGACTGGAGCACCTTCCGGTTCCACCCCAGGAGTTGCCCCGCCGGGCCCACTCCATCTATTTTGCGGTTGACCATCACCATGATCAATGGGCTTCCGTCGAGAAAGGTCACAACATTGCCCTTTACTGGGATAATGCACCGGAGGATCTCGAGGCTGAACTGATGGTAGTGGGAAGAGGCTGAAAAGATCAATGACCAATGGCCAATGATCAATGATCAACGACCAATACCCAATGACTAATGACCAGTGACCAATGAGTGATCATAAATGGAGCGCGGTATGCATTTAACCGATTGTTTTATTGATCTCGTGGCGTATGTGGCCTATTTTTTGAAAACGGTGGCAGCGAAACAACCCCCTTACGAACAGATGAAAGGCGATGTCTTACGCCTTCTCACCCAGAGTGAGAGTTGCCTGAAAAAAGGCCTTTTCCCCAAGGAGGATTATGACCTGGCCCGCTTTGCCGTCTGCGCGTGGGTAGACGAGGCCGTTCTCAACTCTCCCTGGAACCAGAAGGGTCACTGGCAGGGGGAGCAACTCCAGCGCCTTTATTACCATACGGCCGATGCAGGGGAGGAGTTCTTCGAACGGCTAAATACCCTGGGCTTTCAGCAGAGAGACATCCGGGAGATCTATTACCTCTGCCTGGCCCTCGGTTTCATGGGGCGCTATTGCCATAAAGGGGACGAGTATCTCCTGGAACAATTGAAATCGTCCAACCTGAAACTCCTGATGGGTAGTTCGGTGGGGCTTCCGTCCCTCGAGAGGGCTGAGCTTTTCCCGGAGGCTCATCCCCGGGACCAAGCGGAGGCAGGTCAACCGAAAGGGAGATTCTCTATCACTCCTTTTACGATCGGTTGCCTTGTCGGGCCGGCCGTGCTCTTTGGCCTGCTCTTCTTCATCTACCGTTTCGCTCTGAACGGTATCGCAGAACACTTCTTAAGGACGGTGCCATAAATGAAAGACGCTTTCTTAAAATATCTGAAAATCTTCCTTCTTGTGGCTGCCATCATCCTCATCATTCTTCTGGTCTTCGGGCTCGTCCTCAGCCTGGACTGGCCGTGGTGGATGGGATTCTTCCTCCTGTTGATTCTCGCCGGTGTGGCGATCGGCATCCTTTTTGTACGAAAGATCTGGCTTCGACGCCGGGAACAGCAGTTCGTTCAGCAGGTGATCGAGCAGGATGAATCTCGTCTAAGGGCGCTTACCGGGAAAGAGAGAGATGACGTTAAAGAGCTCCAAGAACGCTGGAGAGAGGCTATTGAAGCCCTGAAGCGTTCCCACCTGAGAAAGTACGGGAATCCCCTTTATGTCCTTCCCTGGTACCTCGTCATGGGAGAGAGTGGTTCCGGCAAAACCACCTCTATCAACAGTGCCCGCCTCTCGTCTCCTTTTGCCGAGGTGAGCAGGACTTCCGGGATTTCAGGGACCAAGAACTGCGACTGGTGGTTTTTTGAGCAAGCCATCATTCTCGATACCGCTGGAAGGTATGCCATCCCGATCGACGAAGGAAAGGATAAAGAGGAGTGGCAGAGATTTCTCACCCTGCTGATGAAGTATCGGAAAAAGGAGACCCTGAACGGTGTCATCGTCGCGGTCGCGGCGGACAAACTGCTTCAGGGCCTCCCGGAAGTTCTGGAAGAAGACGGTCGAAACATCCGCCGCCGCATCGACGAGTTGATGCGCGTCATGGGGATGAAGTTTCCTGTCTACGTCCTGGTGACCAAATGTGATCTCGTTCAGGGAATGACCCAGTTCTGTGATCATGTGCCGGAGAAAAGCCTCGATCAGCCCATGGGGGTCATCAACCACGATCTGTCTCCGGATGCGGCCGTTTTCCAGGACCAGGCCTTTGGTACCCTGGGCGAGCGGTTGAGGAACCTCCGGATCCTTCTTCTCCATCAATCCGAATCGAAGGAAGTTGATCCCGGACTGCTTCTCTTTCCCGAAGAATTCGGAAATCTGAGACAGGGCCTTGCCTCTTTCATGAAGGGGGCGTTTCAGGCCAATCCGTATCAGGAGACGCCGATTCTGAGGGGCCTCTTTTTCAGCAGTGGCCGCCAGGAGGGAAGTCCTTATTCCCATTTCCTGAGCGCTCTCGGGCTTATCGGAGAGAAGGAGGTCTTGCCCGGAACGAGTAAAGGGCTCTTTCTTCACGATTTCTTTGCGAAGGTTCTGCCAAAGGATAGGAGGCTCTTTGCTCCAACCCGGCGGGCCCTTGAGTGGCAGAAACTCACGAGAAATCTCGGCCTCACTGCTTGGATTGTCCTCGGGATCGCCATCTGCGGCCTTCTCAGTTTTTCCTTTGTGAAGAATTTGAGGGCCATTCGCGAGGCCTCCCATGAATTTGCAAGACCCTTAACACTGCAGGGCGATGTCCTGACAGATCTGGTCACGATGGATCGGTTCGCCCAGGCCATCCTGAGGGTGGAAGAGAAGAACAGGAATTGGTGGGTTCCCCGGCTGGGGCTCCATGAAAGCATCGATGTTGAGATCGGGCTGAAGGACAAATATTGCAATCAGTTCCAGAACGGATTCCTGGCCGCCTTCGATAAACAGATGGCTGGCGTCATCTCCAGCATGACGGCGGGCGCTCCTGACGATGTGATCGGGCAGTATGTGATCCACCTGGTCAGGCGCATCAATCTTCTAAAGGCCCGTCTGGGAGGCGAGTCTTTTCAGATGCTTCAGAAGAAACCTCAGCCCTCCTACGAGCCTGTCATGTTTGTGACCGGTCAGAGGATGCTCCCCGACATGAAAGCGAGGTTCGGTAATTTGTACCTCTACTATCTTGTCTGGCGGTTGAACTTAGGGGAGATCAACAAAGAGATCAATGCCCTCCAGGTTTACCTGAGACAAATCCTGGCTCTGAAGGGAGGAAACCTTCAGTGGCTTGTGACATGGGTGAACCGGTACGGAGGTCTTTCTCCTGTGACCCTCGCCGATTTCTGGGGAGGGCCTTCCGGTGGTCCTGAGGAAAGGGCAATTCCGCCGGCCTTTACGCGAAAAGGAAAAGACCAGATCGATTCTTTTGAGAAGGAACTGGAAGCGGCCCTGCCGGACCCGCTGATCCTTGCCAGTGCGAAATCGGATTTTGAGAAATGGTACCGAAATGCCTGTTTGGAGGTCTGGTATGGCTTTGAGGGTATCTTTCCAAAAGGAGTGGATCGGTTGAAGGGCATGAAAGAATGGCAGCAGATGGCTGCAAAGATGGGCACGGAAGAAGGGCCTTATTTTGCCTTCTTGAATAGCGCAGCCCTGGAACTGGAGCCCTTCTCAAGAGCAGAGAACCTCCCCTCCTGGGTCCAGAACGTTTATCAGTTTCAGATCGTCAAGGCCGGAAGCCTCTTGAAGGAGAAAGGAATTCTGGGAAAGGCTGCTGAGGAGGGAAAGAAACTGATCACGACGGTCGAGAAGACCATGGGCAGAGATGTGGGAGGAGGCGCCCTTGAATCGCAATTGCAGGCTACGAAGGCCTACCAGGAGTACCGAAATGCCCTGACGGCCATCACCCCGGCTTCTGCCTCCCGAAATCAGGCCTACCAGATGGCTTTCCAGGTCTTTGGCGAGGACCCCGCGACCAGCAAGGCGCCCTTTTTCGCTGCTTACCAGGCGGTGAGTCAGATGAAGATCCATCTGGGAAAGGGAATCCCTACGGACGAGATCTTCTGGAAAATGATCACAGGACCCATCGAGTTTATGTGGACGTTTGTGAGGATGGAGGCCGCCTGCCACCTCCAGAATCAATGGGAGCAGAGCGTCCTTGCCGAGACGCAGGGTATCACGGGTCCCCAGGGGATGCAGATCCTTCTGAGCCCTGAAGGTCCGCTGTGGAAGTTTGTGAAAGGGCCTGGTGCACCCTTCATCAACTGGAATATTCAAAGGGGCTATGCTGCCAAAGAGGCTCTGGGAGGGGCCATCCCTTTTGATCCCTCCTTCTTCGCCTTCCTGAGGCAGGGGGCTGCTGGAAGACAGGCGGCGGCGGCCAGGCCCAACTACAAGGTGGTGCTGAACGGGCTCCCCACGGATGCCAATTCCGATGCCCAGAAAAAACCCCAGAGGACCCGGCTGGAGGTTCAGTGCGGTGGCGCTGTTCAAACGATCATCAATGAAAATTACCCCGTCCGGGGCACCTTTAATTGGTCCCCTGAGACCTGTGGCGACGTCCTCTTCCAGATTGAAGTGGGTGACCTCGTTCTTACCAAGAAGTACGCCGGCAATCTGGGTTTCGCCGAGTTCTTACAGGATTTTCGAGGCGGACAACGGACTTTCTATCCGAGCGAGTTCCCGGCAGAGAAGGCCGGCCTGGAAGCGTTGGGAATCAAATCGATCCGGGTGAACTATCAGTTCAGCGGCGATCATCAATCCGCCATCGGTCAGATCCGATCTCTCCCGGGACAGGCACCGCGAAACATTGTCAGATGTTGGGAGCAATAGGAATGAATTCTTCCTGGCATTGGGCTGCTTACGGCAAACATCCCGTGGCGAAGGACTATTTCAAACTGGGCAAAGACTTCCCATTGGGCAAGGGCTTCTCGGACTGGATTGAAAAGGGTTACCAGGCCTTGACGACGAGAAAAGGCGCTCGACCCGAGCTCTGTTCCTGGCGCTTCTGGGCCAGAGGGGTTGGACGAGATGGGCTTGCCTGTGGCCTCGTCAGGGATAGCAGCGACCGGGTTGGTCGGCCTTATCCGCTCCTGATCATGGGAACAGGTCCTCTCAGGGGATGGGAGGACGAGTGGGATCTCCTTCCTTTTGCGTGCGAGAGGACGTGGGAACAGATCGAATATCTCTCGTCACTGATGGTCACGGATTTCAAAAAGCTTGAGGTGGAGGTTCAGAACATCAGACCCCCTTCTCCGGAATGGTCAGAATTTTACAGCCATCGTGAAACCTTCAGGAATGAACTCACCTCCCATTCGAACGAATCGTGCTGCGATCCGCGAGATATCGAGGAAGCATCAAAGCGAACGGAGAAAACAGAGCTTTATATCGGTTTGGATGACGGGCCGTTCAAGGATCCATTTACACGGGTGGGTTTCTGGCACTCCCTTTTCAGGACTCATCTGAAGGCGATTCCCAATGCCCTCTTCATGGGAGGAACGTTTGATAAGGCCTATCTGGCCCTGTTCAGGCGACCTTTAGTGCCTTCTGATTTTATGGAGCTGTGGTCCCTCTCTTCCGCAGAGGGACCACACCCGTATCTCCTTACTCTCCCGTGGAGTGGGCGACTTTAGTCGCCCTCTTTGTACCGGCTGAAGCCTCAACTCCCACGGGTAAGTGAGATAGTACCCGGCACCAAGATTTTTTGTTTGCAATGAAAAAAACGCTGTGATAAAATAACGTCACGCCCGGAGGTTTTTCTCCCAATGGACCCCAAGGATCTCGTCAAGGCAGGTAGGCTTTCGGAAGCTCGCAATCAGCTTGTCCAAGAGGTGCGGTCCTCGCCCTCCGATCTGGGCATGAGGACCCTTCTCTTCCAGGTCCTCTCTTTTGGCGGGGAGTGGAGTAAAGCCGAGCAGCACCTCGATGCGATTGTCACACAGGATTTGAAGAGGGAAGGCGGGGTCCAGATCTATAAAAACCTGATCCAGGGGGAAAGGGAACGGCTCGAAGTCGCCAAGCTCAATCGACGTCCATCCTTTCTTCCTGAGACTCCTCCCTATGCCGAGACCTATTTCGCTGCCTGTCAAAAAGTGATGAAGAAGGAGATCGACGAGGCTGCTGCACTGATGGATCAAATCGATGCCCAGCGCCCTGTCCTCTCCGGAACCGTGAATGGGAAGAGCTTTGAGGGATTCCAGGATACGGATACCCTCCTCTCTTTCTTTCTCGAGGCCCTGGTTCATGGTCGATACATCTGGATTCCTTTTGAGTCGATTCGGGAACTGTCTGTTTCACCCCCCAACAACTTCTTCGATCTCCTCTGGATCCCGGCGCGCATCGCGACCCGGGAGGGATTGACCCTGAGCTGCTATCTTCCCGTCCTCTATCCTGAGTCCTTTGTCCATGAGGACGAACGCATTAAATTGGGGAGGATGACGGATTGGAAATCTCTGGGAGGCTCCTTTTCAAGAGGGATGGGTCAGCACGTTTACCAGATAGGCGACGAGGATATGGCCCTTCTGGAAATCCGGGAGGTTCTATTTAATCCCTCCGAAAAAGTGGAAGGCGATGAAAAGAACGATTGATATCGAGGCTATTCTCTCTCCAATTCCAGGCGATAATCCCGCGGGGGAAGACCTTCGCTACACCCAGGTCTATGAGGATATCAAAGAGGCAAGAAGAGCGGATGACACGCTCGACCGCGGAGAATGGAAACGGGAGATAAAGACCTCGGACTGGAATAAGGAGGTCGATGTTGCGGTAGAGGCATTAACAGAGAAAACGAAAGACCTCCAGATCGCTGCCTGGCTGATAGAGGGCCTTATTCTGACAGAGGGCTTTGAGGGGCTGGCCGCCGGATTGAAGATACTCGTTGGATTGCTGGAGAATTTCTGGGACCATGCTTATCCCCCGATCGAGGAGGGTGATCTCGATTACAGGGCCGCACCCTTGCAATTTGTGAACGAAAAACTATCGCCCAGCGTGAGGCTGATACCACTCACCGAGAAAGGAAAAACTCCTGGGTACTCATGGTTGCAGTGGGCGGAGTCCCGTGATGTGGGGCTTGAATCCGATAGCCTTAACCGTACCGGAGGTGTTGATGATGGAAAGAGGAAGAGGCGCGATGAGTTGATTGCCGAGGGAAAGCTTAGCGCCGAGGAATTCGAATCTGCTGTGGGCGTTTCCTCAAAGGCCTTTTACGATTCCATGGCCGGAGCCCTGACCTCCTGTGTTGACGCGATCAAGAGGCTCGATGGGATCATCGATGAACGATTCGGCCGCCAGGGGCCTTCACTGGCTGATTTTGGAAAGACCCTGGAGGATTGTGCCCAGGTCGTCATGAAGATCCATAAAGAGAAAAAAGGGCCGGAGCCATCACCGGAGGCAGAAACCCCGGGGGAGGGGGGATCCCCGGAGTCGCCTGAGGAAGGGCAAGAATCCTGGACATCTTCTCTCCAGACGGGGGGGGGTACGGATTCGGATTCCCTCGAGAGGGCCCTGTGGCAAGAGGCCATAAAGATCATGAAGGCCTCGGGGATCAAGACGGCCCTGGGCAAGGTTCTGGGGGCATGCTACAGCGCTTCGTCCGTAAGATCAAGGAATCGCTACCGGCTTCTCATGGCCAAACTCTGTCTGGAGGGCGGTAGGCCGGATCTGGCAAGGCCCATCATCGAGGAACTGAGCGCCTTTATCGAAGAACTCCACCTCGAACGGTGGGAATCGCCTCTGTGGATCGCAGAGGTCATTGATGTTCTTTATCAATGCCTGACCAAGGGAGAACATTCGGATGAGGACCTCCAGAAGGGACAGGTCCTTTTCCAACGGCTTTGCACGATGGATGTGACAAAAGCGATGGGGCATAAGCATTAATCCCTCTTCCATCTCCCAACGGGGAGAACAGGAGTGGTCGATGGTTCGTCCGGACTTCGACCTTCAGTCTGTCAAAGAAAGGAGTGACTATGGCCAGACAGAGTACCCAACATAAGCTCGACAGGATCAGGTCCCCCAGAGTCCACATCACCTACGACGTCGAGATCGGCGACGCCATTGAAATGAAGGAGATTCCGTTTGTGGTGGGGGTGGTAGGCGATTTTTCCGGCAAACCGGATGAACCGCTTCCGAGGTTGAAAGACAGGAAGTTTGTCGAAATCGACCGGGACAATTTTGACAAGGTCTTGGCAGGGATGAAGCCGAGGCTGGCTTTCAGGGTGGACAACAAGCTGACGGGAGATGATACCAAAATGGGGGTCGAACTCCGCTTCAAGTCCCTGGAGGATTTTCATCCGGAAAGTGTGGCGAAGCAGATTCCTCCCCTGCGGAAATTGGTCGAAACCAGACAAAGGCTTTCTGACCTTCTCTCCAAAATGGAAGGAAACGAGAAGCTCGATGAGCTGCTTCAGGATGTCGTTTCCAACACGGACACCTTGGGGAAACTGGGTGAGGAAGCTGGAGTAGCAACATCAGAAGAAGAGAAAAAATAAAGGAGGGCCCACCGTATGACTGAAAAGGAAAAACAGACGCAGGCGCAGCCTTCTGCGGTCGAGGAAGTGAAAGAGGAGAAAGGGTTATTGGACAAGATCATCGATGAAGGCCGTATGGCCCGCGATGAAAGCCAGAAGGGATGGGCCAGGGACATCATTGGCGAGTTTGTCAAGCAGGTCATGGAGGGGACCATGATGGTCTCTAAAAACATCGAACTCATGATCACTTCCAGAATGGCCCAGCTTGACCGACTCATCTCCGGGCAGCTCAATGAGGTCATGCACCACCCCGATCTCCAAAAGCTGGAGGCCTCCTGGAGAGGGTTGCACTTCCTGATAGACCAGAGTGAGACGGGAGAGCACCTGAAGATCCGGGCCATGAGCGTCTCCAAGAAGGACCTTCTGAAGGACATGGAAAAAGCCACTGAGTTCGACCAGTCCACGCTCTTCAAAAAGATCTACGAAGAGGAGTTCGGCATGTTCGGCGGTGCCTCCTATGGCGCCATCATAGGAGATTATGAGTTCGGTAACAACCCCCAGGATATGTCCCTCCTTGAAAAGGTCTCACAGGTCGCCTCGGCGGCCCATGCCCCTTTTATCGCGGCCGCTGCTCCCTCCATGTTCGGCATGGACAGCTTTACCGAAATTGGCGCTCCTCGGGATATGGCAAAGATCTTTCAGAGCACGGAGTATGCCAAGTGGAAGTCATTTCGCGATTCGGATGATTCAAGGTATGTCTCCCTCGCCCTGCCCCATACGCTGATGCGGCTCCCTTACGGCCAGGGGAGCGTCCCTGTCGAAGCCTTCAACTATGAGGAGGATGTGGACGGCACGGATCACAGCAAGTACCTCTGGGGAAATGCGGCCTATGCCCTCGGGGCGCGCCTCACCGATGCCTTTGCCAAATACCACTGGTGTGCAGCCATTCGGGGGGTCGAAGGCGGTGGGCTCGTGCAGGGGTTGCCTGTCCATACCTTCAGGACCGACGAGGGGGATATCGCCCTCAAGTGTCCCACGGAAATCGCGATTACAGACCGGCGGGAAAAGGAGATTGCGGATCTCGGCTTTATTCCCCTTGTGCACTGCAAAGGCACCGACTATGCCGCATTCTTCAGCACCCAGACGGCCAACAAACCGAAGGCTTATGATACGCCCGCTGCCACGGCGAATGCGAGGCTTTCATCTCAACTCCAGTATATTATGGCGGTGTCTCGGTTTGCTCATTATTTGAAGTCGATGATGAGGGACAAGATTGGCAGTTTCATGAGCCGCGCGAATGCAGAAGCTTTTCTGAACCGATGGATTACCACTTATGTCCTTCTCGATGACGATGCTGGACAGGACGCGAAGGCAAGTCATCCCCTGCGGGAGGCAAGGGTCGATGTCACTGAAATCAAGGGAAAACCGGGGGCCTATCGGGCGGTCGCCTTCCTTCGACCCCATTATCAGCTCGATGAGCTGACGGTGTCATTAAGGCTGGTTGCGGAACTTCCGCCTCCGGCAAAACAGTAATTGCGAATTAGGCTACCGGGAAGCCCGAAGAGGACATCAAAGCAAGCCGTGACCTCAGGGCGAAGAAGAATATCGAAGCTGAGAGGCTTTAGTCAGGATGAATCAGAGAGAGCAAAACATTCAGGCGTCTGTCCTGGACAGGCTCATTGACCTGGAACCGGAGGTTTCCCGTGAGCCTGTCCAGTACCGTTTTCTTACAATCGGGCAGGCGAAGGCCTCGGTGGCCAGGGATCTTGAGAACATTCTCAACACCAAGCGCACCATCCTGGTTCCTCCGAATTCGTGCAAAGAGTTGAATAGTTCTCTTTTTCTCTATGGCCTGCCGGATTTTACCGCCCAGAATCCGAAAAGCGCAATGGTGAGGCAATTCTTGCGTCAGCAGATCGAAAAGACGATTACACGGTTCGAGCCCCGGTTAAGAAATATAAAGGTCAATTTTGACACATCGACGCAGAACGAGCGGACTCTCGGGTTCAGGATCACCGGTCTTCTGGTGGTCGATCCGGTAGCAGAGCCGGTGACTTTCGACACCTATTTTGATGTGATCAAGGGTGAGTACGTCATCTCAAAATGAAACGTGAAAATTCGATTTCAGACCAATTCGGCGACCACGCTCTATTTATTAATCGGTGTAATCGTTCTTTGAATCTGTGTAATCATTTTCTACATAATGCCCCATGCCCGGAGGGCACCCTCGAACCATGAAAATTAACTGTATCTTCCCTCTCCCTTGACGGGAGAGGGCGAGGGTGAGGGTGAGTCAAACCCTTTGCCCCCTCACCTCAATCCTCTCCCACGGAGGGGAGAGGAGGTAGTTTAGGGGTTATTTTCTAACTAATGGATGACAAATTTCTAACTTATTATGAGCGGGAACTTACCTTTATCCGTGAATTGGGGGCAGAGTTTGCCAAGAAGTATCCCAAGATCGCTGGGCGGTTGCTGCTTGAGCCGGACAAATGCGAAGATCCCCATACCGAACGGCTGATCGAGGCTTTTGCCTTCCTCTGTGGACGGGTCCACAAAAAGATCGATGACGATTTTCCCGAAATCACCGAATCCCTGCTGAATATCCTCTATCCTCATTACGTCACCCCCATTCCCTCCATGTCGGTGGTGAAATTCGAGCCCGTGAAAAAAACCCTTTCTGCAGCGGGATACCGGATCGAGAAGAATACCCCCCTCTATTCCAAACCCGTGGGCGGTTCTCCATGCCAGTTCACCACATCCTACCCGGTCGCCCTCTGGCCCATCGAAGTCGTCTCCGCGGGCCTCCGGGACACCAAGAAACTGGTAAAGGACTCTCAGCAGACGATCTTTATACAATTGAAGACTTATAACAAACTCACCTTCTCCGAGCTCGGCTGGGAAAGGGTGCGCTTTTTCCTCAATGGGCAGGGCCAGCATGTCTTTCACCTCTACGAGCTGCTGTTTAATCACGTCTGTCATGTGGAGTGTGAGTCGATCAGACCGGAAGGGAAAATAGAGGTGGTGCCGTTAAACCCTGACGATATCAAGCCGGTCGGCTTTGGTCCCGACCAAGGGATGATTCCGTACCCTCTGAGGTCCTTTCCGGGCTATCTCCTCCTCTTCGAATATTTCTGCTTTCCGGAAAAATTCCTCTTCTTCGATCTTGCCGGTCTGGACAGGATGAAACATCGTGACGTCGGCGATTCCCTCGAGATCCGGATCTACATCGACCGGGTTGCGAAACCGAATCTCGTGGTGAACGAGGAGACCTTTTGCCTCAACGCGACACCTGTGGTGAACCTCTTTAGGCGGATTGCTGAACCGATCCTGGTGGAGCAGGAGAAGACGGAATACCGGGTGATCCCGGACATTCGAAGGCTGGAGGCCACAGAGGTTTTCAGTACCGACAGGGTCGTTGCCTCTTCGGCTACCGCTCCGGGAAAGGAGACGGAGTTCCGGCCCTTTTACTCGATCAACCACTATCTCGATGAAGAAGAGGGAGGTCCCCATAAACCGTTCTGGAATATCGAGCGGCGCCCATCCGGTAGAAAGGGGGACGAGGGAAGTGAGGTCTTTCTCACTTTTACAGACTGGAACTTCAAACCCGAGGATCCGGGCGTTGAAACCGTAACGGTCTATGCCACTTGCACCAACCGTGACCTTCCGGCCCGCCTCCCTTTTGGGGATCCGATGGGGGACTTCAGCATGGAGCTGGTCGCACCGGTTACCCGTATCACCTGCCTGATGAAACCCACTCCAACGCGGAGACCCTCTCTGGGCGGGGCCCTCCAATGGCGTTTGCTCTCTCATCTGGCCATCAATTACCTCTCCCTCACACAAGGCGGAGGGGAGGCCTTGAAAGAGATCCTCAAACTTTACGATTTTGACAATTCAGCCGTTACCCGGCAGCAGATCAGCGGCGTCACCTCCCTCGAGTCCAGGTATGTGACAAAGAGGGTAGGCCAATCCATGTGCCGTGGGATAGAGGTCACCCTCCAGTTTGATGAGGACAAGTTTGTCGGGACGGGACTCTATCTGTTTGCCTCCGTGCTGGAAGTCTTTCTGGGGCAGTATGTTTCCGTCAACTCCTTTTCACAGATGGTCGCAAAAACCGTTCAGAAAAAGGAAGTGTTGAAAAAGTGGCCTCCAAGGAATGGTTATCGGGTACTTCTCTGAAGGATCGCCTTTTTAAGGAATTTTACCGTTTCTCCTTTTTTAAGGCTGTCCGGTTGTTCGATTTGCTCTTCCCGGCCAAGAAGCCGTTGGGACAGACGCTTTCGCCGGGGGAGGAGGCGGTGCGTTTTTCTGTCAAGCCAAGCCTGATCTTCGCTCCGAGCGATATCTCAAATCTGAAGCAACAGGAAGGGAAGAGGCCCGCGGAGATGGAGGTTGCTTTCATGGGCCTCATCGGTCCAGCCGGCGTCCTGCCTTATTCTTACAATGAGATGGCCATCGAAAGAGCCCGCCAGAAAGATTTCACTTTTACTGCCTTCCTTGATCTCTTTCATCACCGTCTCATCTCCCTCTTCTATCTGGCCTGGAAAAGGTACCGTTTTGAAATCAATTATGCGCCCGGAGCTAAGGACAGGCTTTCTCAGGACCTCCTCTGTCTCCTTGGCCTTGACATTCCGGAAGGTCTGAAAAAGATGGGACTACCAGGGGAATCGCTCATATTTTGCAGCGGCCTTCTCTCGAGAGGGGTCCCCTCGGCCCTGTGCATTGAGGCTACCGTAAAGTACTTCACGGGTACCCGGGTCACTGTCGAACAGTTTGTGAATCGGATGATTGAGTTCGGTCCGGAAGATCAAACCCGACTGGGCCGGGCAAACGGGCAGTTGGGCACGCACGCTGTTTGCGGAAGCTTTGCCTGGGAGAACCAGACGAAGTTCCGTGTCCATCTCGGGCCCCTGGGCTACGAGGAGTTTCTTCTGCTCCTGCCATCGGGGAAGAGGCTCGGACCTGTTTTCTCCCTAACCCGGTTTATGGTGGGAATCGAATATGAATTTGAGATCTGTCTTGTCTTGAAACGGGAGGAAGTCCCCTTCTGTGTCATCGGCGCTGAAGGCCCGGCTGCTCCGCGCCTGGGCTGGACAACCTGGGTCAAGTCTCCTGAGTTTACCCATCGGGAGGACCCTCGTGTAACGTTTGAAGAGCCGCGTGCGTGATCGGAAAATCGCATAGGGCAAGGTGTGACGACTCAAACCAAAGACAATTCTCATGAGTGGTTCAATCTGAAATCTGCGATCTGAAATTTAAAATCTGCATTTGGAGGAGGCGCATCCATGGCGACATCGAATCTCAAGTCCTTGATAGGAAAGTTGAACAATACCTGCCGGGGTGTTCTGGAGGGGGCTGCTGGTCTTTGTCTTTCTCAGACTCATTACGAAGTCGATCTGGAGCATTTCCTTCTGAAGCTTCTTGATGTATCCAACACGGATCTCCAGAAAATATTGAGGCACTTTGAGATCAACGAAACCCGCTTGAGATCGGATCTGACCCGTGCCATGGAGGGGTTCAAGACGGGCAATGCGAGGACCCCGGCCCTCTCTCCCCGCATACCCACTATGATCCAGGACGCATGGCTTATTGCATCCGTCGACTTCCAGTCCCCGGCCGTTCGATCCGGCCATATCGTCCTCGGCCTGATGAGCAATGATGAGATGGCCCGAATGCTCGCCGGAAGCTCCGACGCCTTCAAAAAGATCTCTGTGGAAACCTTGAGGCAGAAGTTTTCCGATCTGACTGCGGGATCGGTTGAGGAGGCCGATATGAACAGGATGGCAAGGCCTGAGGATGTGGCTTCCCAGGGGCCTGGAGTGCCTGCCAGGGGACCACGAGCCCTCGATCAGTATACAATCAATCTCACCGAGAGGGCACGAAAGGGAGAGATCGATCCCGTCTTAGGCCGGGACTTTGAGATTCGTCAGATGGTCGACATCCTCATACGCCGGCGGCAGAACAATCCCATCCTCACCGGAGAGGCAGGCGTGGGGAAGACGGCGGTGGTGGAAGGGTTTGCCATGAGAATTGTGCAGGGAGATGTGCCTCCTCCCCTTCGAAACGTCGCGATCCATACCCTTGACCTCGGTCTCCTTCAGGCAGGGGCAGGGATAAAGGGCGAATTCGAGAACCGCCTTAAATCGATCATCAACGAGGTGAAGGCCTCTCCCATCCCGATCATCCTTTTCATTGACGAGGCCCACACCCTCATCGGCGCAGGGGGCTCAGCGGGGGGAGGCGATGCGGCCAACCTCCTCAAGCCCGCCCTGGCGCGCGGGGAGCTTCGAACGGTTGCTGCAACGACCTGGTCTGAATACAAGAAGTACTTCGAGAAAGATGCAGCCCTGGCCCGGCGTTTCCAGGTTGTCAAGGTCGAGGAACCGGATGAGGAGAAGGCCATGGTCATGATGAGGGCTGTGAGCCCATTTCTCGAGAAACATCATAAGGTCATGATTACGGATGCCGCCCTCGTGAGCGCGGTCCGGCTCTCCCATCGTTATCTGAGTGGAAGACAGCTACCTGACAAATCGGTCAGCGTCCTCGATACAGCCAGTGCCAGGGTCGCCATCGGTCTCAACACAAGCCCGCCTTCTGTTGAGCAGGCCTCACGTCGCATCGGCGAGATTGAAAGGGAGATGAAGATCCTTGAACGGGAGGCTTTGATGGGCGCCGATCATAAAGAGCGCCTTGAGTCCCTCGCGAAAGAGAAGGAGTTATCTCAGGGACGCTTCGATGATTTGACGAAGAGATGGCAGAAGGAGATGGACATTGCAAAGCGGATGATGGAGGTGCGACAGGAGATCCAGCAGATCCACGAAAAGGGTCCTTCATCCGTTGGAGATGGGTTACCACAGAAGCAGGAGCTTCTGAAGGGATTGGAAAAGGAGCTTTCCGAGGTCCAGGGGGATTCTCCATTGGTACAGATTTCTGTCGATTCTCATACCATTGGGGAGGTGATCTCCGGGTGGACGGGTATTCCCACGGGCCGCATGATGACGGATGAGATTGAGACAGTCCTCAAACTGAAGGAGAAATTGGGGGAGAGAATCATCGGACAGGACCATGCTCTGGGGGCGATAGCCCAGAGGATCCAGACAGCCCACGCAGGGATCGAAGATCCCTCTAAACCGACAGGGGTGTTCATGCTCGTGGGGCCGAGTGGGGTGGGAAAGACCGAGACAGCCCTTGCCCTGTCGGAGCTGATGTACGGGGGTGAGGAGAATGTGATCACCATTAACATGTCCGAATACCAGGAGTCCCATACCGTTTCCGGGCTCAAAGGGTCTCCTCCGGGGTATGTCGGTTATGGGGAAGGGGGCGTTCTGACCGAGGCGGTCCGAAAGAGGCCTTACAGCGTGGTGCTTCTCGACGAAGTGGAAAAGGCCCACCCGGATGTCATGGAGCTCTTCTATCAGGTCTTCGATAAAGGCACCCTGGAAGACGGTGAGGGAAGGAAGATCGATTTCAAGAATACGCTCATCATCCTCACAACGAACCTTGGAACGGACATGATCATGAAGGTCTCGAAAGACGAGGAGACGGCGCCCGCTCCGGAGGCGTTGAGGGAGATGCTCCGACCTGAACTTCAGAAGCAGTTCAAACCGGCCTTTCTGGGGCGGTTGATCATCGTTCCCTATTTTCCCATCACAGACAAAAACATGCGCCTCATCATCAGGCTGAAACTCGGTCGCATCGCAAAGAGGATGCGAGAAAACAGAAACGTAGCCTTCGTGTATGGTGAAGACCTGGTCGATTCCGTCGCCCGGCGCTGCACCGAGGTCGAAAGCGGGGCCAGAAACGTGGATCACATCCTGACCAACACCCTGTTACCCGATCTGTCGAAGGAGCTTCTTTCCAGGATGGCCCGGGCCGAGCAGATCAAAGAGGTAAACGTTTCGGTAACTGGTGACGGTTTTGTCTATCAGATAAGTTAGAAGACAGAAGTAGGGTGGACAAAGCGGAGCGTGTCCACCGTCTAAGATCTGGAAATGGAGAAGAAGGAAAAGACCCGACAAAAACCCTGTAGGGTGGACTGTAGGGGCGGGTCTTGCGCCCGCCCGCGTGTCGACCAGATAGAAAGGATAGAGAAATGCCTCCTGCAGCAAGAATTACCGACATGCATACGTGTCCGATGGTGACGCCTGGGACACCGCCCGTGCCGCACGTGGGCGGCCCAATCATTACAGGCTCCCCGAACGTGATCATTGGCATGATGTTGGCTGCGCGGGTCTCGGACCAGGCGACTTGTGTTGGACCGCCCGATGTGATCGTCAAGGGTTCGCCGACCGTTCTTATCAATAATTTGATGGCGGCCCGTATCGGTGACCAGACAACTCACGGTGGTGTCATCACTACCGGCTGTCCGACGGTCATCATCGGCCCGTAATCATCGGAGAGGAGAAAGACATGCCCTTCATACAAGAGAACAGGTTTATTGGCATCGATACTCCGCTCGGACCGGAGGCGCTGTTGCTTACGGAGCTCACGGGCACAGAGGGCCTCTCCACCCTCTTCAGCTTTGAGTTAGGCATGGTTTCAGAGGATGCCAACCTTGCCTTTGAAAATATCATCGGAAAAAGTGTGACCACCTCGATCGTCCTGGCAGATGGAGAAAATCGCTGTTTTAATGGCATCGTCTCCCGCTTTTCACATGGCAAAGGAGGAGAAGGTGAAACGGGGGCAGATCCTCATTTTTCTTACTACCGTGCCACCATGGTTCCATGGCTCTGGCTTCTCACGAGGACCACCGATTTGAGGATCTTTCAGAATCTTTCAGTCCCCGACATTGTTGAGAAAATTTTTACGGAAAAAGGCCATTCGGACTATAAGCTCAACTTAAAGGGGACCTATAATAAAAGGGTCTACTGCGTTCAGTACAGAGAGACGGATTTCAATTTCATCTCCCGCCTTCTTGAAGAGGAGGGGATTTATTACTATTTCAAACACGAAGAGAATAAACACACCCTCATCCTGGCCGATTCCCCGGATGGACATGAACCCTGCCCAAAGCAGGAAACAGCGCGATTTGGATTTACAGCCGGAGGTTTTGTTGAGGAGGACGTGATCACGAACCTGGAGAAGATGCAGGAGATCAGGCCCGGTAAGTATTCCCTGAGTGATTTCAATTTTGAGACGCCTCTCACCGATTTGGAGGTCAATGTTCCGAGCAGGGTGACATTAGGTCCCGGAGAACGGGAGATCTATGATTATCCCGGGCTCTATGGGAAGAAGTCGGAAGGAGACCGGTTTGCCAATATCCGGATACAGGAGGAAGAGGCGAAAATCACGACCATCATCGGCTCCAGTGTTTGCCGGGCCTTTACGAGCGGATACCGGTTTGTCCTTAAGGATTATTTTCGGAACGATATGACTGACAAACCCTATGTTTTAACCTCTATTGATCATGGGGCGAGCCAGGCCCTGACTTCCCGAGGTGAGACCTCCCAGGGAGAAAAGCCGCAATTTGTCTATGTCAATCACTTTACCTGTATTCCTTTCGATGTCCCCTACCGGCCAGCCCTGAGGACGGAGAAGCCAACCGTGAAGGGAACCCAGACCGCCATCGTGGTGGGACCGAAAGGAGAAGAGATCTACACGGACGAGCATGGCCGGGTCAAGGTCCAGTTCCATTGGGACCGCGAAGGAAAGATGGACGATAAGAGCTCCTGCTGGATCCGGGTGAGCCACGCATGGGCCGGACCCATGTGGGGAGCTATCTACACCCCGCGGATCGGTCAGGAGGTGATCGTTGATTTTCTGGAAGGGGATCCGGACCGGCCGATTATCGTCGGCCGTGTCTATCACGGCAATAATAAGCCGCCTTACACGCTGCCCGATGAAAAGACCAAGAGCACGCTCAAGTCCGACTCTTCGCTCGGTGGAGACGGATTCAACGAGATGCGGTTCGAAGATAAAAAGGGCAAGGAACAGATCTTCGTTCACGCTGAAAGAAACCAGGATATCCGGGTCAAGAACGACCAATTCGAGTGGATCGGTCGCGACACTCATCTCATCGTCAAGAGGGACCAACTGGAACTGGTTGAAGGAGACAAACATCAACACGTTAAATTGGATCGGAACGAGAAAGTCGATGGGGCCGTCTCCGTAAAAATCGGAACGGACAGGCAGGAAAAGGTAGGAACGAAGTACGCCATGGATGCGGGTCAGGAGATTCACCTCAAGTCAGGGATGAAGGTCGTCATTGAAGGTGGCATGCAAGTGACCATGAAGGTAGGCGGAAACTTCGTGGATATCAGTCCCGCCGGGGTGACGATCATGGGCACGCTGGTGAATATCAACAGCGGAGGAGCTGCAGGTGCCGGTTCAGGCTCCTCTCCGGATACCCCAAAAGACCCTGAAGAGGCAGATACCGCCAAACCCGGAGAAAAAGTGAAGCTTCGCACGCCAACGGTCCGCACCGCTCCTGCCGCCCCCGGGGGAGCCGCCGCTGCCCAAAAGGCGACGCTAAAGGCAGCAGCAAAGGCGGGAACGCCCTTTTGCGACACCTGACAGGAATGACGACCAGGGCCAGTCTGGCCCTAACGTGACAGCATCGCTGATGGCCATCTTTTGAAGGACGTATCATTTTGGTTCTTCGACAGTTTGCATGGAGTACAGACGCATTTTTGCTTTCGTAGGGCAACCCTTCAGGGTTGCGTAATGCAAGGGTGAAACATTACCCCTGCAAGAGTTTTTTTGTCATTCCCACGAAGAGGGAAGAATTGATGCCGGATCCATCTTTGAATAGTCTTACCGATCAACTCTGGAAGCCCACCGACCAGGGCAAGGAACCGCGCATCTATGCAATTCTCGACGCTGCCAGAGACGAACAGATCTTCCCCGCGATCCAGAAATCCGATAACGAATTTGTTTGTCTTTACAGAGGAGATCAGGCGATTGATTTGGCGGACGTTGCCCCCTACCTGGTGAAGCTGGAAAGAGGGGATGCCTTCACTAACTGGCTTCTCACTCATGGCTGGGGCAATAGCTGGGGGATCTTTCTCGCTTCTGATGCCCCATTCAATGAACTGCGTCAGCACTTTCGGACCTTTTTGATGGTATACGATGATAAGGGAAAACCCCTTTACTTTCGATACTATGACCCACGGGTGTTGAGCGTCTATCTGCCGACCTGCAACGAATCTGAACTTGAAACGGTGTTTGGTCCTGTTAGCCATTTTATTCTTGAAGATGATAATGGCAATGCCATGATCCGTTATTCCCGGTTAAGTGGGCAGCTCGCTCAAAATGCGGTTAGATTGATTGCGTAAAAAAGATCAGCCATGCTGGTGAGCGGAACCTCTTACCATTCCAGAAGCTTCACCGATACCTCTGGTAAGTTCTCAGGGGATATTACGACTACTATGGATTTACGGGAAACATGGCGACGTTGAAGAAATTTGCCTATGCAGTAGAGAGAACGTGGTACAGGTGGAGCAATAGGCGAATTCAGCGGAAGAGTTTCAACTGGCAAGAATTCCAGGGGCTACTCAAGCGCTTTCCCTTACCCAGACCCCGGATTGTGAAAAGTTACCGTTGGATTTACGCTGCAAACTTGTGAGCCTGCCTGAAGAGCCGGATGCGGAAAATCTGCAAGTCCGGTTCTGCGAGGGGCCGGGACCAACGGATACATGGTTGAAATAGTGTGACACCGCTGGGAAACCAGGCGGCAAACGGAGAAAACAAACATCAACCTATAGAATCAGAAGAAACCGGTCTACTCGACTCATAATATGGGTGCGGGCTCTATGCCCTAGTAACTGTTCGGGCTTACTGGAGAGGCTATGGCGACCACGCTACGGACGGGCTCAAAGCCCAGGGGTGGGACGGTCTACCATAGCCGTTGGTACAAACTTACTTTAGGTCAAAAGAACTATACAAGGGTGAGGTATTCATTCCATCCGTTTGGTATTAAAGACCTGGGTCAGTGGAACAGGCAAGAAATCTAGGATCAATTGCGCAGAAGTCATTTGGGTGGATGGATCTTATTTGACGTAAGAGGATTTGATTCATGATTATTCGAGAAGCTCAAATGCAAGTATTGCAGGCTGCCGCGCGGGAGAAGTTTTTGAAGCGATTGATGGCACATTTTATTGAAGTCTGGCCAGAACAGGTCAAGGATCTTGGTGATAATTACCGCGAGGTGATCGAGAGAGGTGTGGCTAAAGCTCTGAACTATGACATCGCCGCAGAGCAGTGCATCGCTCGTTATCTCAATCTCTGGTTTGTATGGGGCGTTGAATTTGAAGATAATCCGGAATTCGAGTGGGCAAAAGAAATCCTGGAGGATCCATCGCGCCCACAACATCTAAAAGCTCATCAGCTTTCTTGGCGAACAAAGAAAGAGCTCGAGATGCATGAAAACTCACTTAAGGAGTCCCGCCGATGACGCAGCCGATGACATCTTTATCAGCTTACAATAAGAGCGATGCCTCAGATCTCAGTTATTTCTCGGACAACAGCGATTGCGGTCAATCAACCCAACAATGCTGCCCTGCCTCATCATCCAACCTCAGCACACCGAATGAGTGCTACATAGAAGATTTATTAATCTACGAAATAGACGCAACGAAAACGACTGAATATGAACTGGAGAAAGACCCGAATGGAGATCCTTATTTCAAAGCAGTTCCGGCACAGGTGAATAGCCGTTCCATATCATTTGCCGGTACAGGAGGAATGAAAGAAGGGCGCTACTTCGAAGTTGTCGCCGGCAACGCTTCCGCACAGGCAAAAACGAAAATACGGGCTATAATCGTTCCCCTCACCACCTGTGAAAAGCAACATGTTGAGACCAAGGTTACTCGACCGGGGGAAGACACCATCACCGAAATTTGCCGTAAACAGACTCCTGTCGAATTTCCGGTTTACAGAGTGACACACAAAGATTCATTTCCTGGGGTTGGTTTGTTAGAAAAGTACTGGAGTTTCGCTTACGGTCCTCAAAAGTATACTGTGAGTGCCATAAGTTGCGGGATCATAAATAGTGGACAGGCGATCGCGTCCGCTGAAATAGACATTTATGCATATCCCTTCGATCAGTTTACTTTGCTTCTCAAAGTTCCACCGCTTACAAAGAAATCCTACACTTTGGAGCGCGACAGAAGTTGGAGATCCAGTACCAGAAAGGAAGAATCAACACATTTTGATGGCTCCAAAGAATCAGAGACAACAACAACGACAGAGAGGCCTGGGGGCTTTGTCAGTGATCGGAAAGTGACTAAGACCAGCAAGGGCAAAACTACCGAAGAAGAAGAGACCACCATCCTCGATGACGGATTGGAAATCACTTTTGTCCCCGACAAAATAGACAAGGCTGCAGAACCAGATAAACTCACACTCGAATTCCAAATTAATGGTGTGTCAAGCGATGCACTTAAACGAGTAGGGGAACTCTATAAAGTACTCAAAGAAGCACAGGATAAGATAAAAGCCATCAAGAAGCTGCTCCAGGACTGGGTCCCGCAGGTTGGCTTCAAGTTTGAATTCGATCTCTCTTTTTTTTCCGGTTCGGTCGGGATCACCTGGGGCTACCGTGAGTATATAGACCACAGAGTCTATTTTGGGGTTGCCGCTTCTGTGGAATTGGTCATATTTCAGATTACACTTACTTTAAGCTTCGGCATCAAAGTGGGCCCTGCTACTGCAAGAGTTGAAGGTACAATTAAAGAGGGAAGCGTTAAGGTATCCGGCCAGTTTTCAGTTGACAGTCCGGATAGGCGCTTTGACCCTACTATCGTGGGAAAAGGGGAAATTCCGGTGGTTCTACAAGGTGTTGCGGAGGTTGATCTCGTTTTCGCCAAGTTCCGAGCTGCTGCAGGGGTCAAGTCAGGTTTCACTATTGAGGGAGGAAGTCGTCGGGGGAAAAAGGATGTATTAGAGTTTTATATTGAAGCTGTATGGAACGGTATCGATGCCTTCGTCAGCACATCAGAACCAGGTGTGGGTGAAGAGGAAGATGTGACGCATCTGGTTGAAAAAGTTGAATTTTGGAAAGACCCACCCCGCACGATACCAATATGATAATATCGCTATAGAAGCAGGGGACAGAACCATGAATGAATATCTGATGCTTGAACTTGTTGCCGAATCATGCACTGCCGAGGCCCTGGTTAATGGCATACCGGTATCCAGATCCACTCCCGGTGGATACCTCCAGACCCAGCGGCCTGTACATGAGTTTCTTATGTCAACGGGAAATATCATACAATTGGTTGTTGAGCCAGGTCCAACTCCCGGGAAAGCCGAGCAAGCCAGGCAGATCGTTTCCGAAACGGGGATATCGGCGCGTATTTCTTTTCGCTCGATGCCGCAGGGCTCCTATCCGGAGGATCCCGATGTAAAGAACATTGCCAGTATCGATTTCCATGCGCCTGCGGGTACTAGTCTCCCTGTCCCGGTCGTTCGTCAGGCTCAGGTGGACGGGTTTCCCTGGTTACCCAAGCTCTCATGGCTGGCAAATCCTCCGATCCGATTGACCCCCGAGATTACTGAACGGGCGACGAAGCTGCTAAAGGATATTTCCACTGCTCTATCCAAAGGGGATCCTGAACCATTCATTTCAGCCGCCCCTGTCAGGTTCAATGAAATAGCAGCTGCATACGAACAAAGCCCCGAAGCCCTGAAATCGAAATTTCGTAACCAGTTCAAAACAGTTTTTACCAAACCCGGATTTAAGATGGAGCCTTTGGATTCCCAAAAACTGGACCTGAGACTTTGTGGCAAAAATAATATCATCGACTGTCTGGATACTGAGTGGGAGCCAGTTCTTCGTGCCGCCAAATTAGATGATGGAACAACCCCGATTCGCTATCCTGTAAAGCTTGCGTTTATCAATAATATATTACAAATAGTCCGGTGACCTATTGAGGGCGGTCAGGAAATTGACCAAAACTGCCGGTTTGGAAGTTGACCACGGTTGAGCCAGGACATACCTCAGCGTTATCGTTTGCACGAGCTTTGGGAAGAAGAGAGCTGTAATCAAGGAATGATAAAGCTAATCAATACGGCTCCTCGTTGGGATTCCCTGCAGTTGAGACTTTGGACCGTGCGGCCGTAAGGGATCGGAAAACAGTTTTCACACCTGGGTGCTCAGGAAACCCTCCCACCGGACAAAGAAGGCCCAAAACCTCAAGGACGGCTTAAGATTTCTATTACCATTGTGTCCAGGATCATTTCGAGGATTTTGAACGGGTGTATGAGGAGCGATTTGAAAGGCCCTATGGGTCTTATCGTCCCTATCTCCAGTCCGTCATCTACCGCTATATAGACTGTGGCGTTCTACGTAACGGTTTTGCCCGGGTCCGATGTTGGGAGTGCAGCCATGAATATCTACTGGCCTCTGTCTTAAGCGAAGCGGAAATCCCGCCTTAGCGGTACAAGCGGCGACACTTCTGCCCTTGTTGCTACCAAAAGCGTGTGGTCGAGTTTGGGGAATGGGTGTGCGGAGAGGTTTTGAAATAAGTTCCCCATCGCCGTTTCGCCTTCAGCATTCCCAAGATCCTTCAGCGGTATTATCTTTATGATCGATTCCTTCTCTCGGAACTGAGTCGCTTTCCCTGGGAAAGCCTGACGGTGTTTTCTCGGGAGACCGCTTCGTAAATGGTGCGGTTCCGGGGGCAATTATCGGGATCCAGAGGTTTGGGGATTTTTTGGGATTTTATCCTCGTTGCCATGTCATTTGTACGGATGGTTGTTTTTATGGCAAGGCGCTTTTCCGCATGGCGCCCCGCTTTGATCCTAAGGCTCGAAGGGCCATGTTTGAGCATCGTGTCCTGAGGATGCTACTATCCAGGGGGAAGATGACCCGGGATCTGGTCGCCTTGATTCGCTCCTGGCGGCATTCAGGATTCCAGGTCTATGTGGGCTCCCGAATTCAGCCCGGTGAGGAGGAGGCCACAGAAAACCTGGCCCGATACATTATCCAGGCCTCTTTCTCTCAGGAGGGGATGACCTATGTTCAGGAAGAATCCAAAGTCCTTGAGAAAAGCTGTGGGGTCAGGCTTGCAATATTGCAATTCAGGAGGCTGCTTCCAAGAGATCCTTCATCCTTCCTGCCAATTCCAAATCCTCTTTTGCGCGTATCTGTAACCACTTTGCTGCAGAACTCAACGTCGTGACATCACGGCCCGTCACCTGCCCCAATTCCCCAAGTGTGCCTACCCCAGTTCCAGAATCGACCAGGCCGCCATTCCTCGAACTTCCGATAACCGGTGACCTCTGCCCGATCCCCTCAATTCTCTTTCTTTGATCGAGTATCTCCTGCAAACCGCTTTTATCAAACCAACGAGACTTAGCTTCGGTCTCATTACCGTCTGCTTCTGGCCAAGAATTCGGTCAACAAAGGCATCGCCCCCAAGAATATGACTGTCTCCTGACGACCCTCTATGGTATTCCTCCTCACTCTTGTCCAAGATAGGATTTTCACCGCCGAGACGCAGAGGGCGCAGAGAAGCTGATTTTTTTATTTGGCGGCAAGAGACTGCCAAATAAAAAGCCCCTTGCCCTATGAGAACCTGCCTCTTCAGTGGTAGCGTAGGGTCTTGCACCCGCCCATCGGCAGGCGTAAAACCTGCCCCTACGAACCATGCACCATTCATTCGATTGTCGAAGGTGTGTCTGCCGAAGCCTTGGGCGCAGGCAGGCATGGCGGTTGTGATTAAATCGCCTCTTGCGATTGGATCATAAAGGAGAAATTCCTCCGCGATCTCTGCGCCTCGGCGGTAAACCTGGTTTTGAATGGCTCGAAGGTTAATCGAAAAAACCAGTGAAATCAACCCAAGTACCAACAACTTCCGTCTAATTTAGACAGCAATGAGGATCAATCGGAAGTCTCTTCTTGAAGATCCTCTTTCCTTGCTCATCCACAATGCCAACTAAATTGTTGTTGCTCTGAAGATCGTTTTCTGCGTATAATGCTCTCATGCTCTCATAAGGCACCTCCTGGGTTGGATTTGAACTCTTTCCCAAGCATACCATGAGAATCCTTCTCACGGTATGCTCCGGGGTGCCTTTTATATGATTATCAGACTTAAATATTGCGTTCAAATTGGTCGACGACAGGTACGATTCTCCCCCATTCTGGCGAGATAAGCCAGAGGGCCCAAACATTGCACGAGGAATTTATTTTAGATATCATCGAATGCCAAAGTTGCGGGAGTTTTCATGTATGGGATAGTAGATACCCACGGGCTTACGCCCGTGGCACTTCAAAGGATAATGCATTTTAGTTGAGGGCTTCACGCCCTCAAACTCCCTGTAAGGATGGCATTCACCCACGCCCTGATGGGCGTGGTCCTCTGCCATGTGTTGATAGGAGGAGGTTTTTTCAGTTAGGGCAACGGAATTGATCAATGCCTTCACAGTTACACCAGGAGGGACTTAGATGGAAGAGAGCGGCAGCAAGGCAGAAAACTTGACGTTTGAGCAACTGGCGGAGCTCCGGCAGCAGACCGAGGCGATCGCGGGCTTCCTGAGGAATCGCCTCCAGACTAATCTGGAGACGCTACGCCCGTTGTTCGCCCCGCGGCGACTGCTGGGAAAGTATATCGATCGAAAGGAAGATGTGGCTGGCTCGGAAAAGGCAGTGGCCCGGGTACGGGAGAAATTCGCGGAACTTTGTGGCGAGCCCTTTTTCCTCACCCCGGAGCTTGACGACGACCTCTTCACCCTCATTGATAACCGTCCAGAGCTATATCCCTGGGAATATACCTACGAGGCTAAGGGCGAGGGAGAACCCAGAAGGCTGACCATCACTTCCCCGGTGCGCTGGGTCCTAACCTATGGCTCGGGCTATACGCTCTCGCAGATCAGACAGGCTCTTGCCGACAAGCATGACCACCGACGGGATCACATTCGTCAGTTCGTGGTTAACGCGCTGGTGATGCATCTCCTTCTTGCGAAGTACCCGGGGATTGGTCAGCTCCTTTCCGACCTCCAATATCAGGTGCAGACGGACAAATGCCCTGGGTTGGGGATGGTTCCTTTCGTCACCGTCGGCGCTTGCCTGCCCTCGTTTCGTCCGGCGGATGACCTCATCCTGAAGGCCACGCGATTCTCTGGCGTGTCGGATTTTGTCGAGCTAATTGATATCGAAGCAGTGCACACGTTGCAGAATTTGCTCAAACCGCGAATCGAAGAGCTGCTCCGCTAACGCGAAGCCGATCATATTTAACTGATAAAACGAGTTGGAGGTGGTAAACGGGGTCAGCTCTCCACATACCGAAGGCCGGATTTGAAGGAGTTTTTTACCACGTCATCACCCGTGAGAACCAACCCCAACAGGGAAGGGGAGAGACGAAGGATTACAAGCCAAAAGTAGGGTGATTAGCCTGGTGGCGAAGGAGTACGAGTAAAAGGGGGCAGGAGATTACGGATTGCTTGTGGAGGGATCCGGCGAGCACTACGGGATACGTAAAGGGGAGAGTAACAGTTTAGTCCCTATCTTACCCGCCGGGAAGGACTAAAGGGACATTGCTCACATTACTCACAAATACATTTACAGCCGGTCTAAAGTTTGATATTATGGTTCTGTGCCACGGCAGGCGAGATTGGATGCCTCCGGAACGCTCCATCACGTGATGATTCGGGGCATTGAGGGAGCTAACATATTTCATGATGATGAGGACCGCAGGAATTTCGTCTTCGGAATCGGAAAATTGGTCGAGGGCACAGGTACCCGAATCTTAGCCTGGATACTGATGGACAATCATAACATGTCCACGTGTTGCTCTTCAGCGGTCAGCCCCGAATATCAATGTTCATGCGCGGATTGCTGACTGGCTATGCGGCGTGGCTTAGTCGGAGGCATCAGAGGTCGGGCCATTTCTTTCAGAACCGGTATGAATCAATTCTATGCGAACAGGATCGGTATCTTTTGGAACTGCTTCGGTGTATCCACCTGAACCCGTTGCGGAGCCACAAGGTATCAAGCTTGGAGGAGTTAGAGAGGTATCCTTGAGGTGGTCATGCCGTGATCATGGGAAAAGTGCGACCCGATTGGCAGGAAAGGGGATACGTGCTGAATCAGTTTGGGAGGGAAGAGAGGCAGTCGATGCGGGCTTATCGAAAATTCATGAAAGAGGGGAAGGGATCAGAAAGGCGACCATAGCTGATAGGGGGAGGATTGGTGCGGAGTCTCGAGGGGTGGTCCAAGGTGTTGTGGCTCCGGGGTCGAGGTGAAGAAGTGGAGCATAACAGTTGGATTCTTGGAAGTGGAAATTTTGTTCAAGCTGTAATACAGGATGCGGAGGAAATGATTTCACGGCAAATCTGGAAGAGAGCAATGCAATCGATAGAGAAGATCATAACCCGGATGTGCAAGGAGTCGGGTGTCACCGAGAATGTGGCTATCTCTGCTACTATGAGAAGGAGAGTATCGAAATTGAGGGCCAAGATAGCCTGGTTTTTGAGCCGAGAGATAGGCATCCCGATGGCTGAGATAGGAAGGAGATTGGGAGTCGGCGCTTCAGCTGTTGGCATGTCCATAAGGAGAAAGAGTTCTTGGGACACGGAGCAATTGTGATAATTGTGAGCTACGTCCTCGCATTTTGCCTGTATTTTGCTCCTCCGTCAGCATTCGGCTCTCGGAAGAACCCGGTCTACTTGAAGCAGTTCACTGGGGAATCATCCCCATGGGGAATCATCGAAAAATATATTCTAACGAAGGGAGGGAGCGGCTATGCCTGCCATCGCTGGATCTGTCGGGCAAGGCGGTCTGAATCGTAGGACCGATGTGTCAACTGTTCAAGAACTGCTGAACCGAATCGGCGCGAACCTGATCGTTGACGGTTCGTGTGGTCCAAAAACAATTATCGCCATCAAAAAATTCCAATCCAGTTTCCTGCCTGTTCCGGACGGTCGCATCGATCCCTATGGCATGACTTTTAACCGATTAGTAAATACGACTGGCTCCGGCCGGCCTGCTACGCCACTGCCAACGGAGGCAGCATCGGTTTCCAATCTGCCGCCCAAACTGAATGCTCACACCTTCGACACGTTTGTGAGCAAGACTCACGACGTCAAGTTCAAAGACGTGCCGAACACCCGAAACTTGATCAAGGCAATTATGCCGTACTATCCAAAAGAGGTGACGGTTATCGGCGGGTATCTGGACGAAAGCGACCAATACTGGAAGGTGAATTACCACTGGGAATTGCTCCTAAGTAAGATCAATAAGGCCCTAAGCGTTGTCACCAATGCTTCAAACCGGACTAAGATCGAGAACCTGCGCAAAGTGCTGATTACTAATCCCCCGAACCCCCAGACCGGTTACATGGCGAGCAAGACGATCGGTTTTCCGAAAGACATGTGCAGCGCGGAACTCATCAAACAGCGCCATGGAACCTTGAAGAGTTGCAAGGAAGAATTCAAGCCCTTGATTCTGGCAGAGGGCCTTTCTACCAAGTACCCTGACGGTCCGATGTGGGATCTGGCTGTGGCTCCGGTTGCATCTCCAGGCCAGAGCACTCACGGGAAGGGATATGCGCTTGACATTTTCGGGACTGGCCTTAACAGCAAGATTAAGGAGATCAGTAAGGCGCTTGGTGCCACACTAACCTTTGATGAGAAATCTCACATGCACGTAGAATTCGCCAATGGCGTAAAGCCTGGGGCTTGACCGGTACTGCCTGGATCAAGGCGTGCAAATTCAGAGCGCACGCGGCCTCAGAGGAGAATCTCATTTGCTCTGGGCGACGTGGCGAGGTGCTGCCGCGGCCGATGGGAATCTGCCTTTTCATCAAGAAGTGAAGGGCGGGGCGGGGCTCCGCACAAGAACCCGCAACAGAAGCTCTTCGATCGCCACTCCCTGGCATGGAGTGAGAAGGTGGAGGCAATGCTTCGCAAATGGCCCAAGTTTTGAGCGAAGGCAATTCGAAGGGCGGTCTTTGGCCCGGCAACTTAGCTGCACTGAGCCCTTTAAAAAATACCCGGCGGCAGCCAGATGGCCCCCTGTGAAGGCGGGAGAACCAGAATTGGATTGGCATTGTCAACGCTGTAGACGCAGCCATTGCGGCCCGAGTACTCATCGCTGAGAAGCAGTAAGCGGCCCGCTATCGATATGGAAAACCCGCCTCCCTCAAAAGGCTCGACCCTCTCAAGTTTCTTTACCTCAGCGCAACGGTTACTGCAGAGAAAAGCTGGCAAGGTCGCGTGGTAGGTGTCGCCCATCCGCTGCTGAAACAGGAGTCCGGCCGTATGGTCGACCGCGATGTAGCCTGGGATTTCGCCTTTATCAGGGTTGTTAGTGACAAGCTTCATCAGCTTCCGTTTGATGTCGGGGCTCGTTTCGAGGGTTTCGAAGGTGCAATTGCGTTTGCCGCACGTTCCAGCATCTAACAGCAGCTTCAAGCTCACCGTATGTTGCTTCACATGGCGATGCTCATTGAGCACTGCGGTTCCTGGGGCGTCGACAGGCCCCCATTTGGTGGCCGCAACTGCGATCCGCTGCCACTTGCCGCTCTGCAGCTCGTAAAGTAATACCAAGCCGTTGCTGCCCCAAGGCACCAGTCCTGCTGTGCTGTATTTCTTGCCGTCGTAAACAAGTGCTTCATCCTTTCCCATAAGCTCAACCTTTTCAGGCGGCACGATATCAGCTAGACGGGGATAGCCCGATTTGTCGTCGAGCCACAGGTCGAGTGCATGCTTGGTTGGTAATTCTACTACGCTCGCCTTGGCGCTTGGCTTGTTCCAAGCCCACGCGACTAGTTTTGCGCTGGTGTGAAAGGTTATTATCTGGGTCCTGAGGTCCCAGATGATTTCGACCGGACATTCATTGGTTTCAAACACCTGACGTGTTTTGCCGGTCCGTAGATCATGCACCTTCCACAGGCATTTGCCCGGCATGCTGGTCTCAAGAAAGAATAGCCGTTGACCATAGTCTGAAGCCTGGACTCCTATGTCGGCGCGGCCACTTAATGGGGATAAGGCGAATAACCCAATAACAAAACCAGCAATGAACCGGACAAAGGATTGTACATTGAATGCCACTTCACACCTCCCGTTAAAATGTCTCTGCTTACCGTCAGCGTGGCGCGACCGAGTCACCAACGAAAGAGTAGACACCCTTAAGGAAGTACGTTTGCCCCGGACTACGGAACTCTTTGATTTTGCGACAAATGTACATTCCTGCAGCAACGCCCATAAGCACATCCTGTATTGTTTTGCAACGTCCATGAGAAAAGTTATAGGGTCTTGCAATGTTGCAATTCAAGGGGCTGCTTCTAACAGATCCTTCATCCATCCTGGCAATTCCAAATCCTCTTTTCCGCGCATCTGTAACCGTTTTGCTGCAGAACTCAAAGTCGTCACATCACGGCCCGCCACCTGCCCGAATTCCCTAAGTGTGCCTACCCCCAGCTCCGAATCAACCAGGCCGCCATCCCTCGAGCTTCCGATAATCGGCGATCTCTGCCCGATCCCGCCAGTTCTCCTCTTTGATCGAGTATTTGCTGCAAACCGCTTTTGTCAGACCAACGAGAGTTACCTTCGGTCTCATGACCGTCTGCTTCTCGCCAAGAATTCGCTCAGCAAAGGCATCATCCCTAAGAATACGACTGTCTCCTGACGCCCCTCGATCGTATTCCTCCTTGTGGTTTCCCGCCTTTCCCTCCCATACGAATCTCTCGTAACCCCCTTCCAGAAGATAACCGTCTGCGTCAACCAGGACCGCCATGTAACGCCCCTGAAAAAGATAACCCGACCGACCCTGACGCCAGTTGACCCACCGGGTGTAACGAAAACTGAGATTCTGAAGGATTCGTGAAAGGGAAACCTCACCCACCTGAATCGCAGCGTGGAAATGATTGCCCAGCAGACAGAAGGCATGGATGCGATGGCCAAACCGCTCGACCCCTTCCCGTAATAGGAAGTAAAAGCGCATCCGGTCCTTATCGTCAAAGAAAATCCTTTGGCCGTCGTTGCCGCGCACGATGACATGATACAGTGCCCCCGGATAGTGAACCCTCAGCTTCCGTGCCATGATGCCATCTTATTTCAAAAATTGCAAGATTGCAAGCCTTTTAATGGGTGACCCCAATGTCCAATGCCTTCCCGCCGGGTCCTTACGAAAGGTTTCAAGAACTGCAACTTCCTTCCCCCTTTCTCAGGCTTTGCCTGACGCACTCCAAATTAGGTATTGACAGGCAGTTTGCTTATGATATCATAATTTAACCGCGCGGCTCTTTTTCGCAATAAACTTGATCTGCGGATCATTGCTGTCCAAATTAGATGGAGTTTGTTGGTACGTGGGTTAATTTCATTGGACTTTTCGATCGACATTCGGCTCAATCAAAACCAGGTTCAGCGCAGAGGCGCGGAGATCGCAGAGGGATTTTTTCTTTGTGATCCAATCGCAAGAGGCGATTGGATCACGACCTCCATGCCTTGGACAATCCATTCAGGAGGATTCAATGGCTATAGGAGTACAGAAGAGGCAGGTTCTCGTACGGCAAGGGGGTTTTTAGTTGGCGGTCTCTTACCGCCAAATAAAAAAATCGCCTTCTCTGCGCCCTCGGCGGCTCTGCGGTGAAAATCCTATCTTGGACAAGAATGCCTGCGGTTGGATGTTAGGTTCTGCTCCCACATTGTGCTCTGAGTAATCTATTTGGATATTCTTGTAGACCAGGAGGTGTCTTATGAAATTCAGATCGTGGTTGTACGTGGGGTTATTGATTGTCCTATTCATACTCCCTTTTACTCCGGGACAGGCAATTGGTCAAGATGTTGTCCTTTTTGAACATGTTCTGTACGAAGGACACGATCCTCTTACTCCTCCTCAGACGAGGTTCGATTTCGTGTCCTCGGGGATTTACGGACTCAGCGCCCCAAGGGTACAGTGTAGATACATGCATGCCCGGCTTACAATAAAAATTACAGGATCAAATTTAGATAACGTGAACGCTGCTACGAGACAGTGTCTTGACGAAGCACTCAAAGCAGGATTAGCAACAGGCATTATCACCGCTTTTTTCTCCGGAGGGGGTGCACTTTCAGCAGCAAAAGCTGCTTTTACTAACTACTTACTTGTGAGCCTAACCCAAAGACTTCCTATGAATTTAATCCCAACTGTCTCTGTCGAAAATCCAACGTTTTGGGGTGACTGGGGTGGCTGTTAGATATACGAAAAGTCGTAACGTTTTTGGGATCAGGCTTAATTATTGAGTTTGGGATGACCGAACGATAGGGTTTGACCGTGGCATGGAAGCCGAGGATCGAATTTGAAGGAGCCTTTTACCACGTCATAAGCCGTGGAAACCAACCCCAACAGGGAAGGGGAGAGACGAAGGATTACAAGCCGGAAGAAGGGTGAATAGTTTTGTGGCGAAGGAGTACGGGTACATGGGACACGAGATTGCGGAGTACTTCTGGAGGGATCCGGCGAGCATCACAGGATACGTCAGGGAGAGAAAGAGATTTGAGCCGATATTGAAAAGATGGGTCACATGCTACGCAACAGGAGCGGAAAATTCAATCATTAAGTCTGCCCCAAAAGCGTACGAACCTGAATTCTGATATTGGAGGAAATATGGCAACCTATCTTGCTTTGCGTGATCGGAGATTACAAGGTGGAGTTCCCGCACGGCCTCGCCTCCAAATTATCAATACGGATGCCTCGAGTCCGCTGACCATGGCATTTGCGGGGATTAATTCCGTTGTCCGAACGGCTGGGAAAATTCATACCATTTTCATTCTCTGCCACGGCTATGCAGGCGAGAATACTCGCGGACGCGTATGCATGGACGCGGGTGGCATGGGGCTACAACTCGGTCGCGAGAATGTACTGCATTCAAATGTATCCCTGTGGGGTGCCATCAAGGATAAAGCACAGAACATCGTTGTTTACGCGTGTGCAGCGTCCAACACTGAGCGTGGCAATGAATACACGACTGCCGATGGGCGCTACCTGATGGGAGCCCTGGCCATTTACACCAACGCCGACGTCTTTGCTGCGGATCGCATCCAGTGGTATTCCAAGTTTAACAACCTGCCCAACGGCCGTTTCGAGTGGGGGGGATGGGAGGGACGACTTTTGCACTTTCCGCCAAGTGGCGGTCGACCGGCGGGAGTTGCGAGGCCACCGGTGGAATTCGCTGACGTCATGTCGGGTTCCGCCCCATGATCGGTTTTTCGTCCGGACAGCGGGCCACAGTCTCGGCAAAGCGTGGGGGTATAGCTGATTTCAGTCCAGCAAATCTGGGGGCAGAGTTTAATGCTGGCTTCGGGAGAACGGAGTGACATGCTTTGACCATGGCACGGAAGCGGAGGACGGAGGGATCCCATGAATGCTCTGATACTAAGCGCGCCTGTTGGCAAAGACAGCCCCAACCGACCCAAGGATCTCAAAGCGGTCCGCGAACGACTGGTGGAAATCGAAAAGATCTCCGGCGGCTCATGGGACGGCAAGTTCAATGATATAATTCTCACAGGCATAATGGAAGTCCAGCGTCATTTCATGCGACGGCCCGACGGTGTGATCCTCGTCGGTGGGTCTACCCATAGTTTCCTAAATGCTTGGACGATCAAACCCATCAGTCCTGGAGTTGAGCTTACCGACTCGCTCAGTACGGCGTGGGATTGGGTAAACCCTCTACTCCCGGACGGCAGCTATTGCAGCAGCGGTTTCCGAAGCCCTGTGGAGCAGCGGCGGATTCTGCACTTGTTCTTTCTCAAGACCTATCGTAATCAGATCATCGCCAAATACGGAGAGCGGAAGTACAATAAGGTTAAGGCGGATCTGATGGGTAACGAGCACCAGGTTCTGGAGATGGTTCGCGGCGTCGGACAGGCGATTGCCGCACCCGGGAAGAGTATGCATCAACTGGGCAAAGCCGTTGATATAGGCGGACCGAGCGCCATCGACAAGAAACAGGTCGAAATCGTGACCCTGGTTGCGCGGGCTCATTCTGACCTGTTCAGCGGGAAGGTGCTGAGGGAGAGAAACGGATGCGTCCACTTCGAAATTCGGTAGGGGAGATGTTTATCGTCCTGGTCGTGGCAGTTGTTGTCGCCGCAACTGCAATAGCCGGGGAACAAACGACGGTCCCCGGTCCTGTACCCGAAGTGGAGAATCCCTATTTTCCGCTGGCCGTCGGCAATTCCTGGACCTACCGCTGCTCCGTAGAGGGCAGGCATCAATTCGACAAAACGCTCCGGCTGACCGCTACGATCATCAATGACAACGTGCGTTACTTCCGCGCCGAGCTTCAGATAAAGCGGGATCCCCGCCCCCTTGTCTATTACCTGATGGCCGACAGAGAAGGGAATGTATTCCGTTCCCCAAAGCCGAACAACGAGGAAAGAGAGTTGCTCATTACCACCGCTCCCAAAGTTGGTGATCGACTGGGAGATCGAAAGGTGGCTGCAATCGAGCGGATGAGTGTCCCGGCACGCGCACAGGTCGATGCGCTCCGCGTTGAGAACTTCTCCCTCGAAGACCCGAAATTACCCGCCGAAAAACGTGCAGAATGGCAGGCCCATTTTTATGCCAGGGGTATCGGTCAAGTCGCTGAAGCCGATGGTTTGGGGGGAGAGTGTGCGTTGTCAAAATTCCACTTGGTGAAGCCGCGTTGACTAAACCTCTTGAAACAAGTTAGCAGGGTTGGCACATCGGAACCGTCATGCAGCCGGATTCCATGGCGAGATGCTTTATCAACCCAGATTCTCTCCCATGGTACAATAAACGAAAAACAAGATCCACGAAAGAGTTCTCCTGAGGAAAAGTCCTGCTCCAATTTCGCTCGATCCCATGCGGTAGAAGAGTCCCGCCAAAGGCGGGGTTAGCCTACCTGCTGCAGGGCGACTGAAGTCGCCCTGCCTAATTGCGTCATGGAATTATTACTACTCCGACAGATACCCCATCCCCCTCCTGACCTCCCCCTTGAAGGGGGAGGAACACAGCGATTTCCCTCCCCTTCAGGGGGAGGGACAGGGTGGGGGTGGGGTCAGATGGCTTATGTGCCTGAGTAGAGTTATTACCTGCAACTGAATGGTTGGTCCCGAAGAGCCTTTTTTTTGCTTGACATGTCCCCCCTTTTTTTGTATATTGAATTAATCCAAGCAAGGAGGAGGTTTAATCGTTCAACTTTTTTCGATTCGGGGCGCGATGTCATGGTGGCCCGCTGGAAGAATTTATGTTTTTTTGTTTTTCCCATTGACCGACCGCCCGAATGTCTGAATCATATTCGTCCGATGTTTCACATCAGTACTACCATTGTAGAGGGCGTAGAAACGCCGGGGAGCAGGAGGGGGAAGCGGTTCTTGTGACCCCCAAAACCTCAACAATCTCTTGAGAGGAGGGAAAAATATGGCTCTATTCATCAAATTTGACGGAGTTGATGGCGAAGCGAACGACAAGGACCACAAGGCCTGGAGCGACCTGTTGTCGATGAGCTGGGGTCTGCACAGGGCTGGGTCTGGGGCAACGGGTCAGAGCCGTAGGCGCGGTGTGGCCACTGTTGAGGACGTGGTTTGCACCAAGGAATACGACAAGGCCAGCCCGAAGCTTGCGGAAAGCGTATGCTTGGGCAAGGTTTTCCCCAAGGTGGAAATCCACGATACGACCACCTATGGGGATGGTGCTCGCGCGACCTTCCTCAAGTATGAGCTGAAGCACGTGATGGTCACATCGCAGAATATCAGCGCCGCGGGTCACGGCGATGCCGTGCCAACAGAAAGCTTCTCGTTGAACTTCGAGGAAGTGAAACAGACCTACGTCGAATACGATGCCAAAGGTGGTAAAAAAGGCAACGTGGAGATGAGCTGGAAGGTCGAGGAAGGCGAGAAATAAGGGAATAGAAGAACCTCGACGTCTGATCAACAACTATCCCATTCCGGGTATCTTACCTTCGGTTCAGATGCTCAGAACCGAAGCGTAGAATTGCTCCATGGACCGGGTCAGCGCTGGCGTGTCACAGGCCGGGCTGACCCGAAGGTCCACCCGCATGTGTCGGCGAAGTTCGGCCAGCCGTTGGTGTGTGGCCGGATGCTGGGCTATACTGACCGCAAGATCGACCATCCTTTCAACATCGTCGGCCACGAATTCTTTGAGGTTTGTCCTCCGTAATTGGCAGCGTGGGAAAAAGCCGAAAGGTAGCCTACACGCAGTGGCCCGATTCCGTTTCAACCCCTTCTTTGATCGACCTCGTAGGGGTCTACTACCAACAGGACATCGCGTTCGATCAGGGAGCGTACTACGGGAAGGACAACGGACACGGCCCGGTCCCAGTCCGCATTCAGGTCATTCGCCATGGTTTCCACTAACTGGCGTAGTGTCTGGTTGCCGTCGCAACCGGCGAGCATTCGCGCCACGTTGCTGTCGATGGTCAACGGATATTGCAGGCCGCCCGTTTTCTTGACCCGGATATGAGACACCTCAGGGCCGCCGGGCGTCATCGCAAACTCCTGCTCAATACGAATCTCCGATGCAAGCCTCAATCGCTGACCCAGCAGTTGTTCCACCTTCTCATCCTTGAACCGATCTCGGCAATCAAAGAATCTCAACAACTCGTCACCACAGGGACCCACGATCCGGCACGGCGGGTCATCGATCTGGATCCAGCTTGCCCCTCCGGCGGAGCGCCGCAGGGTGATCAACAGGTAGCTGACCGCCTCAATCTCTTCACGCTCGAAGTACTCCATCCATGTCTCGTAAAGTTGCGACAGGGAGGCCGGGTCCTTCGGTTCCGTGCTGAGGATCCAGGTCATAGCATAGTCTGATGCGTCATCCGTTCGTTCAACAAGGGCGAGGACATCGCATCGAAGCCCCTCAAACCATGCCTCCAGGTCCGCCTTCCAGGAGTGGCCAACCTGATGAGCAATGTTGGCAGTGAACTGAAAGAATCCACCGACATCGAGATAATCTATGGCGGAGCGGACGAGACGACGGCAGAATTCATCTCCCCGTTCCCCGCTATCGCGAAACAAGTATCGTTGCGCGGGGCTGATGACGAATGGCGGGTTGCACACGATCAGATCGAATCGCTGCTGAGCCACCGGTTCAAACAGGTCCCCGACCAGACAGCGCACGTTGTCGATCTGATTCAGTCTGGCGTTGAATCTCGTGAACGGGATGGCCCGTTCATTCTTGTCGGTCGCTACAACATTTTCCGCATACGGCGCCGCCACCAAAGCCAACATGCCAGAGCCTGTTCCCAGGTCCAGCATGTGCTTGCAAGGCCGGCGAATCATCGCATTTGCCATCTCGAGCGTCAGAGCTCCGGGCGGCACCACGAAATCCGCTGGCAGAGCGGTGGATCTCCTCCACGGCAGATCGACTGCCAATGTCAAACCATTGACAGGCCAGATTTGCACACGCGGCGCTACGCGGCCTTCGCTGTCTGGCGGAAAGAGAAGTTCTCCTTCGACCCAGGATCCGAGCGATACGGGCGCAAGCGCGTGCCGAGCTTCCTCAAGCGGTACCGGCAGGCCCAGGAAGTAGAGACGAATCAGCGTATTCAGCCGGGACGATTCGCGCGTTCTTCGTAGAACTCGAGGCACATCGCTGACGGGTATTCTCAGGATTTCTTCCCGCCCGATAGCCTTGCTGATGGCCTCGTCCGTGTAGTCCGCAGTCCGGAAGACCTCAAGTGCCCGAACATGATCGTGATTGTCTCGAAAACCCAACATGTTCCGCTCCTCTCAAGCACGCACATTTCTGAGAAAGGCCATAAAGGTGATTAACGAGTAGGATTATGTAGAAAATAAACTTTCTTAAAATCCCTCCCGACCTCCCTTTGCCAAAGGGAGGGGTCCTGCCCGAGCCGCGGGATTAAGCCCCCCCTTTGAAAAAGGGGGGTACGGGGGGATTTCCATGGTTTGAGGGTGGCTTCCTGGCACAGTGTATTTGTAGTACACGTTCGGGATCCCAACCCGTCATGGGGGTCCTCCCCTCGCTGCCTTCAACGGCTCAGCCCGGACCACCCGCGTTTCCTCTATGGCCACGTAAATGACCTCCTGAAACGTGCCTCTGGCAAACTGCTGTTGAAAATACCGCAGTTCTGTGCAGTAGAAATCATTGCAAATTCTTGCACGCATTTCATGCGGTAAAACGCATCCTCCTTCTTCATGATAGACACACGAGTTCTCGTAGGACTTATTGGGAATGTGGGACAGGTAGCCCTCCAGAACGTGCCGCGGGCGCTGATCCGGGTGTCGGCACATGTAACCCTCCAGGTTGGGAGCATCCTGGTAAGCATGTTCATGGCCGTTGTTGCAGCAACGTCCACGGCAGGTTGCGCACCCGCGAACCAGAAGGGGATCAAACACAAGGGGCGGCACAACAGGCAGAGTTTGTGGTTCGTCCCCGGATGTTCGGCTCGAAGAGGACGCCCGTAAGGTCGCTGCCTGACCTAATGATTCCATAAGGCGGTCGCGAAAGGCACGCCTGCGCCGCTCCGGCAGGTTTATGATTCGACGGAGATTGGCCGGTACAACCACGGGGAGGATCTTCATTGGCCTATCGATCCCAAGATGCGCTGCCTCCTGGTCCAGATGGGCCACGGCAAGCCTCTGACGTTGTTCCCTTTGTACCTCCATTTCTGCCTGTCGACGAGCCTGCAGTTTCCGGGTCCAGGCATGCAGGCATTTGGGCTTATTGCATACGCCAACCAGCCGCCACCTTGGTTCGAGTAATGGATTGCCGCATATCTGACAGGTAGATTGCAGGGGCATGTAGGCCTTCAAATCAGATTTTCACCACAGAGGCACGGAGAGCACGGAGAAGGGCGAGTTAGAACACGTGGCGGTTTGTTTTGGTTATGAACAACTAACCAAAACAAACCGCCAGCCCTCAACCACTTCGTGGCACAAGGCTTTGACATCCGATTTGGACAGCAATGAATGTCATTCCAGTTTCAAGTTGTTCGCGCTGGTATTTCTTTACCAACCAAACGGCTGAGAAACTCATGCACCAGCTCTGTTCCAGGGCGTGGAGGTGACTCGTCCGGGTGAGCATCTGCCCACTCAAAGGCTAATATCAAGGCTACCCACCGCCCGGGACTTTGTTCGGGGTTAAAACACCTTATTGCCCGTGAAACCTCTGCGGGTATTTTCAAACACTTCACTACCTCCGGGGAAGGCCTGGCGCAGTTCTTGGCTGGCGTGACGACAAGATACTCCCGGCACGGGATGGGCCGGTCGTTGTAAATGGAGCATGACTCTTCTTCAAGGAACGGGCACACTATCCCCTGAAAGAAATAATGGAGAGCAAAAGGGGTGCGCTCTTCAGGTTTCAGCAGCCCCGGCGCAAGCATTTTCTCGATCAGGCCTGATCTCTGCAAACGCAGCCGTCCCGCGTCAAAGCGTGCCCGGATCTCTGACCTTCTTGGTTCGGGCATATCGTTGACCAGATCGCGAACTTGACGCGCCTCAACCTCCGAAATGGGGACCAACTGCCGGCAGCAAACCCCACATCCCTTTCTACAGGATACTTTATCCCCTCTGGCCTCGGCATCCTTCAGTGCGAGCCCCACAAAAGAATCTGTTAAGGATTGAAATAGCGGAAGCAACCTGATCGGTTGTATGATCCCGGCAGGCATCGACATCGTCAACCTTAGCTCTCTGCCGGAGATCACAAGATCAGCCGTGGCATCAATATATTCAACGGTATCCTCAGGACCAATGGTCAGGCTGTAACCCTCCCTTACGACTCCCCATGGGCTTTGATATGTCTCAACCCCATTTCCCAGCGAGGGTTGTTAGAGGATCGGCGATCGATTGGAACCGGACCAGGCGGATAGCATCGCGATCTCTGAAGGAAAGAAGGGGCATCAGGCCCTTATCCAGTATGATCTCCGCGGCTCGCTGGGAGAGGAATGCCTCGGCACAGGGCTTCATCTCCGATTCACCCTCTTCCTTATAAACGTGAACAGGAAGGCTTCCAACGTCCTGAATGGTTCCGGGCCGAAAATTCCACCCATCCTGGCTAAAGGCCTCTGCGAGGAGGTAGATGCAGGCAATGCATGGATTGCACCAGAGATAATCCTCGTGGCGCGGCACGGAAAGCATCTCCTCGAAGGGAAAAGCTTCTATTGGGTCTGTGTTTGCACCATAGGGGAGACGCAGGATGAATCGCGGCAGTGCAAGCCCGACGTAAGCTGCCTCCGGGAGCTTTCTGAGTCTTTGCCACGTCCGACCTGTCTCTCCTCCCTCGGGCTGCTGCCAATCATCGGGGTCTGGCGTATCAGCCAGTGATTCACAGCCGAGCAGACGAGAACTGGCTGAAGAGATGAAGGGGGCGTCGAGTCCTTCGGCAATCCTGCCAATCCGTTCAAGAAGTTTCCCATCCTCCTGCGTATGGTCGAAGACGTAATTTCCGGCTATGACAGCCCACGGATCCGGACCAAACTTATCGATAGACTGCTCGACGAGAAGCTGGTATAACCCGCTTGCTTCCACTTTTTCCGTTCCCCTTAAATCCGCAGCTAATTCCGCTTTGGATAAGTCAAGCAAATAGATCTCAATCCCACTGTCTGTCTCAAGGCGCGAGATCAGGAACGCCACCCCTCGCCAGGCTGATTCCAGGGCTTGAAAATCGGGAAAGTGGAGGATCCCTCTCATCAGCTTTGAAGTAACCGCCTCGACGGAGGAGATTAAGTCTGCTTCGTCAGGAGAGGGGGCCGGGATGGCATAGGGCTCTACGGTCTTCTTGAGAAAAGTATTCCATTCTGAAGCGTCCGAAGACGGCCTTTTCTCAGTCGACCCCGGGGCAGTTTCCTCGATGATCTCGTCGAGCAGGCTTCCGGATGTAAAACCGGGTATCTTGGGCTCTGTGCTTCGTCCTTCAATCGGAGCTTTCGGCAGTGATCGAGGACCTGCGAGTTTCTGCCGGGCGATTACAAGCCCGCGGAAGGCATCTACCTCTTCATAAAGATGATCGGGATGAAAACTGTCCAATTCTGTGAAGCGGACCACGACGGGCGGGCTGCCTTTACCTCCGACGGGGAGGTGGATCTGGGCGCCCATTTTCTCAGGCAGGCCATCCAGGTTGTCACGGTCAACTCGAAGAAGACGCCGGCTGGCCAGTTCAGGACCAATTTCAAAAAGGCCTCGATTGGCGCGACCGCTGAAATCATCCAGAATCGCTACGCGAAACGGCGTATCAGTCTCTATGACTCCCTTTGTTTCCGCCTCCTCCCCAACGACTTGAAACTCCAGCTTCTCGATGGAAACCGGTCTTTTCTTTTTCATTTGATTGGCCCTCGGAATCGTTCCCGGCTTCAGTTGCGGAAAAACTTCTTGAAAACTGAAGACGGCTTCTTCGACTCTTTTGTTTGGGGGATGTCCTCTCGAAGGCCTTCCTTTGCCTTGTCAACAGGGGGCTCCGGCTCCTTCGGAAGAGGTGCTTCCACTTCTACGAGACGGCCTTCACCAAGATAACGGAAAAAAGGTCCCTTGGGGCTCAGAGCGAGCTCGTCATTCGCCTTCAGGGGGGCCTTGAGAGCGATCGGTTGTCCATTTACACGGATGGACCTCTGCCCGGTGAGATCCATAATCCGGTACTCGTTCTGGCTGAAGAAGATCTGGGCGTGCTGGTCAAAGATGGCAGGGTGGTCAACGACAAAATTGCACTTCGCGCTCTTTCCGAGGGTGACGGGCAATGCCTTGAATGACCGAAGGGTAGGGCCATACTGAATAACGAGAGGCATAGCAACGTGTTGGGGGGCTATCTCTTCCTGTCTTTCAGGGCTCGGCGGAGCCACCACTTGGGGTCTTTTTGGCTCCGGGGCTCTGGCTTCGGGCTTTATCGCCTCCCGGGGCGCAATGGGAGGTTGTTGGTCTTCCGGGGTGCCTCGGAAGAGGGGTTCTTTCCGGGATCGTTCCCGCACGGGCCCTGGTGGCTCCTCCAGGGGGATCTCTTTCATCTGCGTGAGGAAGCTCACCTTTGGCCCTCCCTCGGAGAATTCCAGGACATCCCCGTTCTTCAGGAAAACCTCTTTGACCCTTTTCCCGTTTACAAATATGCCATTCGTGCTCTGGTCAACCAGCTTGAACTGGTTTCCTTCTCTGACGATTTCGGCATGTTTTCGCGAAACGCTGATCAGGCCCACCGGGAATCGGACATGGCAGGATGCATGACGGCCGATGGAAATCACGGGTTCATTAAATTCCTGGATCTCACCCTTCGAGGGTCCCAGGATGTGAATGATCTGCACAACGATGACAGGGGGACGCTTCATATTCGAGACCACCGCTTCGGAATTATACTCTTCTTAGATTACAACCGAAAAAGCCGTTGGTCAAGACAAAATTTTACCAGGTTTGCGATGCTCCACATGGTAAGGGGGTTATCTCTCCCCAAGCCGGCAGAGGACGGGCAAGGGTGTGCTTTCTCCATGCAAGAGCAGGACATTACTACTTTGGTTGAAATAAATCGACACGGTGTCCCCCTCCCTGCACATCGACAAGCCAGATTCAAGGCCATCAAATCGCAAAGCTCGGTATTTGTCAAGGGTTTTTTGGGGTCTGCCAAAGGGATATAAGAGGTCTCTCTACCCATAGGAAATAATTAAGGAAATACTTTTCGGCGGAGATTTCTCCGGAATCGAGCTCCTTCGACACCGTTCGCCCTGAGCCCGTCGAAGGGTGTGAATCCCGCGCTTCGCGGGACTCAGGACAGGCTTCGGGCCGAAGAGCTCCGCCCCGGACCAAGTCCGGGGCTCTGCTCCCACGAATAAGTGAAGGGATGACGATCTCGTAAAGAGTCGTCTCACCGGTGATAATTGGTATTTAACATTTTCACTCGTACCTGAGATCACTGGATTCCGGCTGGAGTTTATCCCGGTGAAAACCGGGGCCTGAATGACGATCATTCGCCCTTTTCGACTTTTTACGGATTTTTCAAGGGATACCTATAAATTCTTGTTGACTTTTTTGTCTCCTTTGATACACTTTCTCTTTGAGTCTATCCGTATCTATCAAGAGGAGGTGGAAAAGTGGTAACCAAGAAAGCTTGCAGGCACCGAAGGCATTCAGAGTCTTTCCTGATTGCGGCGCTCTTATTGCTTTTTCTCTTCGTAACTTTCGCTCACGAGCTTTCCTATGGCCAGACCGGGGCCATTTACATCACTTCAAATCCTCCCGGGGCCGAGATATCCCTGGACGACAATCCGATCGGCGAGAAGACGGATAAGATCATCTCAAACGTCGTGACCGGATCACACAGAATGTCTGTCGAATTGTCGGGCTACGGAAAGGCCGAAAAAACAATTGAAGTGAAAGACGGTCTTACCGCAGACGCTCATTTCAATCTTCAACCGAAGGGGGTGGCAAAGCCCTCAAAGGATGCAAAGCAAACCAAAGAAGCCAAAGAAACCAAGGAAACGAAGGGAACCAAAGAAGTAAGAGATGCCAAGGGGGCCAAAGAGGCCAAAGAAGCGAAAGACGCCAAAGAAACGAAGGACGCCAATGACGCTGCGACTTACCATACCCTCGGCTTTTCCTATTTTGACAAGGGGGAATATGACATGGCCATAGCCGATTTCTCGAGGGCCATTAACCTCGACCCGGAGTTCCTGCTGGCCTATTACAACCGGGGGGTTGCCTATTTTGACAAAGGCGAATTTGACCAGGCGATCAACGACTTTTCGAGGGCCATGGAACTCGGTTTGAAAGGGAAGGGGTCCTACCACATCCGAGGTGTCGCCTACGGGAAAAAGGGACAATACGATATGGCCGTGGCTGATTTTTCAAAGGCCCTGGAGATCGATCCGAAGGATGCGACCATCTACAACAACCGAGGCATTATGTACCTGCTGAAAGGTCAGTATAAGCAGACGGTGGCTGATCTGACGAAGGCGATCGAACTCGATTCGAAGAACTCCGCTGAATACTACTTCCACCTCGCTTTTGTCCTGTATCGTATGGGGGAAAGCGAAAGAGCACAGGAGAATTTCTCCCGGGCGAAGGAGATTGACAAAGATATTGTTGCGAAGAGGGGGGAATTCTTTGAAAAGTCGACCAACCCGAAGATCAAGCGGCTCTACGCTGAAGAGCTACTCTCAGCTTCTCAGTTTCTGGATGTTCAAACACACATTCTTGGGAAGGCAAAGGATCTGCTTGCGGAGGTAGCGGGAGAATCGCTAACCCCACTACCCCTGTCCGCTCCGGCGAAAAAGCCCTTTTTAAAAAGGGGCAATCCCTGGCTGATCTTTGTCATCATTCTTGTGCTTTTTGCCATCGTCCTGGTGGTCGTCGGTTACAAATTCTTTCCCAGACATAAAAAGAAGGTTCTTTGATGAAAATGGTTCACCAGACACAGAGAACTGCAAGGAGGAGAGAAAAGGATTTTTTCACCACCAGGCACAGAGATCACGGAGAAGAACGAGTGAGAAACAGTGGCGGTTTGTTTTGGTGATGAACCCTTCACCAAAACAAACCGCCAGCCCTCAGCCACTTCGTGGCACAAGGCTTTAGAATACGAAATTTCAGATTATACGTGGGGCAGGCGACCCCGCCTGCCGGACCGGTCGGAGGTGTAGAATCTGAACTGAAAAAGGTACGAAATGATCCCATTTCTGGAAAAAGAGGGAGAGGTGTATGACAGGCATACCGGAGCATAAGAGACTAAGAAAGAAACATGGGAACCATGGCTGCTATTCATTCTCGATCCTGATTGTGACGATCCTGGTCATTGCGTCTTATTCGAGTGCAGAGGTCGTCAAGGGAAGAGTCACCTCGGCTGAGGGAGATGCGATTGAATTGAACCTGGGTTCGGAAAAAGGGATCAGGCCGGGTGATTCGGGTAGGGTTTACTATGTCGTCACGATCGATCGGAACGAAAAGGCCATCTATGTGGCAAGATTCAGGATTACTCGTGTTACGGATAGATCCTCGACCGCTCAGATTCATGAGAAAACGAGGGAGGTGAGGGCAGGGTTGCTCGTGGAGGTCACAGTGGGGGAAGGTGAAGCGGAGGGAAGTTCTGGGAAGAAAGCGGTCGGCGAGCTTTCGATTAACAGCGATCCCTCCGGGGCCAGCATCTATCTCGATGGAAAGTCAGTCGGGGTGAGTTCCTATGAGGCGAAGGACCTGGCCCCTAAATCCTACAAGATTCGGATTTCAAAGGAAGGTTACGAGGTCTGGGAAAAGGAAGAGGTTGTTGAAACCGGAAAGAAAACAGAGGTCCTCGCCCAGTTAAAGACGATCGAAGGCACCCTGGAAATTGTCTCTGAGCCTTCCGGAGCGAAGGTTTATATAGATGGAAATGAGATAGGAGAGACTCCTTTATATCTTGCAAGTATGCGGATCGGACAGTATACGATCCGGGTTGTCATGGAGGGGCACGTCCCGTATGAACAAAGGGTGGAGGTGAAGGGGAAGGATCGCCAAAGGGTTTCCGCATTATTGAAAAAGGCAACAGGCGAAGTCATAGTACGGACGGAGCCACCAGGTGCCGACGTTTTCATCAATGAGGCACCTGTTGGAACGACGCCGTATGAGGGAAAGGATTTGCCCCCCGGCACCTACAGGGTTCGGATCGTGAAGGAGGGGTTTGGGATCTGGGAAGGAGCCCTAACAGTCATATCCGGAAGGACGGTTGAAGTCCCGATTGAGTTGAAAGCAACGGAAGGGAGCCTGGAGGTAAAATCTGAACCCTCGGGAGCAAAAGTGTCTTTGGACGGGAACGAGAAGGGTCAGACTCCTCTCGTTCTGTCTGGCATTCGGTTAGGCCGGCATCTGATTCGAGTTGCGAAGGAGGAGTATCAGCCTTATGAGGAGCAAATCGATCTGACAGGACCTGAAGGGAAAAGGGTGTTTGCCTCGTTAAGAAGGGCAACGGGTCAAATTCAGGTCAATACTGACCCTCCTGGAGCAATTATCTATATCGACGGGAAATCTGTCGGGATGAGCCCCTACGAAGGAAAAACCATGTCCCCGGGAACTTTCAGGGTAAGGACAATGAAGGAGGGATATGATACATGGGAGAGGGATGTTGTCATTGAGGCCGGAAAGAGGATTGAGGTTCTTGCTCAGTTGAAGGCAAAGGTGGGTGAGCTGGAGATCGTCTCCGAGCCTCCCGGAGCAAAGGTCTACGTAAATAGAAAAGAGATGGGACAGACTCCTGTATTCTTGAGAGAAATCCCGATAGGACAGTATTTGATTCGAATGGAGAAGGAAGGATATGAGACTCGCGAGGAGGAGGCGAGTGTAGGGGAGGGGGAGAGGAAGAGGGTACAGGCTGCCCTGACGAAGATAGCGGGTGAGCTCTCGATCCGTACAGAACCCCCCGGTGCAACTCTTTATATTGATGGAAGGTATTCCGGGACAAGTCCTTACGAGAGCAAGGATTTGTCTCCCGGTGCATATAAGGTCCACATTGTCATGGAAGGGTATTTCCCCTGGGAGGGCATTCTGGCAGTTGTTGCCGGAAAAAGGGTAGAAGTCCCTATCGAGTTGAAACCGAAGCTGGGTGATGTGGAGATTCTCTCGGAGCCTCCAGGAGCGAAGGTTCTTTTGGATGGAAAAGAAGTGGGACAGACCCCTCTTCCTCTTTTTGGTCTCCGCGTAGGACAGCACCAGGTTCGGGTCATGAAGGAAGGGTGTGAGCCATACGAAGACAGGATAAACGTAGCCGAAGGTGAAAGGAAGAGGCTTCATGCGTCTTTGCGAAGGATCGTAGGTGTTCTCTCTATTCGGACGGATCCTCCCGGCGCGAGTGTTCATATCGAGGGAGAATCTGTGGGAACGAGCCCCTATGAGAGCAGGGATTTGCCGGTAGGGGCATATCGTGTCCGTATTGAGAAAAAAGACTATGCTCCCTGGGAAGGGACGCTAACGGTTGTTGCGGGAAAGAGGGTGGAAGTGCCCATTGAGTTGAAAGCGCAGGTGGGTCAGATGGAGGTCCTGTCAGAGCCTCCTGGGGGAAAGGTTTTCTTGGACGGCAAGGAAGTGGGAAAAACTCCGCTATCTCTCCCGGGCCTTCGTGCAGGACAGTACCAGATTCGGGTGTTCAAGGAGACTTATGACCCATACGAAGAAGCGGTGAAGCTCGAAGAAGGAAAGAAGACAATCACTGCTTTATTGAAGGAAGAAGATATGCTGAGGAAAAGTTACAATGCACCCGTCTGGAGTGTCGGTGACCGGTGGACCTATCGGGGAGCAATGGGCAGGACCTGGAGCGACGCAGTAACTGAATTAAGAGAAGATCTGTACGTTTTGAGTGCAGGGGAGAACAGAGACCTGCAGGGCTATGACAGGAGGAACATGAACTGTCCATTTGTTTTTGAGAGGGG
>Ga0209777_10000090_pt1 | contig 150379 bp, 143 predicted proteins | sample FrelakmetHBP12HB_FD_187147 | JGI IMG/M metagenome (GOLD analysis project Ga0209777, IMG submission 187147) | Freshwater lake sediment microbial communities from the University of Notre Dame, USA, for methane emissions studies -HBP12 HB (SPAdes)... | ecosystem: Environmental > Aquatic >... | reverse complement strand
GTGCTTGTATTGTTCACTTTCAGAGAATTTCATCAAGAACGTTCAACCCCTTCATCGTAAACAATACAAGCACCTCAACCGCCGTAACCACTTCAGACGTCTCAGCAGTTATGAGCGCCTTTGGCTCATCACCAGGCTGGGGCAACTATAACCAACGCTTAGACTATAATTTTAACGGCCAAATAGACATAGCAGACTTAGCAACAGCAGCAGCTAACCTAAACATCCAATAATCAATCCCAAAAGTAATTCCACCCCCAAATTTTTTCTTTTCAATAAATACAAATTTAGAATTACGTACCGCGCGTTTCAAACCAAACAAAAGAAGACCACTGAAGAACGACGCCCCCCTTGGTTCAATCATTTATTGCTCTCGACGTTAAGAATTTTCAGCCGAACACACGTCTTCTCCGAGTAACAATCCCACATTCGATACTTATTTTGCTTCTAGGAGTGTATTATGCGTAGGGCGGGGATGAGGCTTGCTCGCTCGTTCATCTTGCTTATTTCCTGAAATCTTTGCGCTGTTCCATAGAACATCGAAGTAGTTTTGAAGCATCTGAACGTAAGTCGGGTTATTCGAAGTTAGCGCCGATACTTCAGTTTGTAAGATATTATCTCTGTTTGAAAAGATGGCCAAGTGCGCTCTTTTCCCGTTGTAAATGGCAATATCCACTGGTATTTCAAGTGAAGTAAACCGTATTTCGAAATCCTTGTTCTTAAGTTCTGAAAGGTTAACATCTTCGGGACATGCACTCGTCACTATTCTGATCTTTACACTCTCTTTATATCTAAATTTAGATGTCTTCAGGCGTTCGGCAATTTGATACGAAAAGTTATCAAGTAACAGGACCTCGTCTATGGTTTGTGCATTCTCTATCCAGTCGAATAGCGCTTGGCTAAACCTTTCTACGCCTGTAATGAGCGTAAAATCGTAGTCCTGTTGGTTAGCCTCCATTCTTGATCCCTCTTCTGAATTTACTTTTTGAATCAGATCTGTAGTTTTCTTTTGCACCTCAAGCATCCAGTCGGTTTTGCGTTCAAGCAAAATGTTTAATGTTTGAGCGAGCGTGGCAGCTTTGAACAGGTTTGGAATCCCAATTCTTCTTTCAACTAAACCGAGCTTCTGTAACTCGCACAGCACCGGGTAAATCTCTTGTCGGTGCACTTCTGATGCTTTCGCGATGTCTTTCACTGTAGCACAATCAAACTTTTGCAGGACAAGAAGAATCTTGGCCTGTATTGTGGTTAATCCTAAATCTGCTAACCTATGACCAATGTCGTCCATTGGACTCTCCCCCGAAATCCAAGTACCCTAGGAGACAATATGTAGGCAAAGCGTTTATAAGGATTTTTTAGAAACCGATTCTCTGAAAGTCGTTTGCGGACAAGGATTAATTAAAACTATTTGATTCTTTTTCAAGAGAGTTGTGTGTCTGAAAAAACTTTTCTTACAAGTTCTTATAACGTTTTTCAGGGCTTACTCTCATCCACTGAAAAGATGTGATAATTATGGAGGGAAATTTAAACTCAAAAATTGTAACTGTTCTCTTGACTTTTCTGATGGCTTCGATGGTTTTCGTTGTAATCCAAAATCCGTTAGGCAACACTGCCAACGCTCAAACCACAACATCAACAATTGCCAGCAACCTGTTGCAATACGAGTGGACTTCGATCTGTAATGGTCCCGAGCGATCCTATTTCAATCCGGGTCCGGCTCCAACCTCAGCAAACATCCTGTGGAAAACTGATATACCTAATACAGGCGTTCCACCGACCGCTTTTGGCGGCTTGGTCTTTGTCCAAGATGCTTCGCTGTATTATTCTTTCAGCGGATCAACGTATGCTCTGGATGGAGGCACAGGACAGATCGTTTGGAAAGCACAAGGATTATTCGGCAGTATCGTGAAACTTGATGACACATACATGATGATAGGAAGCACCTGCGTTATCACAGCAACCGGCAAAGTTGCGTGGACGGGGCCAAAAGGATTTAGCCAGAGCGAAACCTTTACTGGCATAAGCTACATTCCCGAATTGAAAATGTTCATGAGCGCAGCATCAGCTTGGAGCCTTCCTGACCCGTCAAAACCCCCAACGTTGGCATGGAGCATCCCAAGTAACCAGCAGATATACGGCGCCTATTCGCCAATTCTGTACGGTAACGGAGTAGTAGTAATGTCAACGTCAGACAACTTTCTGGTAGGAGTTAACGCTACGACTGGAGATACGCTTTGGACTGCAGCAGGAACAAGTGGATTAAGTTACGGATGTTCTTTCGTTGACGGAATGCTGGTTTTCGGCGGGCTTGATGGCAACATGAAGGCTTGGAATATCGTTACAGGCGAACTGATGTGGACGTTTAACCCGGGTACTTACTATAATGAATTTGCTTCTGCTACCGCGACCGCTTACGGTTTAGTATACGAGAAGAACCAAGACACTTATCTCTACGCGGTAAACGCGACAAACGGCCATCTGGTGTGGAAAGTAAAAGGACCAGGAATCGGATATTCCAACACGATAACGGTAGGCGGTGGGTACGTCTACGCACAAATGGGCGATAACCAATACCGCGATCCAGCGACCGGCGTCTTCGGCACATCCGAGTTCGACTGCTTCAACGCGCTCACCGGACAACTGGTTTGGACTATGCCGATGGAAGATGGCTCGCCGTTTAACCTTCAATGCCTAGCATATGGAAACCTCTACGTCTGCCCTACTGTGTCATCATCTACCCCAGGCGTATGGACCTATGCGGGCAGCGTTGGCGGTTCAGGCTCAATTGGTGAAGTCTGGTGCATTAGCAACGCAGTGCAAGGTTGGCCGATGTTTCTTGGCGACGCAGCGCACACAGCCTATGGTAATGGACCCACGAATCTAACAGTAAAATGGAGCGTCACAAGCGGTGCTGGAATAGTCTCATCACCAACTCTGGTGAACGGCGTGTGCTATTTCGGATCCGAAGACACCAACGTCTACGCTGTTGATGCTAACACAGGCAGCAAGATGTGGACTTTTAAGACGAATACCCCTGTACTTTCAACAGTAGCGGTGGTAGGCGGCAAACTCTACACCGGAGCAGACGATGGCAACATTTACTGTTTAGACGCATCTACAGGCACCAAACTGTGGGAAACTCCTGCTGGCGGCTACATACTTGAAAGCCCCTTCGAGGGCGGTTATGTTCGAAGTTCGCCAATGGTTGTTGGAAACAATGTCTACGTGGGCGCTCTTGATGGCAATCTCTACTGTTTAGACGCTAATAGCGGAGCTGTCAATTGGAAACTCCAAACAGGCGGACCGATCTACGCAACCCCATCAGTAGTTGACAACGTCGTGTATGTTTGCCCTTGTACCGTTGGTGCTGGAGCACTCTTGGAGCTTAATGCTGCGAACGGAAATGTCATCCTCAACGTGACTGTTCCCTACTCAAACAAAAGCATGACCGTTGGAAACGTGATGGTTACCGCTCCGACTGTTGCAGATGGAATGGCCTTCGTGCGAACTGGCTTATACTCGAACTTCGCCATAAACGCAACCACAGGTAAAACCGTATGGATATACAATGCCACAGTTAATCCGGGCACTCCTCAACAGAACGGAGGCGCTGGCCAAGTAAACGCAATGCTCTACAAATACGGCTTGCTATATTTCAGCGACTTCTATGGCATAACTTGCCTCAACGCTCAAGACGGAAGCATGGTTTGGCAGACTTATCTATCACGCGAAGACATTTCCCAAGGCCTATCCTACTCGTACGGCAGAATATACTCAGTTAACGAAGCTGGCGTCCTTTATGTCCTCGATTCCTTGACTGGCGCGAAACTATCTTACTACGTGTTCGGCAACCAGATGCATTCAATACCAACACCCTACAACGGCTACTTGTACGTAGCAGGCAATAACTGGGCCCTATACTGCTTCGGAGACTCAAGACTAATGTCAGCGGCAGCTGTTTCACCGACTGTAACCCCAACTCCCGCAACAAGTGCCACGCCAACTCCAGCATCAGGCGCGACGGCTTCACCTTCGCCAACTGCAACGATAACCTCAACAAACTATGTGCCCGCAGATACGTTCTACGCCGTCTCCGCAATCATAATCCTGCTCATTGTTGCCGTAGCAGTCTTGGTCCTGAGAAAGAAATGAGCACACAAAAACTTCCCCCCTTTCTTTTTTTCTGCAATTAGGAACGGGGCTGAGAAGGCTCTGGAATAATTACCAATTTGCTCATAAAGATTCAGTCTCTCAAGTCTCCAAAATCTCAGATCCAGAGCCCCAGCAAACCCTTCTCACTTTGAGAACCAGATCTCAAGTTCCTGAAACTAAAAATATGAAATCAACAAAGTTTTGCTTGTTCTTGTTAAAATAAACTGTCAGTGGAGCCTCCACTTGCAATATTATAAATACAAATAGTTTGCATATTTCAAAAGCAGAAAATATGGAGAAAGAAACCTATGTTAAATAACAGATCTAAATTTGTTACCATCGCGGCAATTCTACTGCTGTCATCATCTGCTTTTTTTGCAGTGCTTCCTTTGGATACTGCACATAGCCCAGCGTGGAACATACCTACATATGCATACTGTGCTGTTTCACCGCAATCGGTCGGCGTGGGACAATACGTTCAGATCCTGATGTGGCTTAACACAGTTGTGCCTACGGCAGGTGGACTGGGCGGCGACAGATGGCGAGGCTTTACCGTGAGCGTTACAAAACCGGACGGAACCAAACAGACACTAGGGCCATTTACATCCGAGCAAGTTGGCTCTCAGTACACCATATACACCCCTGATCAGGTCGGCAATTACACTTTAGTGTTTAGCTGGCCCGGACAAACGCTAGCTCTCGGTGGTGGAACACCGGATAATGTTGGAGTTCCATATGTCGGTGACTTTTTCATGCCCTCAACAAGCAACACAGTAATTCTTCCAGTGACCCAAAACCAAACGCAATCTTGGCAAGAGCCACCTCTCCCCTCAGGCTATTGGACACTTCCCATAAATGCAGCTAACCGACAATGGTCTGTGCTTGCGAGCAATTGGCTCAAAGGCAGCTGGCTAGTCGGGAACTGGCAAACAGAAGGTCAAGCGCCTAACAGCCCACACATACTATGGCAGAAACTCATTACGGCAGGAGGAATTGGTGACGCTCAATGGCCAGGAAATCCTTACGACGCGGACGATTACGAAAGTCCATGGTCAGCGCCCATAATCATGAATGGAATAATCTACTATAACACACCTCAAACCGCCACGACCGCACGCTACGGCTTTTATGCCCTCGATCTGTATACTGGAAAACAACTTTGGTACAACAACGGCACAAGCATCAACACCCCGACGTACACTTCTCAAGCTGGAGGCGGCGGCTACGGACCTAATCTTGCACAGAACTTCCCAACGCTGTCATATGGCCAAATCTACCATTACTACTCCGTGAACGGACAAGGCACACTAGCGTACTTGTGGGCAACCAGCGGATCAACGTGGTACATGCTTGATGCAGACACTGGGAACTGGATACTGACGCTTAAAAACGTGCCAGGCGGCACCTCGGTAGTAGACCAAGATGGAGATCTACTCTTGTACAGCTACAACTCAGCCACTGGCAACTTGCTCTGCTGGAACTCAAGTCAATCCATTCCGCCCGCATCACCAACAGGAACTGCGCAGCAACAGTGGAAACCCCGCATCGGCGCAACCATCGACGCTGTGAACGATACCTCATGGACTCAATCTGGGCCTTCAACCGGCACAGCAAACACGCGAACGCCGTGGACAACCGCAGACATTACTCCTCGCTCCGGATACACCATGAACGTAACGATACAAACAGGCCTCCCGGGAAGCATCTCACGCGTCCTCCAAGACGACAACCGAGTGCCCAGAATAATACTTGGTACAGCATTCAATGTAGTTGACGGCAGCACCTACTTCACTGGCGGTCCAGAAACCTTCAGTGCATGGGCAGTAAGAATCGACTACGGAGTGTCATCATACAACGGCACGAACACAAACAACACAAACCTAGGATACGGCGCCACTTTACTATGGAGCAAAACATTCACCGACCCAGTCACAGGAAACCAAACCATGAGCTTAGGACCCGTAAGCTACGACGATGGCGCCTGGGTGCTACAAGCAAAAGAATCAATCACATCATACGGATACAGCTTAACCTCTGGATCATTCCTATGGGGACCAACACCGGCACAGAGCCAATGGGACATGTACGGCTTCAGCGGCAGCGCAGCCTACGGAAACTTCTACTCATGCGGCTACGGCGGAATACTATACGCGTACAGTTTCAAGACAGGAAAACTACTGTGGACATACACAGCACTAAACCAGGGTTACGAAAGCCCATACGGCAACTACCCGCTTAGCATCGGAGCAATCGCCGACGGAAAAATCTACCTCTACTCGACGGAGCACTCTCCAACCAAGCCCCTCTGGCGAGGATCAGATGTAAGATGCATTGACGCAAACACGGGACAAGAACTATGGAAGATACAAGACTTCAACATGGGATTAGCGGTAGCAGACGGCTACCTAGTCTCAGGCAACGAATACAACAACATGATAGAATGCTACGGCAAAGGACCTAGCGCCACGACCGTATCCACACAGACCACCGTCGCCCCACTGGGATCAAGCGTGCTAATACAAGGTACAGTTACAGACCAATCACCAGGAGCACCTGCAACTCCGGCAATCGCTGACAAGTACATGGAGCAATGGATGGAATACCTCTACATGCAACAGGCCAAACCACTCAACGCAAAAGGAGTCATGGTCAGGCTGACCACCCTTGATCCAAACGGCAACACAGAAATCATCGGCAACGCCACAACCGACCTATCAGGCAGCTACGCAATCCTATGGACACCACCAGTTACAGGACCATACACAATCCTGGCTAACTTCGACGGAACCAACTCATACGGCGATTCATGGGCCGAAACACACATAGGCGTCGGGCCAGCAGCTTCGCCTGCCCCAAAGGCTACGCCAGCTACGCCAACCCCAACTCAACCAGCAGTCGCAACTCCGATCCCCGCTCAGCAGACAACAGCACCAACACTTGCACCTACCCCCAGCCCAGTAGTCGTTCCACCAACAAGCGCAACACCAATCATGACATACGTAGCCATAAGCGCAGCAATCATCATCATAATAGCAGTAGCAGCAGCACTCATCCTAAGACGCCGAAAATAGAAAACACAACATCCAAAACAACTTTTTCCCCCCCTTTTGGGGTCAGAAAAAACTGAGAAGAAAAATGGGGCTGAGTGGGCTCTGGAAATGATAACCGACTTGCAACGTTGGGGTTCATTCTTCCCACTCTCCTAACTTTCCGGTTCCAGAGCCCCAGCAAACCCTTCTCAATTTGAGAAGTCAAGCTTTAACCCAGCTGAAGGGTCCATTTCCCGCGGGAACCAGCAAACGCCCTATCCACCCAGGCTTTCCAGCAGCAACCTTCTCTGCACCTCGGAATTGAGTTTTCATCAATGGGATTGATTTTTCATCAATGCCATCAATAATCGGAGCTACACCCCACCCGCCAGCCAGAGCTTATAAGAGTTCGATAGAGTACCCTTTTGGCTGAAGTTTTCTATATTGCGTTTCTTCATCTGCAGTTATGCAGATGGTTTTTTTGTGTTCGGCAATGGCAACTGGCAGAGCATCATAAAACGTTACTTTTCCTTCATAGGCTATCTCGCCTGCCCTAGCTGCCAGATCCTCGTCTAGGTGAGCTATGTTCATGTGAAGGTTGAACAGTTGGACAAGGGCGGTTTTCCACTTTGGGATGTCGTAATCTGGTTTATACCTTAATGCATTGCCAACCTCGCAAATTAGAATTTCCGATGCTGCCAACTCAACTGTCCCTTGGGTATAGTTATCAAGGAGTTTTAGCGCTTCATCTGATTTTGTTTCTGTGCTAAACCATTTGACTACGACCGACGAGTCGAGCACTATCTCGCGGCATCTCGCCATCTTCTTATCTCCCTTGCACCGTCCCACTCAGCCTTGCTACCCAATCGAAGGTTCTTGATTGCCTCTGCAGCACATTGTATCTCTTCTTTACGCGCAGCATCTTCAAAAGCCTTCCTCGCCACCTCGCTCCAGTTAACGCTTCGGCACCGCTTCATACGACCCTTTAGTTCCTGAGGAACTCTAACTGTTATGTTACCCATGCACACCACTTCTAGCACATATTCGCTGTACATAATAAGCGCACACATACAATAAAAACTTTCCCCGCCAAGAACACAAACCAAAAAAAGCTCTATTACCCCGAGTTGGCTTCACAGCCAGAAACGCACAAAACAAACAAAGAAAAATAGCCCTAAGGTCTCGCGAAGCAACGACAACACTAATCCATCCAAGCTTATCCCTCAACCGTAACATCCGCTCCGAAGCTTCCCGACTACCCCATGCAATAGTTGTAACTATAACAAGCCAGAAAACCATGTTGAAACCATAAGCGAAAACCAATACTCACGACTAAACATTTGCGAATAGTTTTAACTAATCAGCAGCCTCACCCTCTTTATCGCCAACTATTTTTTCTCGAACTCTCCACAACAATAAGGTCTGTGAAATTAAGTGTTAGAGCAATGGGTGCAATGGGGTGTGCAATCGCATTTAAACTGCTTTGAACGAAAGCAAACTGCTTCAAACCCGGAAACACCGATTTTCCCCATCGTTAGCACAATGCCAAAAACCATTGTGCCGACAATAAAATCCCCTACCCAAAACCCTATGAAAGACAAGTTTTGAACATTCCGATCAATCGCGATCAATCCCGATCAATGGCAGAACAACCGCGAAAAAGCTGCTTTGGCTGAAAGCAAACTGCTTCGAACCCAGAAACACAGATTTGCCCATTGATCGAAAAATGGCAAGAACCATTGATCGAAAAAACTTGTCTCCGGCGACGTGAGCCAAGAGATCGATCTCACGATCGTCCGAGCCGGTCCCCTAGCCATTTTCACTCACCAGTAGAACTTTCGGAAATCCAAAACAATAGTTATAACTATACTTGGCAGAAACCATGCTGATTCCATGTATCGGAAATCAATAGTTATAACTAAGCGCCACGCAATAGTTATAACTATAAATTTTAGTTCCCGCCCTCACCGCTTCGCTGAAAAGTTCCTCCCAAAACGTGAATCCGCCAAACCTAACCCTCTGCGCCTTCTCTTAACCAGGATTTGCACAATCGCACACAATGATGCACAATGGCAGGCAACAGGCCAAAAGACTGCTTTAGCCAAAAGCAACGTGTCTTTAACCCAAAAACACCGTTTTCCCCATTGTGCACACAAAGGCAAAACCAATTGTGCACACGCAAAAATCCCTACCCGAACCCGCTTAACCTTTCTCATTCGCCTTCTGAAAGCTACCTCCCCCACAAGAACTAGTGAACGCTTCAAATGTCCTTTCTACGGTTGAATTTTCTTCTCCACATTAATGCTCCAAGTAGTATTGAGACACCTATCAATGACAGAATGATGGTTGATGGAAACTCTGGCGCTGAGGGAGAAGGAGCTATTCTTGGAGATGGTGATGGGCTTGGAGTAAGCGTTGGAGCTGCTGCTTCAGTTGGAGAAGGAGTTGGTTGTGATAAAGTCATTGAAACTGTGGGGGTTGGTATTGGAGTTGATGTTGACACCGGTGAAGGAGATAGGGTTGCTGTAGGATAAGTTGTTGGTGCTAAGGTAGGCGTTGGTGTTGGAACTGGGGTTTGTGTAGGAGAAAGTGTTGGCGATGGGGTTGGACTAGGTGTAGATGTTGGGCTTGGTGAAGGAGATGGGGTAAGACTTGGTGTTGGAATTGGAGTTGGACTTGGTGAAGGAGTAGGAGAAGGCGTGGCTGTGGGGGCTGGAGTTGGCAAAACGGCATTTACTCTGAGCATGACATTTACCGTGTATGAATTATTCTGGGCAGCAGTCACGCTTAATGTCATGTTAGATTTTACATCTTGGAAAAATTCGTTAACATGAAATGTTGCATTATCAAAGTAGGGTACTTGTGGATGAGCATCAATAACTGTAAGGTAAGGTTGAGATTGAACACCGTAGCATAAAGTTACCAGTACTCCTTCATTTGGTAGAGTATTATCAAAACCGATTTGCTTACGACACTCCACAAGGTAATAGCTTCCATTATCCAATGGAATCTTGATTGCATGATAGCCCGAAGTAGAAACTTCGGTGGCGTCAACCTTTACATTTACATTATCGCCATTTTTTACGGTGAAAATTTCGGAAGGCGTAATCCATCCTAACTGGATTTTACTCCAAGCCTCTAAGTGATTGCAGGTGTTGTTACCATAATCGTCGTAGATTGTCGTGTTGGGATAATACCCTGAACCATAGCCCCTATCCATTAGTGACCAACGTCCAATTTCGTCAATTACAGGTAACTGCCCAGGTGTTTTATAGTAATACAAATCTGGCAGACCAAGAGTATGACAAAATTCATGTTTCGTGGCGCCGTCAGGCATATAGGCTCCCTCTGTGTTATAAGCTAAATTCAGAGTCTTACTGCCTTCATTAGTAGTGATTGTGTCTTCATATGCACAGGCGGGACCCCCTCCCGTTTCGTTATTAAGACCCCGCGCAGACCAAACGACGAGATGGTTGCAAACACTGAAGTCTATGTAGGGATCAGCAGCGTGTGCAACATCAAGGTTTAGTTGTTCACGGTCATTTAGATAGTATGACCAGTTCTGCGGCATCATTAGCCAATCTGTCGCATTAACAGAAAGCCAAGCTCGTCCAAAAGAAGCCTCTAGCACATAAGAACTAAGCGATTGAATAACATCTGAAATATTGTTATAGTAATTGTATGGGTTGTGATGGTGATCAGGGAATTGAATTGGCACAAAATAGACCTTAACTTCACCTAAAACAGTTGCCGTTTGAGAATCAGTAGCTGATGTTGAAGCAAAGAAATTTGCAGGAATAAAAATGGTGAACAGCAGCACAAAAACAATTATTAACGCAGTGGTTTTTTTCTGCAAATAATCGCTCTCCCACCAGCAATACTATGGAACAAGTTCGCTTAAAAGCTTTAGAAAGGTCAAGAAAGCATAATTAATTTTTCAAAGATAGAAATTTCTTAATTTTATTCGACGCTCGAACATATTTCTTCCGAGTAACCAGCCCACATCAACTCCCAGAGTTTGAGTGTTACTTTCAATGTTAACATCCGCTATTCCAAATAGGACTGCGTTTTTTGAATGTTTTTGGTACCTTAAAACAAGAATTGGTAAAGTTGACAACTAACGCTATTGAACTTTGCAAAAAACTATATAATAAGTCGCGCGGATAAGAGGAATCTCCAAGAAACGGCAGGCGCCATTTGGAGGAAAAAAGAAAGAATGCAAACTGAAGAATTAGCATGTCTAGCAAGGAAAGTACGAAACTCTTTGCCTAATGTGGAATCGTTTCCAATAGCCAAAATCTATACCACCATCAAAGAGCAAGAGAAAACGAAATTGAATTTACTAGACTTTAAGGAACTAATTTATCATCTAACTGGCTGGGACATATCATTCCAAATTATAAGCAGACAACTGGAAATAAATCAGATAGTATGGTGAAAATACGTCTAGGCGAACTAAATTCTACTAAATTGCTATTGGCTGTGACCGCGAGCGCGTTATCCTGCAGTTTATCGTAAGTCAACAAATGGCAGAGGCGCATCCTTTTCTAAGAGGTGTGCAAACATTTGAAGAGCTGGCAAGTTGTTGTCTCTTAGCCCACCAAGCTTTCCTCATTCTTCTCAGACGGCTTTTAACAAAAGAAATCTTATGACGCAAGCGTCCATTGAAGTGGCATGAAAGGTTTTTTCATAGAAAAAAAAGGATAGATTGTTGTTTTTATTTGCGTCTTCTTAGGATTAGTGCTGCTGCGGCTGCTATTATGACGATGACGACCGCGCCGATGGCGATGTAGGTGGCCGTGGGGGCTGCGTTTGCCGGTGGAATGACGACTGGGCTCGGAGTTGGCGCAACTGTTGTTCCCGTTGACGTTGTCGGAGCGGTTGTTTGACTTGCGGTTGGAGCCGGCGTTGCTGTTGCAGTTACAAGTGGGACTGCGGATGATGCAGGGGATACGACAAACATGGTTTCTGCTTGGGAGCTGTAATAAGAATTGGATCCTGCGAAAGTTGCAGTCAGCTTGTAGAGTCCTGGAACTGGCGGAGTCCATTCAATGCCAAAGTTGCCGCCAAGATCGCTTGTTGTTGTGCTAACAGTGTATGTATTGTTGTTCGGGTCAAAGACGCTAAGTGTTACCGAAACACCCGTTGCGTTGTTCGGCTCTGGCTGCTGCTCGTACAAGTACGCCATCCAGTCGCTCATGCTTGCATCAGAGATTGCCGGTGTGCCTTTTGCAGGAATACCTAAACAAGTCGTGCCTGGAGACTGGTCAGTAATCGTGCCTTTGACCAACACTGGAGTTCCTTTCGGTATTGCAGTGTCTGGAACCGAAACTGTCGTGGCTGATTGCCCCTTGCCAAAGCAATATATTGAGTTGTCGTAGCCGTTGAAACCAACTAGGTAGCCATCTGCGACTGCCATGCCTGAGGTGAAGAATCCGTCAACACTCCAGATTTTTTGTCCGGACATTGCATCGATGGCATAAAGTTTTGCGCCTCGGTAGACGGGGTCTCCGTATTGGATGCTTGAAGCGGCGAAGACTTTGCCATCTGCAATCACTTGGGCTGATTGCATAAAGGGATAGGTTGGTGTGCTGGTTTCGACGCCGCTGGAGTCGCCTGCGAAATTCCAGAGTAGTTGTCCGTTGGTTATGTTGAGGCAGTGAATTCCGTCTACCGACATTGCGTAGATGTTACCGTACGCGTCTGTCTCGTATTTTGGAGGTGAAGATGGTTCTGAGCCCCATGCGTTCGGGTATGGTTGGGATGGACCCCAAACTTGCTGGCCTGTATAGATGCTGTAGCCGTACCATTGCATTGAGTTTTCGTGGAATTCTGGGTAAACTCCTTGTGATATTTCGCCCATCAAGCAGTAGTTTGTGATGCCGCTTGGCAAGGTCCTGTTTTGAATCCACATCTGTTGCCCTGTTTGTGCGTTTAGACCGATTTCCATTTGCCAGTTCATTGCCACTGAATTGCTTCCAGTGGTGGCGACGATTACTTGATCGCTAAGGCAATTAATGACTTCGCCCGGGACGGGTGCCGGTTGGGTTACGTTCCACATGTATCCGTTTATTGCGTTAACGGTGCGGCTTAATGGGGGTCTCCACATCCAGTAGAATGCTTCGCCGGTAGACAGGTGACCTAGATTGTTGTTAGGGTAATCGAGTGCCTTGGTTGAGTTCCAGAGCGAGAACCAGCCATTTGCATTGAGAGTGTAGACTAGCATGCTTCCGTCAGGTCCATACGTGACTGTGCCAGTCGGAACATTAGCTATGCTGCAGATCCAGTTTCCTGTGAATGCGTCAAGCATCTCCCAAACGTTACTATTTACTGGAGCAGTGAAAGACGTAGAAGTACCGTTCAACATCGTATCTGTGTAGGTTTGGGCAGAGTTCAGAGTATAAGTCTCCCATAAATATGGGATGCCACCTTCCTGGTTAGGCGAGTAGTAGTTTAGAATTTGTCCATATTTTATTTGTGGGTAGCACCATGGTATGTCTGTTGTTCCAATGTGAGCCGAAGTTTCTGAACCAATCTGCACCGGTCCAGTGCTGTTTTGGAACCAAAGTTGCTGTCCTGTGTGCAAGTTAACGGCGAAGAAGCCATACCTAGGAGCTGTAGCAGTGTTATAGTAGAGCACTCCGTTGATGATGATCGGAGGGTTAAACGCCGATTCGTAAAGCTTGTCCGTGTAGTAGTTGCTTAGTGGCGAGCTGCCGTACTGGCCACCGATTAGACCACCAACTTGAATTGGTCTTGTCCATACAATGTGGGCGCTGTTTGGAGCCGTAGTGTACGGATTGAAGTTGCTTGTTTGGTTGTAGCTGCCGTAGAGCCAGTTGCCAGCGATTTGGTACCATTGCTGGTTTTGAACGTTTATTGGTCGTTGCCAATATCCTGATGGAAGCGGAGTTTGCGGCAACGGGGTGACGACTTGTTGCTGGACGACAACGGTTGTTGTAGTATTGCTCGGCGCGTAGTAGTCTCCGATGGAAGCTGACGTGCTATACATTGACGGAACTGGTGGTGGGTTTGCTCCTGCCAAAATCATTCCAGCGAAATTCATTTGGAACGTGTAAGTACCGACTGAAGTTGGAGTGTAGGAAGTGTATGCCCAAGCCGTGGGGTTGGACGTGAAAGTTCCTAGATTTTGAGTATTGCCAGATGGATCTGTAACTGTCAACGTATACTTCCAGTTATCACCGTATATGCCGTTTGCTGTCGGTGAGAAAGGCCAGAGCCACATGTCTACAGCTAAGGCTTGACCAACGCCGACAGGATTAGGAGATGCACTGACATATGCATACGTCGGGACGTTCCAAGCAGGGGTATGGCTATTAACTGCTGGCAGAACCGCAAAAGCGCACAAAGACATCATGAGGAATACCAAAGAAGCTGAAAGAGTTTTATTTTTTCTTAGTTTCATTTTTCTGTTCTCCAAAGTTACTTTCTGTTTTTGAGTTGAAAGCATGTAGTATTTATAATGTCGCAAAGTCGAGGCTCCACTAACGGAGTCTACACCACGGAAACAGATTTCGGAATTCTGTTTTGCTTCTTCCCGAAGAACCCCAAACACCCAACGAACGGGAGATATTGATTCAAGTCGCTTAGGACCTTTCACCACATCATGGATCATAATTGGCTACGGTGCGTCCTACTCCGTTTGTAAAAAAATGTCGATTCAGCGCTCTTCCCATTATGGTTCAAAGGGGCTCATTTTTTTCTCTCCAACAAAGAGTGTCTAAGGGCCTCAGCAAACCCTCATTTGAGAAGTCAGGCTTTCTAATTCCCAAAATATGATATTAAGAAATAGACATCTTCAGGAGCGACTCCTCCTTAGCCGTTCTCAACCCGCATCGAAGGTTTCCATTTTCCGCGGGAACCAGCGAATTCCCTATCCATCCAGGCTTTCCAGCAGCAACCTTCTAAGTACCCCCGGAATTGAGTTTTCATCAATAGGATTGATTTTTTCATCAATGGCATCAATGGCTGGATCAATTGCGAAAACAAGCAGTTCAACAAAACCAGCCCACCTCAAACCCAGAACACGACTCTTCAGCATTGTTCATCAAACGCAAAAACCTTTGACCGCACAAAAAAACCCCTATCCCCCTCAGCAAACGAATAGTTAACCAACCCACCAAAACGCATTCCACACCCGCCTTTGCTAACCGTACAATCGCGTACAATGCGTACAATGATTTGCACAATTGCCAAAACACCAGCCAACAAAAACCAACCCATTTCAAACCCCAAAACACGCCAAAACCCCATTGTAGTACAAACGCAAAAACCATTGTACGCACAAAAAAATCTAAACCCAGCAAAACGCGCGCTCAAAAAATCATTCATCTGTGGCGTGTGATGTGGAAAAGAAAGATGGGTTTAGGAGCTTTAGATTAGGCTTGTGTGTAACTGGCTACTTAGGCGGGTGGTTGGAATAGTGAGTCGGGTAGGTTTGGGTTGATTTGGATGTTGGTGAAGGTTGCGGTGTATCCTGCGTTTGGTTGTCCTGCTGGGATAGTGTATGTGAAGCTTCCTGTGCCTCCCCAGCCCGTGAGCATGTTTACGTAGAGTCCCGCTGTTGATTGTACTGTGGAAAGTTGGGTTGCGTATGCGGTTGAGAAGTCTATCCATTGTCCGTCGGTGTAGGCCCAGGCTTTTTGTTGGACTCCGTTTACGATGTATTCGATGGTTCCGCCTTGTGGCGTTGAGATGACATCTATGAATTCTACGTTTGAGGTTCCTAGGTTCTTAGCGGCGTAGAATAAGGTGTCGAGTTGTGTTCCGTTGGCCGCGGTGCCGGTCTCGTTGAACTCGTAGCTGGTTGCCTTGGCAATACCTGCTGGTACTGAAGTAGGTGACGCTGTTGGAGCTGCAGTTCCGCTTGGTGCGGGTGTTGGTGAAGTACCGCTTGTCGTTGAAATTGCAGCTGTAGGTGTTGCAGAGTTAGTTGTGCCTGGTGTGGATGTTAACGAAGTGCTCGGTCCGGTTCCAGTTCCGCGCGTGGCCAAGTATGCGCCGACTCCCACTGCAACGACTGCAATTACAACTATTACCGCAACAACTAGTTTGCTAACTGCTCGTGTACTATTTTTGCCTAAAAAATTTCCATAGGGCATTTCAATTCCCAACCGAGAACAGTGTACCTCAGCTAATATTAAGGTTCAGTTCCGCGCGAGCTCGCTGACCGTTTTTGATTTTGCTATTTTTAGAACGACTTTACATAGCCTGCGATCTTGTCAATTACGTTCAAGGTTTCGATTGGGGGAAAGTTTTCAGCTCTAGTCTCAGCTTTCTTGACGAAAATTCCTCCCGACTGTATGATTATTCTGATCCCTTTTTCGTTAATTATACTTACACAATCATTCTTTCTGTCGGGTTCAACCTTTAATGGGACAACGCTTGACGTCATAATCATGCTCTTCAGTTCACTATCGCCGTTCAATGTTCCCGCCAGCATTCCGCCCTCCCACTTAATATCAACAGGTTTCTTAGAAATGAAACCTTCCGTTTTCTCTTTCACTTCCGCTTTTAGATCGTTTTCACTTCGATTGCCCATGCCCTTAACGATATAATTAAAATTGATATTCGTAGGTCCAATGTTTTGAGTTTGGTAGGAAATCGAGGGACCGATGCTGAATCCTCTGCCAGCTCCAATGCTTCTGCCAGCAAATTTGAGAATTACAAGGTCGAATTTTCTGCTTTTTACCTTTATTGCCTTTTCTCCGGGGATCGTTTCTGGATTGTCAGTTTCTAAAAGCTCCGCGTTCAGACCAGCCTTCTGATAATACGCCAACAAGTCTCTGAAAACTTCTTGCGGGATAATACCAACCATAATAATTCCTTATCCTTGACCTACACGCATGAAATCGAGCCTTTTGTAGGCCTTAGAGTTGTATTTCTTTTAAATGATATAAACATATGTTGTAGCCTGCTTTGACAACAATCCGCTATTTTCTAAAGCGATTTTTGAGTTTTTAAAGTCCAGAGGCCTTTCTTTATTTTAATTAACCCACCTCCTCTTTGCGCGGCGCAAGGGATAATTACGTTTAGGAAAAGGATGCAACAGTATGCCGGGAAATTTGAGAGCTCGGTTGGTTCACTGTGGGCTGGTGTGTTGGCTGTAACCCATCAAAGTGGCGTTATCTCTCCATAGTTTCCCTCCTTTTAGCGCGCTGCCTCGCCCCGCTTGGGCTCACATCCTAAACTTGGACGTAACTCATTTGATACGCGACCCCAACCCAAAAAAATATTATAGATTTTAGAGACAAACCAGCGCGCTAATCCCTATTTTAGCCCACCAAGCCTTCCTCATTCACTTCTGCACAAACTGCACAAATTTTGCACAATCGCCAACAAACTGCTTTAACCGGAAACAAACAACCTCCAACCCAGAAGCACGGTTTTCCCCATTGTCCCACAAACGCAAAAACCATTGACCGCTCAAAAAAGACCCTACCCAAGCAAACCAATAGATGCGACTAAGAAGCAGCGCAAAGCTGCGAACACAAAATCTGCGAAAAATGTGACATTAAAATCTAGTTTCTCAACCAACCCACCGAAACGCATTTCACATTGCCTTTGCTAACCGCACAATCGCGTACAATGCGTTCAATGGTTTGTACAATCGCTAAAACACCCATCCAACAAAAAACAACCTATTTCAACCATAGAACACCACAAAAACCCATTGTAGTACAAACGCAAAAAACATTGTGCGTACAAATCAGCTACCCACATTAGATGCGACTAACCGCGCGCTCTGCTTGCAAAAATTAACATATACGTGCACATTTTCTACGTGTTAAGCCGCGAATTAGACAGTGGTATTGATCAGATTAAGCAAAAAGGATTTGGAAGGCACTTGCTATTTCGCGCAAAATTTCACTTAAATGTTAAGAAACGATATAATCTCTTCCCACTATTGAAGGCTATGCCAAGGCGACACAGGGCACTCTCCATCCTTGTAATGCCAATAGGAGTTTTCCTATGGCTTATCGGATGGAGTCTCTACTGGATAGGGTACACAAAAGAATCTCGCCGAAACAAACCTGAGCCAACAAATCAAACATGGCTCACCTTTATCGAATCAACACCAGAACTGCTGCAAGAAAAAGCAAAACAACGCGTATCCTCAACAAACTGATGTATTACTGCAAAAGCATAAGCGCAAGAACTAGGAGAAAACAAGAATGTAGGCTACTTCACGCCTACCATCAGTGGGAACGATGACCAACTCATGATTTCTAATGGAACTGATTTATTTCCTAATTCATTGCTTCGTATTTCAAGAGGGCAGTGGCGAAAATTTCAACAGGTCTAATCTTTCTAGTTATCGCCAAGTCTATGACGCCGATCATTATTTCCTTAGCGGTTCATCGGGAGCAATATCATTTCGTTAAGCAAATATTCCCGCTTTTCTTCCAATATTCCGACAGCCATATTCTGCTGCCTCTACTTCATCACTTTTATTATTGGTGAAATTAGCGCGAACGGACAAATCGCCTTTTTGGCTGAAACACAGACAGCGTTCCCCGTCATGGTCACATTCATAATTATTCAAGCGGTAATTCAAACAGCGCCTATACAGTTTACAGGTCAAACTAAGACACCGCTGTCTTCATCAACCGTACTCCCGCTAAAAAGGCGTGTTTCTAGAACAATAATATGTCAAACGCCATGAGCCACAACCGCGCTAACTTAACAGATTAAACAGGCGCGGCATTTCTGTCTAAAGTTCGTACCGGCTAAGGTCCTGCAAAGAACCGCACTTAGGCGTAACGAAGTAGAAGGTTTCCCCGCATTGGCGGCAAAGGCACTCTTGGTTCTTGCTTTTCTCCACGGCTTGAGAACCGCACTTTGGGCAACGTATTTGGACTCTCGGCGTTTCGTCTTCCTTCCCAATTTAGCGGGAAAGGTTTCGCTATTAAAGATTACCACAATTTCGGGCTAAGTTAAAGGGTAACTATTTGAAGGACTCCGCTTTCTATTTCCAGCCAAGGTTGAAAAATTTTGTCCCGAAAAGCAAAGAAATCCGAAGGTTTAGAACAACACAAGAAACTGCAACGCGAAAAAGACATGAAACGAAAAGAGAAAAAACAGGTTTCCCTGCCAACAAAACACGCTAAAGGCAAAAAATAATTATTCGCGCAAAACCAAGTTTTTGCTTTAGCACTGTCCACTTTTCTCTTTTGTTAACCATTTCCAGACAAACACACTTTACGTTCAGATATCTGTCAGTCGCGCAATGTTTCAAAGCATGAACTAGCCTCACCACTAGCTTTTGGCGAGAGCATGTTATTTTTGCTGTCCGGAAGAATTATAGGCTATTTGGGGACAATGGCTTCAGAAATTCGCGTCTTTAGTTCATCATATTTCTGTCTTATTTGAGACCTGGCAGCTGTAATTTCATCATTGAGTCTTTGTCTGGACTCAGGAGCCAAATCTCTGCTTTTCACCATGTCGTGTTCAAGCTTCTCCAAATCGTGCAATGCATCTGCCATCATTTCTTCAGTTTTCTTCAAAGATTCTGCTTTCAGCTTCTGCATTTCGCTAAAATAGTCAATAACTTCGCCAACTTTCTTGCTTGATTTTGACCTAATATTAACTATTTTCTCTGAAAACTCACGCTCAGAAGTATCTCCCATGCATCAAACCTCAATAAGTGTTATGGAAATAACAAGTATATTTGCTTGTTTGTACGGCGCGCATTTCAATTTTTACCTTTTTGATGTCCCAAGTTTTATGTAAAACGATTTTTAGGGCAGTTGCGGCGTTTTCCGTGTCAACCCTTTGTCCAGAGAGTGCAACCGTTCGAGAATTCTATCGTTTATCATTTCCCACAGGTCAATTTCTTCAATTGGTTTGAAGCCAGGGCAGAAACGTTCCTTGGCGATTTCATAGATAGCTTGGTTAATCGGCATCGGAACCCCTGCCCCACGGGCTAACTCAAGCATATACCCGTTCAATGATTCCAACTCCGTGTTTGACTTTCCGCCGAACACGTCCTGAGTCATACTAGTCGGGCCCACCCTGTTGACGATGAAGTCATGCAGGGGATTTGCAGGCGATTCTGGAATATTAACGGCTATTCGGATGTCGCTCCACGAAGGCATGCTACCGAGATCATGCTCCCTAAAACCTGATGCTTGAAGCACCTCAATGCCCTCCTCCAGCAATCTGGTTGTCATATGCACAAGAATCTTTTCAGATTCAATTGAGCGTTTTCGAAAACCCACCAACGCCATCAACGCGTTTATGAGATTAATCGCCAGTTTGCAGTGAACTGCATCTTGCAAACGATTAGTGACAGAACAGTCCAATCCAGGTTTGAAGACACCTTCAACAGTCTGAAGTTCAGTCCGCAGATCACTTCCCGGAGTTCCAATAATTAGGTATCCCCGTTTTACATACGAAACTGTCCCCACACCCTCTCTCCAGGCGTTGTAACAAACAACGCCGTATATCGCTCTAGAAAAATACTTGGGCATTATCTGCTGGTTTTCCAAGCCGTTCTGAAGACTAACAACGATCGGCTGACGACTTCCAAGTTGACACCGAAGCGTCTGTCCGGTTTGGTCGAGATCATAGTTTTTCACGGTAATGATTATGATGTCCGGGGACGGAATCTCGTCTATTGATTCAATTACTTTCACAGGTATTGGCGCAGTCGTAGCTTCTTGACCTATTTGATAAAGACGCAACCCCCGGCTTCTAATCGCAGCAACGCTTTCGCCTCGCGCTAGAAGATGCAAGCTTATGTTTTGAGGAAAAATCCAGCCAGCTACGCTTAAGCCAATTGCACCCGCTCCGACGACCAAAACACTGGGTTTCTCTTCCAAGGGACCACACTCGTCGACGGTTTCTAAAGTCCTTAACTACACCTTGTCCAAAGCGAACGCGCCAAATATAACTTGCTAAGAGCGGTGAGCATTTAGCCTGTTGATGAGGTTTTCGAAGTGGCCGAAGAAGGATGGTTCGTTTAGACTTTTTCTCATGGCCCACATTTGAGGTACCCAAAGTTTATTGCGTGTTTTTGGCTTAAAGAATTTTGCAAAAATGCACAGAAACTATTCGAGCTATCGGCGGTGCGTGCTTTCTTCATTATCTGAATTTCTACTAGGTTTTTTTATGGTGGATCAAAAATAAATTCCACATACACAGATTCCAGCACAAGGAAACTTAGCTTCGATAATGACAATGAGAACAAATCCACCCTACATCAGGCGTAAACCTCAACTCATACAATCCACACTTAGGACATTTTATCGCGTCTCTGGCTTTGCTAACTTCACCCATTTCCTTTTCCCTATGAGGTTTCTGCTTTACGCTTAGTCTCAGTATAGTCATTCGTAACCTTAAGCGTTTCTTTAAGAAGGTTAACCGCTTACAAACTAGGAACCCAAGAAGCATCTTCAGAATCTTTAATCCAAAAATTTCTAAAGATCTACTTTGTGTTATGAAGTTTTAGCAAAACTCACAAGCCGAACACACTCACTACATGTGGATATAATTTTAGCCAACAATCTGGCTTAAAGACACCGGGTAGCATTTACGGTTACAGTGGCATTCACAATAAGTGTGCATCATGAGCCTACAACAAACCATTATCTACTCGCGAGTCGAATATTTTATAGTTATGATTCTGCTGGTGTTCTAAGTGAATACGCCAAGGCACACAAACCATTCGCGGGCCTTTAACTGAGAAAACCGCGTGATGAACAAGAAAAACCTGGATTAGTGTTTGACTAGGCGCCAGTCAGAGAGAACGAGGGAGAAGGGAGAAGACATCAAAAATAGGCTTGTCCTGAAGGCTTTCCGAGTCCGCGCATAACAAGGAGAGTCTGTCAACGAAAATCTTGAAAAAGAAAAAGTCGAAATCGTCAAAGGTTTTGGAATATTGCAAATTCTGACTTATAGTTGTCTTCGGAATTCGGCTTATAACGTTTCTCAATACTTGTGGTATAAACAAGTATCCTGGTGAAAAAGAATGGAGTTATTGATTGAGGAGGCGAATTTCCATAGAACTGAAGTGATAATCGCCGCATTAAACGAGGAAGAAGGCATTGGCCTCACGATCGCCGAGCTTATACGAAACTTAAACGCGTCCATCGTCGTCATAGATGGCTACAGCATAGACCGAACTGTAGAGGTGGCAAAAGAGTATGGCGTAGACGTACGTTTCCAGGATGGCCATGGCAAGGGCAACGCGATCTCAAACGCACTAAGACATTTGAACCCTGACGTGGACTATGTCGTACTCACAGATGCTGACTACACCTACCCCGCCGAGTACGTCCCAGCAATGATAAATATTTTAGACCAAAACCCAAAAGTAGGAATGGTCTGTGGAAATCGATTCGGCGAGAAACTTGACAACAAAGCCCTCCTGAATCGTTTTTACATAGGAAACCGGCTTCTTGCCTTCGCACACGGCTTGCTTAACGGAGTTTCCTTAGAGGATCCCCTGACTGGTTTGAGAGTGATAAGAGCAGATATTATCAGGGGCTGGACTGCAAAATCTGAGGGCTTCGACATAGAAGTAGAACTAAACAGCCTCGTCGAACGAAAGGGCTTCAAGACAGTTGAGACGCCCATCATGTATCGAGAACGGTTGGGTAAAAAGAAACTGCAAGTCAAGCACGGGCTGACAATACTAGGAAGAATAGTGAGAGAAGCCTTTGAATGACTTCGCTGTGCTTAGCAATTTAGCACTCAATATGCTTCATTTTTTCTCGGCTGAAACTATGACACCTCAAGTCTACCTAATGAGGTTTGCACCATAAGCTTGTCCCATTTCATACGCCCCGATCAAATTTCTAGACAGAGTGTAAGAGCGCATATCGCTTAAGTGTTTGGGCCTCGAAGGTTTCGTTAAAGGGAGAAAGTTCTCCAGGTTTTGTCTACCCTTTAAGACGGCTTCAGATACCTGCTTTGTGCGTGCTTTTTTTTTGAGACTGAACTGGAATTGGCTTTCTGCAATGACTTTTGAAGCATGGCGTCAGCTTTGAATTATTCTGATCGTACTAAATTGCACAGGGAGGTTATCGTGCTGCTGCGTTTAGTTGTGTTTGCTGAAACCGGCCGGAAATGAGTAGTCTTTGATACCCTGCGCTTGTTCAGCCACCCCATCCTGGAAAGTTGGTTTAGGTAGTTACTTTCAATTGCACGGCACCGACCGGTGAGGTTTGAAACCAACGTAGCACTGCATTCTCCTTTTGAAGCGACAACCATGTAAGTCTGCCGGAGATGATCTGGCAAAGACATGAGCCTAGATTCAGCGATTGCTACGGGCTGTGGATTCCAGCTTGACAAGTTGTTTTCAAGCTCATCAAGTCGGCAACGGATGTTAAGCATTTCCTTGAATATCTGGTCAAGTATCGATCTTCTAACCATCTACACGTTCTCCCTTTTCCTTTCTATTTTTCCAAATTGCTTTCTTTTCTAACGCAAGCGATATTGCACACTTCATTTTCCCCGAAGGATCACGGACAAGACAAGCCATGGGGCTTTGAATGCTGAGGAGGTGACTGTATCACGCCTACCACAAACGCTTGAGCACCCAAGGGAATTTTTCCTGTCCATTTCGCTTGCCTCCAAATTCGAGTCACGCTACTCATCGCTCCTACGAAATATATCAGTTGTTGAGAACACGAACTAAGCGTCTTTCCAAGTCGGCTTCGCAAAACAAAAGCACGAAAAAACCGTTTCAGATGAGGACAATCAGTTTTTTCTGACTGGATTCGGCAAAAACGCCGAACTTTGGTAGTCCACATTGGTTTTTAACAGTGTTATAGCCCTATGTTACAGAGTTTGAGTGAAGCTATATCGAACACGCACAGCAGTGACCATCAAGCTCTTTGCAGTTTGAGCCTGCTGGATTACTATCACAGGTTTACAGCATTTAGGAAAGCCCAGAACTCCTCAACCGTTCGGATTTCCCGCAGCTCAAGATACTCAGGCTTGGAGTACCCGCCGCAGGGCAATTTGAAGTAACCTACTGTATGAGGATAATTCTGCTCAACCCGGCGCAGGTCAAGGATCTCGTGCAGCTTCACCTTCCTCTCATGAGCTGACTTCTCCAGTGCCCCCTCAACAAACACGACGTCGTAGTCTGCGTATTTTCCAACGTTGCCGTCAGCAGGGAAGCTGATGAACCAGTCGATTTCCTTGAAGTGAAACGTTTTCAATTGTCTCCACTCGTGCCCCAATAGACAATCCTTGCGGAAATAGTTAAGCGTTGAGCCCCCAGCCACAGAATCAACCAAGAGCAACTGACTTTGGAGTAAGATTTCAAGCGTAAGGATTCTGAGGTTTGTCAGGGACAAATTCCATCGAAATCGAATTCACACAATGCCGCGTATTCTTCGACGTGAAACTCTCACCCAGAAAGACATGCCCCAAGTGCGCACCGCAATGGACGCAGGAGATTTCCGTACGTTGGCCATCAGGATCAGGCGAACGCTTGACCGCACCAGGAATCTCTTCGTCAAAGCTAGGCCAGCCGCAGTTGGCTTCAAACTTGTTCTCCGAACGGTACAACGCGGAGCCGCAACGCCTGCAGACGTAGGTGCCTTTTTCCCAGAAGGCGAAGTACTTGCCCATGAACGGGGCTTCCGTGGCTTTGTGGACTATGACACTCTCTTCTTCTTTCGTCAAAGGCTTAGACTTAGGTTCATTTTGAGCCGACAAAAAAACACCACACAAAACTATGCATAGCGAGGTTGAAAAACCATTCGACTAAGGTCTGTCAAATCCGTAACTGCCGCGCTTGTACTGTGAACCTTTACCGCACCGATTGGCGAGTCTTTTCTGTTTGTTCCTTTAATAGCGACTCGCCAATCACGGCTCTAAGCAAGTAAAGAATACTTCTTAAGCGGTTAATAATTTCGTGTGTAGAAAAAATGACACCTAAAATTAAACTGGTAATTGACTTCGCAGTGAGAACGATACTACTAGATTATGCAACTAACAAACACTCAAAAATGAACACAGAATTCTTAATCTCACAAATCAAAAACAGTGAAAAGTTTTACCTTCGATACTTACCTCGGGTACGAGTGAACGTTTCTATCTGTCCAGGGTTTTCCGGCGTCCAATTTCTCAGTACCCCCCGGAAATCAGTTTTCCATCAATGGGATTGATGCTTTCATCAATGGCATCCATGGCCTGACCAATTGCGAAAACAACCGGTTCAACAAAACCAGCGCACCACAACCCCAGAACACGGCTTTCCAACATTGTTCATCAATGCCAAAACCATTGATGGCGCAAAAAAATCCTTACTTTAGCCCGCCAAGCTTCGTTATTCGTTTTTGCACAAGATTGGTGCACAATGTGCACAATGGCTGGTACAATACCTAAGAATTGCTTTAACTGTAAGCAAACTGCTTCAACCCCCAAAACATGGTTTTCTTCATTGTGCGCACAATGGCAAAAACCATTGATCGCACACAAAAATCCCTGTCCAAGCAAAAACAATAGTTGCGATATTGCGTGATTGACTAAGAAACAACATCTAGCCTCGGTGCCGCATCAATATCCAGAAAAGTCAAAACTAAGCCCTGGCAATAATCATAACAATAAAATCTAGTTCCCAGCCTCATCGCCTCTTTAGAATACCAAAAAAGGAAGGTGGAATTTGACATGGCATCTATACGCGTATTTCTGCACGCATTAAAAGCTGCTCTTTGCCTCCGGCTGTCTGCACCGAACCCGCCATTCGGAGAACGAAGAGGTGCCCGCCCATCCAGAAGTACCTACCCACCAACTTCAACGTGACAGATTGACCATCTGGACCCGTACCTTGAGCCTGCAAAAGAACCACATGCCTCGCTCGCAAGACACCGCCGTCGCCGCTCGTTATCGTGTAGATCGTGCCATTTACTTCAAGTTTTCCGCCCACGACATTGAATTTGGGAACGGCCAAGTTTGTTCCCGGAACGGTCAACTTTGTTCCAGCCCGCTCCAAGGTCAAATTGAAGTTTGCGGGTGCAGTCACATTTTCGCCATTAACGGTTTCGACAACGATGCCTTTGCCCAACAGGTTCCTAGTTCCCACAACAAGGTCACTGGCTACTGGAGCTGCAAAAGCCACATACGGCACAGCAACTACAAGCACAAGCCCCACAACCAAAACAGCTAAAACGATTTTGCTCTTACTGTTTAGTTTGAACGTTTTTTCATCTCCATCTTACTACCAGATAAACTTCTCCTGCGCTTTAAAAAACAAGCCGCACCCTTGATGTGCACCACAAGTGAACACTAAGGGGACTGGGGTTTCTCACCCAATTTCTCCGCGATAAGCTCATCTTCAAGATGCATGAGCAAACCGATACGCCGCTCCCACTTGTTAAAGAACCGATACTGCGCATACGTCGCGTAAATACTGTAAGCAAGAAGCCCACCCGCAACCAAGAGAAACATAAGATCACCAAACGTCGGACGCGGCAAATGCCTTATCACCAGAATCAAGAAAATCACAAACACAAACATGAGCGCTGAAGAAATGAGCGCGATCAACGAACCATTTCGGAACTTACTCCATTCCCTGTCAAGCTCAAACAAGAAATCATGAAGCGACCTAACCGGATAGGTTTCCTCAGTTCGTTCTTTCGACATTCTTTAGCCCTTTCCAATTGTTCTCTCGCTTTGCGGTTGATATACGTGATGCACCACAGATGAACTTACCGCCCTCACAGAATCGAAGGCAACGACTTGCGAAGGCCCAAATACAAAGTCCGCCCCTCCTCAGTCAGCAAACAGAAACCCTGCTCAGTCTCCCGCACAAGATGCTTCTCCTCAAGATACGCCAAATGCTTAAGAAAATCATCGTAGGAGAGGCTAGTGGATTTCCGCCACACACCAGTACGCAACTGAGGCTTATTGAAGAAAAGAAACTCCAGGATCTCAAACCTGATCTGAACCGCGCTCTTCCGAATTTGCCCCATCCGCAGAGACCAATCGTGCAACCACGAGTACATAACAAACGGGACATTAGACTTTTTCTATCCAAACCCAACACAAAACAACAGCGGATCCTAACCGTCAAGCTTCTCAATAGCAGCAGGCAACTCACTAAGGCTTCGGATGGTCTCATCAGGCGGCGAATTCTCCAAGTCCTTTTGAGGCCTACGTTCAATGTAAACCGTCTTCATACCTGCTTCGCTTGCGCCCTTTATGTCTGCATCAACTGTATCGCCTACAAAAGCCACTTCTGACGCCTTCAGCCCAAGTTTTCGGAGTGCATGCTTAAAGATTTCCGGGTGAGGTTTACGTTTATTCACAGCCGCCGAAACAACTATGACGTCAAAAAGCGAAGTCAAACCATACCGATCCAAAATTCTAACGACACACTCGGTTATCGCAAAATTGGACACTACACCAAGGCGGTACTTACCATGCAACTGATTTAAAGCCGCCGCGGCGCCATCATCGATACGCACATAATTCATGAATTCGTGGCAGAACGCATCCGAGGCCCCTTGCACCAGCTTAATGTCTTCAGCCTGAGCTTTGTAACCTAAGGCTGAAAGGGCGTTCCTGACGCGCAAGTTAAAATGCGGCTCCTCCATGCTCGCGTCGGCCTCCTCGTAAAGCGCGTCCCTAGCTTTTATGTAGGCGTCCCTGAACGCGGAAAAGGAAACCTCCACGCCATTCTTAGCCAAGTAGCTGTGCATGCTCTTCACAGCTGGGCTATAGAAAGCATGGTCTTTCTCGATAATCATAAGCGTATCGAACATATCGAACAAGACGGCTTTGACCTGCATTAGGCTCCCTTCCAAAAAGCAGAACACGCTGATAGTTTAAAACAGTTATGCACGAAAAACAACAATTCTAATCTGATGTAGCCGCATCGCTGGAAAAAGGGTAGTGACCTAAGATAGTTAATGTTTTATGCAGAAATTCGTGCCAAGTCCACACATGATCTGTAAGACCTTCAATTAACCCCGGAGAGTTTCCCCTCTCAAACTCCTTAATGAAATTCCAGTAAAACCTAAAAAGCTCAATCGCGCAAACCAGCCTTCTTTCAACCTTAGCAAAACACTTCGTCTTCCTAACCAGCCGCCCCAACCGTTCACGCAAAATGCCATTAAAATTCTCAACATCCGTCGTCTCAACATCGCTAACAGCAGGAACCCCATAAACGACCAAACGTTCCTTGCGCACCAAACGACCATGCTCTTTGACCTTCACCAGCTGTCCATAATCAATCAGCCCCAGCGAAAAACACCTTGGCAAAACATACGTGTAATCATCATTCCCATCTGTGAACAACTCAAGCGTACTTTGCCAAGAAGGCTGCTTGGTCGCAGCGGCGAGTTTTCGCATCAGGTCCATGCAGGTTTGCTGAGTCCACTTGCCAACCGAAAACGCCGCAAACAAGTACGAGTGCCGCTTCACGGCGGTATAGACCCAGGCATCACCAGTTTTAGGCTCAGACGTGCTTTTTCGCTTAGCCGTTTTCGCTTTTTTTTAACAAACGTCCAAAACTCATCACACTCGTACTGTGAAAGGTTCAGGTTCTTGATCAAGTAAGCGTTCATCTTCTGAGCGTGCTCGGCCATGTCTTCTAGCAGTACGCCTATGGTGTCTCGATGGTGGCCGGTTAGGCGCTCTACACTTCTTACGCCGTTTTTTTCTACCAGGTGCTTGCAGATGTTTATTATTTCGGGTTCGGAGAGGTGTTTTCTGTAAAGCGGTGTGCCCTTTGTCTCCATAAAGTACGTGTTGCAATGATGGCAGTAATAGCGTTGATGTCCGGTGGTGTATTTTCCGCTTTTAATTATGTCTTTGCTTTCTTCTTTGAGATAGAACCTGCAACGAAGGTTTTGGCAGACAACTTCCACTTTGCTTCTTGGTCTAGTCATTCCGTTCCCCATAAGGGGTATCGTTCAAAGAAGATATAAACTATTCTATATTAGGACAGTACCGGAAAAAGCCGAGTGATCGCGGCACTTCGACTAAGATTTCTGAACGTAGTCTCTGACTTTTTCCCGCAGCGCCGGGTACTCATCAAGCATGGCTTTTACGACTTGCCAGCGGAAGTCCTCGCTGAAAGGTTTCTCCATTTTCAGTTAACCTCCTTTTTTGCTGTGACAATTACGCTCTCAGATGGAACCTGAGAGTTGCCCTCTGCATCCTGATTCAGAAAATCCATGATTTCCCTATGCGTTTTAAGAAACTCGAGCCCCTTTGGAGTCACTTCGTAGACTTCTCTTTTTTTCCGGCGGGTTTTCTTAAGCATATCCGTCGCCGTCAACACGTTAAGGTACTGTTTGAGTTGCTCAAAACTCAAGTTCGCCTTGTAGAGGATCTGAGTTTTCAAGGCGCCTTTCCGAGTAATTTGCAGAATGTCAGCCATTATTACTAGTTTATCGCGACGCTTCTGCAACGGTGGTTGTTGATTCATTAGAGAGCCTTCTTCTAGACCTTTCTTCTATAATTGGACTCCGCGTTTGCCATATTAAGCCATGTTTCGCCCCCCAAATTATGTCGAAAATCGTAATATACAACCCAAGCCAACGCAAGGATACGAAAGCCTTTATTGACCTGACGAGAGAAACATCAGGAGGCACAACTCATGCTCATCGGAATAATAAGCGACACCCACGACAACCTACCCCTCGTCGAAAAAGCCGTCAACCGACTAAACGAGGAAAAAGTCGAACTCGTCCTACATGCAGGAGACTACACCTCACCCTTCACAATACCCAGATTCAAAGCGCTCAAATGCAACCTCATAGGAGTCTTTGGCAACAACGACGGAGACCACGAACTACTCAGGAAACGATTCAGCGAAACACAGAACTGCGAAATCCGCGGACGATTCGCGGAAATCGAGGCAAACGGCTTCAAAATCGCCCTACACCATGGCGAAGAGACAGACCTGCAAAATGCGCTCGTGAACTGCGGCGGCTTCGACTGCGTCGCATCAGGGCACACTCACATCGCCGTAAACAAAGCAAAAGGCAAAACGTTGGTAGTGAGTCCAGGGGAAGTCTGCGGCTACCTCTACGGCAAACCTTCGATGGCGCTGCTCGACACCGACAAACACGAAGCCCGAATAATTCAACTCTAACAGAACCCTTCAGCTACGAGTCGGCAAAGATTTTAAGACAGAGCACAGTAGAAAAGGTGAAACCAGAACGGTGCCGAGGTGGCAGAGTGGTTAACGCGCGGGCCTTGAGAGCCCGTGGATCGCGAGGTCCGCATGGGTTCGAATCCCATCCTCGGCGCCTCATTGCCACAAATTTTAGGTCCTCCTTAAAAAAACTTTTCAAAGGATTCCGCGACAGGCTAGTTAAGAACATCGTGCGAAAAAGCAACATCAGTAACTACGCACAAAAAACCCGAAAAGAAAAGTGAAAAAATTAGAAAATAAGGTGCAGATTCTGCAATTGTTGGGCAGCACGTTGTATTGGATCCAGGACAATCGACGGGAACAAACCCAGTATAATTATTGCCGCAACGAGGATAAAGATTGGTATTAGCAGCTTCTTGTGCTCCTTAATCTTGGTTTCATCCTTCGGCTTCTTGGCATACATAATGTTGACTAGCCGGAACAGGTATGCAGTCTGAACCACACTCATCAAGACACCTATGACGGCGAGCCAAGTGAAATTCGACTGGATCGCCGAAGTAAACACTAGATACTTAGCAATGAAACCACCCAAAGGCGGAACACCAGCGAAAGAGAACGCAGCAATCAGCAAAGCAAAGCTAACCAACGGCATCTTCCGGCCTATACCGGAAAAGTCATCCAGCGTCTTGAAGCCGTAATGGTTGATTACGCCCACCGCCATGAAAGCAAGCGCCGTGGTCAAGCCACCGATCAGGAAAAAGTAAAGATTGCCCTGCAAACCCAACACCGTGACACTCGTGATGGCAACCAAGTTGTAGCCAACGTCAGCAACGCAAATGTTTCCGATGAGCGTCTTAACGTTGTTCTGAATTAGAGCAAACATGTTGCCAACTATCATGGTGAAAGCCGCCATGAATGCAAGCATCAAACGCCAGTCCAAGACCCCCATGGGAGTTAGGATGAATATGAGGACCCGAATCAAGACGTAGTAGCTTCCCTGATCAACAAGGGCGGACAGGAAAGCCGAAGAAGACGCAGGCGCCGCACCATACGCATCGGGCAGCCAGAAGTGGAAGGGAACAATAGCGGCTTCGATCGCATAGCCAGCCGACATAAAAATCAACGCAACTATCAGCAACGACTTATTGCTAAGCGTTGACAAAGCGACCTTTATTGCCCAGAAATTAAGCGTTCCAGTTATACCATAAATCAACGATATACCAAAAACAATAAACGCAGAAGCAATAACAACCATGACGATATATTTTAACGCGGCATTTAAGCTGGTTCGATTTTTCTTGTAAAGCATCAGAAAACTCGCCCCTGCAGCTGCCGCCTCCCAGAAGATGAAAAGCGTCAACAAGTCGCCCGCGCACACAGCACCAATCAAAGCCGCAGTGAGAATAAGCATGATAGCAAAGTACCTCTCTGAGGGCCGCTCCGCAGGATTAATGTAGAATATGCAGTAGAGCATAACGGCGGCACTCACGGTAACCGCGATCATAGTCATGTAAACAGATATGCCATCAATCATGAAGGAGCTGGAAACTGAACCAAAAGGCGAATTCGGCGTCGTAGACAACGTTATGTTAACAAATGACTGATCAAGCGGTATCTGATAATACTGATACGCCAAGTTCGCCACGGCCCCAAACGCAACGGCGAATACAAGGATGAACCAAACAACCGTTAAAGCAGTTTTATGACTGGTTTTGCGAATAAGCCTGAAGACGGGGATTGTCAAAAGTGCAGAGATTACGAGGGCAACTATTGGAAAGGCTACGTCGTAGACGCCAATCATGATAGTTCACGTCTTAAATTAAAGCTACACCTTTGATCAAGTTTATAAAGAATGCGGGGTAGACACCAAGAACTATCACGAAAACAACCAAGATCGCCATCGCCAGTTTCATGGTGTTAGGAACATCAAACAGCTTCTTCCGATTTTCAGGCGCCTCGGACGCCTCATTGCTTTCTTCGGTCTTGGGTTGTCCAAGGAAGACCTTGTTTACGAAACGCAGCGAATACGCTAGGGATAACACTGTCGCCAATAGCATGAATATTGTTGGAATGAGGTAGAAAAAGTCGTTTCTGATGAGCGCAAAAGCGCCCACAAATATGAAGAATTCGCTCCAGAAGCAAGCGAAAGGCGGAGAACCAGCAATGCTTAAGGCAGCAACAATTGAAGAGGCGGCTGTGAAAGGTAGCTTTCCTGCCAGTCCACCCATTTTGCGGATGTCACGCTCTTCAGTCTGATGCATAACCGAACCTGCGGAAAGGAAGAAAAGCCCCTTGCTGGCCGCATGGTTCACAATATGAAGCACCGTTCCCAAAATTGCACCACTCGCAACAACCACATTTGTCAATAGAAACTCAGCTTGGGCTTGAGCACTAACTTGAGCCGAGGACGCAACCTGAGCCAAAGTCAACGCCGTGGCAGCAGGGAATAGCGAAAGCCCAAACATAACGTAACCCATGTGAGCGATGCTTGAATAAGCAATTATCCTCTTAATGTCGGTCTCGACAATCGCTATGAAAGCTCCAAAAAACGCTGAAATCACGCCGAAAATGGCTAATCCATGAAGAAAATTGGTCGCAAAAGCGGCATCATTTAGCACAACGGCTGGAAGAACGGTACACAATGATAAGCGGAGAATTGCGTAAGCGCCTGCACTAATGATGACTCCGCTGAGAAGCGCAGACATCGTTGCAGGTGCCTCCGAATGTGCATCAGGCAACCACATATGAACAGGCACAATTGCCATTTTCACTGCGAACCCAGCCGTCAACGCAAGCAGAATCCACTTCGCGACTTCAGCCACACCTGGAGCCATAAGCGCACTCTGGGCCGCAAACATGTCGGTTTGACCCGTGGTTATGTAGATTGCCCCTATTCCCAGCAGGACAAAAACAGCGCCCGCATGGGTAAATATGAACAGCTTAAAAGCTGCTTTGTAACTGTCGCGATAACCCCAACCGCCAATTATGAAGTAAGCAGGAACCAACATGAGCTCCCAGCAGAAATAGAAGAGCAAAAAATTGGACGTTATGAAAACGCCGACGAGCCCAACCGAAAGCAAAGACAAAAGAGAGTAGTAGACTGGGAGATTCTTCTTGCCTTCCATGTACCTTATACTAAACAAGGCCGCCGCGATGATAAGAACCAACGCAATCGTGGCGATTGAAGCACTTATGCCGTCGGCAAAAAGGCTGAAATGGGAGTTGAGGACTGGAATCCAAGCGTACTGCTCTTTGTAGACGGCACCACCGATGATTGTGGGCACGGTAGACCCAAGAAGGGCTATGTTGATTGCCGCAATTAGCGCCACTATTAACCCTGCGGCTTTTGCCGATTTCTGTGCAGCATAATAAATGAAGGGCACACCAACTATGGGCAGCAAGAATATCAAGAGCAAGCTAGGGAATGGCATGTTCAGCGAACACCTATAACCAATCTTATTTGCAACATACCCAATATAAAACTATCACAAAAAAAGCCCTTCGAAAGGACTCTAACGTCGGAGACGATATTACGTCGTTATTTTCTGAACCCTCTAACCCAGCATAGTAGTTTTCACCGCAAACTGATAGGTCAGACTTCTCCCGCTAAACCCGAATGATTGTTGCCAGATGCGACGCGGTGTTTATTAGGTTCACGAAGAACGACGGATAAATTCCGACGATAACCACGAGGACGACGAGTATTATCATGGCCAGTTGCATGAACCGCGGGACTTCAAGTTTCTTCTTTGCACCTTCAATCGTAGGATTCTTGGATTGACCAAGAAACACCATCGAAGTGAATCTTAGCGAGTAAGCGAGGGAGAATACAGTAGCTACGAGCATGAGTGCCGTCGGGATAATGTAGAATGTAGCTCCGCCTTGTATAACTTGGAATGCGCCCATAAAAATGAGGAATTCACTTATGAAGCATGCAAAGGGCGGCGCGCCTGCAAGGCTTAGGGCTGCGATTGTGGAGGAAGTGCCGGTGACAGGCATTTTGCCAGCGAGTCCTCCCATATCTTTCATATTGCGTATGGCAAGCACCTGCATGACTCCACCAGCAGCGAGGAAAAAGAGGCCTTTGCTAAGTGCGTGAGTGACTATGTGTAATACGGTCCCGGTGAGGGCATTCTGCACGACGGTACCTGCTCCCGCTGCTGCCAAAGTAACTGGGATTAGTGAGGCCCCGAAGAGTATGTAGCCCATGTGGCTAATGCTTGAGTAGGCTATGACACGCTTCAAATCAGTTTCTGCTAGGGCGATAAACGAGCCGAAGAAGGCACTTATGACACCGAATATGGCCAAGCCCTCTAAGAAGCTAGTCCCGAAAGCGGTTCCGGCGACCGCGGGGAAGACTATTCCGATGGAAACACGAATTACAGCGTACGCTCCTGCGCTGGTTAACACTCCGCCTAGAAGCGCAGACATTGGAGCGGGTGCCTCAGCGTAAGCGTCTGGCAACCACATGTGAACTGGAACAATAGCCATTTTCACCGCAAACCCTGCTGTGACGGCTATCAGTATCCAACGAACCAGGTCAGGGCTAGCGGAAAGTAGTTGTTGGGCAGCTGCACCAAAGTTGAGAGTGCCTGTTAGCATGAAAATAGCGCCAATGCCTAACAGAACGAAGACGGCACCAGCGTGAGTGAATACGAAGAACTTGAAGCTTGTCTTGTAGGAGTCTTTGTAGCCCCAACCGCCGATTATGAAGTATGCAGGAACCAACATGAGTTCCCAGCAGAAGTAGAAGAACAGCAGGTTCGATGTGATGAACACGCCGACCAAGCCGACGAACAGCAGAGAAAGGAGTGCGTAGTAGATTGGGAGGTTCTTTTTGCCTTCCATGTAGTTAATCGAGTAGAGAGCCGCGGTCAGCATGAGTACCATGGTTACGATGGCCATGGACAAGCCAATACCATCTACTGATAACGTGAATTGCGAGTTTAGGACTGAAATCCATGGATAGGATTCTGAAAAGGCGTGGCTGCTATCGTTAAGAATAGTGGGCACCGTGGTCAGAATCAAGCTCAAATCTGCGACTGCAACCAAAGAAAGGAGAATGGCGGCGAACTTGGCAGATTTTCTTCCAGCGAGGTAGACGAACGGAACGGCGAACAGCGGAAGCAGCAAAACAGTTAGTAGAATAGGAAACGTCATGATTAAAGACCTCTCACACTAATTACAATTAATATTACAAGCATGATAAACCCGATGAGTGCAGCAGCGAGATAATGCTGAAGACTGCTAACGGGAGCCCTCTTAGTTTTTGACGCACGGACTGTTCGGCGACCAATAATGTCCAGCAACTTGTCCGCGGCAGTGTCGATAGTTCGCACTTTTGAAGCACCTTCCACCGAACGCCCCGCAACAGTAATCAACATTTGGTCGGCGGCAACATCGAAGTACTTGTGAATTCCGCCCGCAAACCTGACAACACCGTTGGCAAAGATTACTGGGAAGTACTCCAGCACAATAAGGTCAAAAGATTTGAAGCCTCTAGAGAGCGCCATGAAAAAGTTGGTGACGCCCTTCTCGTAGAAATCATCGAAGAAATAAGCATGGTTAAGCAGTTTTACGAAGGGATCCTTGGCGCTGCGAATAGCGTTCATTATAGAATAATTCTTCCAATACGTGGCGTAGACTAGCAGACCTGCGGGGATGAGAATGAGCGCAAATATGACTGTTTCCAAGCTCAGGAAAGAGCCAAGCAAGCTTGGGACGGTTGCGACGCCCATGAAGCTGCCCAGTTGAGGCATGAGAAAACCCCACACGAGACATGCAACAGCAAGAACACCTGCGGGTATCAGCATGATTTTAGGGGCTTCATGCGGATGCAGCTTTTCCAGGTGCTCGGATTCCTTGCCTAAGAAGACCAGCTTGAGGAATCTTAAGCTGTAAGCAAACGTAATCATGGTTGCGGCATAAATTATGATTAATTGAAGCAGGTTTCCAGCATCACCAATGCTTGTTATAACTAGGCCTTTGCTGAAGAACGCTGCAAACGGAGGCAAACCGCTGGTGGTAATAATCATGATTAAAGCCAAAACGAACGTGACCGGCATAGCTTTTCGAAGCCCGCCCATGAGGCGCATGTCACGCGTACCCAAGGCGTGGATTATGCCACCTGCCAACAGGAAGCCCAACCCTTCGAAGAAAGCGTGACTCATCATGTGGAACAAGCTCGCAAACCAACCTGTCGAAGCAGGGCCAGTAAGAGCTGAGCCTAATGCAGCCATCATGAAACCGAGTTGACTAACCGTGGAGTAAGCGAGAACTCCTTTGATATCAGAGGTTGTTAGAGCTAGCGTGGCGCCTACAAGCGCCGTTAAGACGCCTATCCAAGCTACTGTGGGAAGCCAAAGAGGCTGAAGTGCGATAATAAGAGGTGCAGCTGCAGCGGCTATGAGAATCCATCTTGCAACAAGGTAGATACCCGCCTTGACCATTGTGGCAGCGTGTAAAAGAGCGCTGACTGAAGTTGGCGCTTCCATTGCACTGTAAAGCCAAGTGAACAGAGGGAGTTGCGCAGACTTCGCGATTGCACCTCCCAAGACCAAGAACGCAACGGTCACCATTAGTCCCGTGTTCAGGGTTCCTGCAGCTGCGGCACTTTGGATGGCTAGTATGGTGCCGTGGAAGCTGAAGGTTCCGAAAGTCGCATATAGGATGCCGATTGCGGCAAGGAGCGAAATGTCGCCGATGCGGGTCATGAGGAAAACTTTGTTGCCGGCCTTGACAGATTCGGGGCGGTTGTTCCAGAAGCTGATGAGCGAGTAGCTGCACATGCCCACCATTTCCCAGAATATGAACATCTGCAAGAAGTTATCGGAGATTACAAGTCCAATCATGGAGCCAACGAAGAGGAGCATAAAGAAGTAGTAGCGAGTCAAATTCTCTTCGTGTTTCATGTACCCTTGTGAATAGATCACTATAATGAGACCGAAGAAGCCCACGAGACAAGCGAATAGCACACTGAGGGCGTCAAGATAGATACCCGCACTTATGCTCCCGGTAATCCACGGTAGTGTCAAGTTGACAGCGGCACCTGAAGTAACCGCGGGTATGAGCGTAAACGCAAAGAAAGCTGTTATCGAAGCTATGACGATAACGAAGGCATTTCTTACTTTGTCGCCTAACCGTGCAATCAAGGGAACAAAAACGCTGGCCACCAAAGGCAGGGTCCAGACAAGCCATGCAGAAATATCAGAGAAAGGCATTAATGTTCAGCCTCTTTGTTTTCTCCAACCTGTTCCATGTCTTCAGGTATGACGATTTTGCTAATGTCGCTTGTTCCATACTTTTTCCGTATGAGAACCAGTAAAGCCAAGATGACAGCGCTGACGGCAGTGTCCGTGGAGAAAGCCAATATGAGAAGGGCTTGGCTCACACCTAAACTGTTTGTGCCCAGCATCACGAAGTTCAGCGTAGCACCCGTGGCAATTAACTCGATGGATATGAATATTTTAAGCAAGTGACGTTTGGTAAGTAACCCGTATACGCCGATTGCCAGCATTACCATGGACAAGATAACGTAGTCCACTACTGCACGGCCTCCTTAGGCTTCGGTCTTGGGCTTTTCTTTCGCTGATAAAGCACGATAGTTATGCCCATAGCAACTGTTAGTATGACGAGCCCTTGCAGAACCACATCCACCGCGTCCAGGTTCCACAAGGCATCTCCGAAGCTAACCGCGTTTACGGCGGCGCTAGGGGCAGATATCGATATGAAGATTGCGGGTAAAGCCAAAACGGCGCCCAAGACGCCGACTGCCACGGAACTAGATAATTTGGTTTTGGTTGTTGGTTTTTCGCTGAGCATTTCACCTGACAGAAACAGAATGGAAAGGGTTCCGATACCCACGGCGAACTGGAAGATAGCGACATAGTACGCGCCGCTCAGCGCATAAAGCAACGCAGTGAGCATAAACGTGCTCGCCAAGGCGGCAACCGAGTAGACTGCTTCGTCGAGGAAAATTGCTAGACAAGCTGAAATTATCAGACCGCCGCTAACGATTTCAACTATCATACTATGCCCCAACTGGTTTTGGCGTTGCCTTTGGTCTTATGACGAGGGAGGATTTATCTGTTGTCGCCAGCTCAAATATGTCCGTGCTCTTAATCGCGTTTCTTGGGCAGCTTTCAGCACATTGATAGCAGAAGATGCAACGATCAAGCAGAAACATCGGACGCTTCTTACCCTCCACCTCCACCATTTCGATGGCTTTAGCTGGGCAGTCACGACTACACAAACCGCAGGCAACGCAGAGGTTAATGTCAAACACTTGTTGACCTCTAAAGCCATCAGCTGGAACACACTTCACAAAAGGGTACTTGCCCGTTGAGGCTTTCCTGAATATGTGACGGAATACTTCTTGAAACATCGGGGAAACTTTAGACGCTTTAGTTTTAGGTTTCTTCGCCATTCTTATCACACCAGTGGGAACACCCAATACGCTAAGCTAATTGTCAAGATTAGAGACAGCACGGAGAGTGGCAGGATTATTCTCCAGTTAGCACGAACCACCTGATCGATACGCAACCTCGCAAATAGCACTGTAATGTACTCTGAAACTATGACCATGCCCAAAACTTTGAGCACAAACCACAATGTGCCCCAGAATTGCGGCAAGAACCCGAAGGGGACTGGACCGTTAGCGCCTCCCAAGAACAGCACAGTAATTAGGGCTGCGCCGAACACTATTTGCACGTCTCGAGCCAGCTTCAGGAAAGCTAGTTTGCCCCCGCTGTACTCGGTTTCATGACCGCCAACTACTTCGCTTTCGGCGTGTGGAACATCGAAGGGATCTTTTTCTAGTTCAGCCTGCATCGTGATAATAAACAAGACGAAGGCCCAAGGAGCTAATATGGCGAAAGGTAGCCACTGACTTGAAACGATGGTCGCAATAGTTAGGCTCTTAGCGAGAAACGCAGGGGCCAAAGCCAGCAAAACCAACGGAATATCATACCCTAGAAATTGAGTAAGCACTCTTGCAGCGCCCACAGCACTGTACGGATTTGAGGATGACCAACCGGCAAGAAACAACAAAAAGTTCGCAACGGAAACCAGCGCCATAACGAAGATTAAGTCGCCCGCAAAGCTCACGCCTGGGATGATACTGTTACCGTCAACTGGTAAGAAACAAAGGGCGAAAACCAACACCGAAAAAGCCAGGATGGGGGCAAACCGGTAAACGTTCCTTTTTGACTCGCAAGGAGTAATTTCTTCTTTGGTGAGCAGTTTTATGAAGTCGGCAATAGGTTGCAGGATACCGCTAGGACCTGTGAAGCTGGGCCCCATGCGGTTTTGCATGCGAGCTTCGAACTTGCGTTCAACCCAATCGCAGAACATTGTGAAGAGGACTATAAAGGTGAATCCTGGGAAGACGAGTACGCGGAAGAGCAGCAGTAGGTAGTCAATCACTGTTTGGTCACCATTTATCTGTCAGTGCATGAGAAGCAAGGATCTAGGCTCACAAAGTTTGGTGGGATATCAGCTATGGTTTCACCTATGGCAGTTGTCAGAAACGCTGGGATGTTAGCGAAAGTTGGAGTGCGCACTTTGACGCGTTCTGGCATGGTTGTACCGTTGCTTTTAACATAGTAGAAGAGTTCGCCTCGGGGTGCTTCTACTCGGGAGATTGCTTCGCCTGCAGGGACAACCCTAGGCACTTTAATTCTGTAGGCGCCAGTTGGCATATGGTCGAGGGCGTACTCGATTATTTTGATGCTTTCTTCAACCTCGTCCATGCGTACGTTCATTCTTGCCCACGTGTCGCCTGCAGTTTTTGTTATTTCGTTGAATGGAATTTCAGCATAGGCCTCGTAGGGGTCATCCTTTCGTATATCTATGTCAACGCCTGAAGCGCGGGCAACCGGACCCACAACGCCGAGTTTCAAGGCGTCTTCCCTCTTGAGAGTCCCAACATTCTGCATACGAGCACGTATCGAGGGCTCATTCTGATAAATCTCTGTGTAAAAAGGCAGCCTTTTTCTAAGGTCAGCTAACACGCTTCTTATCTTTGGAACATCCGTTTCTTTCAGATCACGACGAACTCCGCCTACCGTAAGTGACGAAGAGATAACGCGGTTACCTGTGAGCATCTCTTGAAGGTCCATTATAGGTTCGCGGTCGCGCCAAAAGTACTGGAAAAGCGTTTCGTAGCCAATCTCTAGCCCAGCGTGGCCCAAAGTAAGCAGGTGACTGTGAATCCTGTTAACTTCAAGGATAATGGTTCGTAAATATTTTCCTCTTGGCGGCACTTCAGTTTTAAGGATTCTTTCAACGGCTTCAACGAACCCAGTCGCATGACAGCTATTGCATATGCCGCAGATTCTCTCCACAAGATAGACATCTTGGATGTAAGTGCGTGATTCAGAAGCTTTCTCAACACCCCTGTGAACGTATCCGATGCGAGGCTGAACAGCCTTCACGATTTCGCCTTCGACGAGCACGGCGAACTTCTCAGGTTCGAGAAGGGCAGGGTGCTGCGGACCTATGATGATTTTTACGAGTTTGCCCTCGTCGGACTTCTCCTCTGGAAGCGGAGGATTCTGTTTCACTTCGCTGGCGTTGACATCTTTTCGAAGCGGAAAAATGCCTTCAGGCCAGGTTTCAGGAAGCACAAAATGCCCCGAACGAGGATTCCCCTCAACAATTAAGCCAAAGAGGTCGGAGACTTCGAGCTCATGAAAAGCTGCACTGGGGGCAATGTCATTTACAGTTTGAATTTTTGGGTTATTTTTAGGAACTTCAACTTCAATTGTCAAGAACGCATTGGAAGTGCGGACATGATAGTAGACGCCTAAGTTTGCGCCCAAGTCCAAGCCGCTGATCGCTGAAATGGCGGTGTACTCGTCAGCTTCCACGAGAGCCCGAAATACGTCTCTGTGGTCGCCGGGGGCAACTTTGATCGTTGCCGTGCCGAGTTGACCCGGCAAAATCTGAACTGATTTACCGCTCAGTTTGGACTCAAGGATTTTCACGATATCGATATTACTGTTTGGCATCTGGTTTTACCTCTTCCATTTTTTCAACTACTATTTCTGGCTCTTTAACGGTCTTTGGTGCTGGCGGAGCTTTAAGCGCGTTGAGCAGCTTTACTACTCCGTCGATTATGGCCTCTGGTCGTGGTGGGCATCCTGGAATGTAAGCATTAACAGGCAAAACTTTGTCGACTCCGCCTAATACATTGTAATTGCCCTGGAAAACGCCTCCCGAGCAGGCGCACGCGCCTATGGCTACGACGAATTTCGGTTGAGGCATTTGATCATAGATGCGTTTGAGGCGTTCGGCGCACTGGTGAGTGACTGAGCCCGTGACGAGCAAAACGTCAGCGTGTCTTGGTGAAGGCTCAAGTTTTATGCCGAAGCGTTCAACATCATATTTGGGCGTTAGCAAAGCGACGATCTCGATGTCGCATCCGTTGCAGGCGCCTGAGTTAAAGTGTATGACCCATGGGGATTTGAGTCTTGACCACATAGCAAAGTTAGTCATTTCGTTTTCCTCCTCCTTCTACAACAAGCAATCCAGCAGCGAGAATCATGAGCAAGTAAAGCAGAACAAGGGGCGTGTTTATTGCTGAGCTCGCGAGAGGCCCAAAGTTGAGAGCGCCAAATGCAAGAAGCAGCACCGAGCTATCTAAGATGACGAAGTAAATCAGGTATTTGTAAAGGGAAACGTTAACTTTGAGGTGGGGGAATGTGACTTTTTCGCCACAGGCGTAGGCTGAGAGTTCAGCTGCGCTTTGTGCCGGTTTGGGAGCCACTCTTCGGCCAAGCAGGTAAACAATTGATGCTGAGGCTACGATTAGGACAAAAGCAATAATGGCTGCTACAAAGGTGTCAACAAACATCTAATTTGCCTCCTTAAGAGAAATGATATCTTGAACAAGTTTCCCACTTTTTCTCGCTATTGCCCTCAATTGTTTATGCTTTGGACAGTCAACTTGAACATATATAAATTTACCGCAGATCTTGGTCAGTAAATGTTTGACGACAACGTAGGGAACAATGGCTAACGCATATGTCAAATTTGTTTCCATTGAAGCGGCTCCCCCAAGCCCGATTGGCTCCGAAAGCGTCATTTTGCTCATGATTGTCCGAGCTTTAACCCTCTTAGTGTAACTTCAGATGCTTTTAAAGTTTGGGAATGAATAGAGCCATTATCTATTATAGGATTTGAGGAAAAAAGAAGCGTGCAGGACCAGATTTGTGCTGAAAGTGTGGCTTATTCTGTCTCCGCTGCACCATGCCATCTGCGTTCAAGATAGAGTATTAAGCTGAACAGACCCCTGCTTGCAATCGTGAGTATTAGCACTTCAAACTCGTCAATTGTTCTCACTACGACAGTCCTGATGATTTCTGCACCTATGAAAAAGGCTAGCCCCAGGGTTAAGTAGCCGGATAAGTGGCGGGTTACTCCCGAAGGCTGGTTAGGGTCCTTGAGCTTAATCTGCACGAAACGGACCGTGACGAGGATGCCGCCAAAGAAAACAACTGCGCCTCCAAGCAGGTAAAGCACATCAGTTGCCATCGTAAGCAGAACGTAAATGGTCTCATAAACTGCGCCTCCAGGCGTGTAGGTGATTGGGCCTGGCTGAAAGAGAAAAACAAAGTCCCGATCGAGTAAGTAAGCGACAACGCCTAAAATTGCAAGAAGTGCAATGACAATTATCAGGCCCACGGTAAGTCTACTTTTTTTGATTTCCGTCATCGCGCCATATGCCCCAAGAACTTCATCGCTATAGATTAGGAATTCTATCTTTATATGATTTGTTTATGCTAGATATTTGTTGACATCGTCCAGGTGCATTTCCACTGTAATCCTGTGTGTTATCGGTTCGGAATGCAGTATAATAAGGATGAAAAGCGGGTCGACAGGTTTTTATCTTCTCAAAATGGAGACGTCTCCCGCACATCTTCCTCTTTTTTGTATTGCTCCAGATATTTCTTTTCTTAAACTTATGGTCGAAGTGAGGTACCTCCGCTTCGAGTGGTGATTTCCACCGCGACTTTTCCCTTTTTTTAGGTGTTTTCAATGGCTGAAGCCGAGTTGAGGTTTCAGGCTTCAAGCCGCGAGATCATGGCCCAAGAAGCGATAAGGGAAAGAAACACAATTATCCGAAGGACAGAAGAAAATGGAGCTGAAAAGTCGAACACGCTACATTAACAGGCATTCTAGGCCCTATGTTCATATCTTGAGGAATTGTCGTGCATTATTAATTGCACGCTATGAATTTCGCCTTCATAAACAGTATATGTATCCTAAGTAAACACGCTTATTCATGATTGCTTGCCCGAAAGGAGGTGCAATCGGTATGAACCAAGAGGTTTTAGAACAAGAAAAACCAATCGAAAGCTGCTCAATAGAGACTTGGAATCGGCCTCGTGACGATCAGAAGAATGAGCGTTTGTCACGAGAGCGTGCCCGGAGACGAAAAGAGGCCAAGAAACCGTTGTACCTTATGAGATATGAATAGAGATGCAATAGGTGTTAGTGTCGCTAAGAAAAGTTGCTGTGTGACGCGCGCGAATTTATCGCCTGTTTCAACGGACATTGTATCACTAAGAACTGCTTGTCTGGTTACATTTATTTATATAATCAGACTAAAGGCACCAAAATACAAGTTACCATTAAATTAATAAACAAGAAAGCCTGAAAGAACTATTAAAGGTGAAAAAGTTTTGAAAGAGTCGATTTTCATATTCATAACTATCGCTATTATCGCAGCACTTTTCACAGTTTGCCCTGCCAGAGCATACACCGATAGCGAAAACAGATTCTCGATAACTCCACCAAAGGGATGGACACTCAAAGAAGGAGTGCAAGGAACCGTCGTTCAATTCTTAGGCCCTGAAGACTCAGATGTAGGATACGTTAACGTAAACATCGGCATCCAAAACACTGATCAAACGCTCCAAACTATAGTTGGCAATGCAAAACAATCATGGGCCTCAACTTACTCAAATTACTCTTTAACTTCAGACCAAGGCGTAACGGTAAACGGCTATAGCGGACATGAACTTGAAATCTCAGCCAGCGATAACGGAAGCCAATTTATGCAAGACTCCGTTCTCTTCGTCCAGAATGGACTACTGTACCAAGTAACCTACGTCGCTGGTCCAACAACTTACGGCACCTACTACGACAACTGGACCAGCAGCCTTGATACATTCCAAATCCTATCCACGGCGTCGCCATCGCTTTTAGGGTCTTCCAGCGGCTTCAACTTTAGCTTCAGCATAACAGGGCTTCCATTCCTGCTGCTAATCGTAGCTGTAATAGTAATCATCGTTGTAATAGTCGTTGCCGTGGTAAGAATGCGAAAGCCTAAAAACGTCCCTCTTCAAACATTTCCGCCGCCTCCTCCATAGAGAGAACGCTGCTTTAAGAGTTGAAAATTCCCATCATCACAGTTGGGCTGACGCCTTCCATGTGAGCGGCGCATTCAGCTACTAACTCATATTGCAGGGCTTCTTCAAGTGTTTCGCCTTCAAGCTTTGTCATTACTCGGTAATATTCAAGAACGTTTTTCGGGACTTGGATAGTTACCGGTTCATACTGAATTGGTGCTGCCTCTTTCTTTGTTGGTGCTTTGGTCATTTTCTAGATCTCCTTCATGAGACTTTGGGAAGCGAATTGAAGATCAATGGTTGCTAAGCCTATTCGAAGCAGGTCCTGTTCAGTACGAAGCAAAAATGCTCTTGGAAGGCTACGGCGCTGAAACCATAAGAGGCGCCTTAGGTTGCCTAAGAGCTTTGCTCTCCAGAAACGCAGACCTGACCAATCCCGAATCGGTCAAAAAAGCTCTCGCGACAGAAGAGGCAAAAAAAGAACGGAACTAAAAATGCTGGAGTCAGAACCGAAGACGCAACGTCATTAACGCCTACACCCTCTTCCTGAAGTTCCAAAACCAAAGCTGGATAAAACCCAAATGCTCCGTCGACGAAAAATTTCCGTTCATACCCGCCGAAACAGAAATCGACGTCTTAATCGCCGGCTCCTTCCCAAAACTCGCGGCTTTCCTGCAGCTAATGAAGGAAACAGCCATGCGAAGCGGAGAAGCGCACCGACTTGAAAGGACCGACATCTACCAGGCAAAACACATAATTACACTCAACAAGCCCGAAAAACACTCCAGAGCCCGCATGTTTAAGGTCAGCGAAAACCTCATCGAAATGCTCAACAACCTACCAAAAAAAGACCCACGCAGCTTCCCATGCGCCCTAAAAGGATAAAAGTCACCTACGTCAAAACCCGAAAACGCCTAGCAACAAAACTCGGAAATCCACGACTACTTCAAATTACCTTCAAAAGCTTCCGCCACTGGTGCGGATCAATGATCGCGTATGAATCAAACGGCAACGTGCTTATAATCATGAACAAGATGCGCCACAAATCGTTCCAAAGCAGCCAAAAATACATCCACAACATAACATTCAAGGAAGAGGATTTCGAGACCACCGTTGCGACTTCGCCTGAAGAGATTCAGAAACTGGGACAGGCAGGATTGACAAAGTATGATGAAGCAACGTTCAACGGCATGCAGATGCACTTCTACCGCAAGCCCAAAAGATTCGGCGGCTTCAAAAAGTAGGTACATAAGGTTGAAAAGTGGGTCGATAGGTTTTTATGTTCGGCTTAAATCTGTAGAGGTGCAAACCTGTCAAAGGGCAAAGCTTAGGATTGAACATCGAATGGTTAGAAAAGCACGAATCCGCTTAACAAGCACCGACTACGGTAAGCTTGAAGAAGTATGTGAAGAACTGAAAAGCATAGCCCAGAAAACAGGCGTCAAAATCAACGGTCCCGTCCCGCTGCCCACGAAGCGTCTTCGCGTTCCAGTTCTAAAAGCACCTTCAGGCGAGGGCACTGCCACTTGGGACAGGTGGGAAATGCGCATCCACAAGCGCCTAATCGACATAGACAGCGAAGAGCGCGTCATGAGACGAATCATGCGCATACGCGTTCCCGAAGAAGTCCACGTCACCATCGAACTCATATAAACCGCTCTTTTTCAGCAAGCAGACTCGAATAGTTGTAACTATGCGCCTTTCGAGACTATGTTGGATTTCATGCAGATACTCCAATAGTTACAACTAAGCTTTTGCGAATAGTTGTAACTAATCAGCAGCCTCACCTCTTTCCCGCCAACCATTTTTCCTCGAACTCTCCACAACAATAAGGTTTCGAACATTTAGAGCAATGGGTGCAATCGGGTGTGCAATCGCCGTTAAACTGATTTGAACGAAAGCAAACCGCTTCAAACCCAGAAAGACCGATTTTCTCCATTGTTAGCACAATGCAAAAAACCATTGTGCCGACAATAAAATCCCCTACCCAAGCCTGCCCAAATTTTCCTAATTCTCCTTCTGAAAGCTACCCTTTCCACGCGAATCCACCAAACCCAACCCTCTGCACCTTCTCCTAACCATGATTTGCACAATCGCGCACAATGATCCACAATGGCTGAACAATCGCCAGAAAGTTGCTATAACCGAAAACAAAAAGCCTCTAACCCAAAAACACGATTTTCCCCCATAGTTCAACTAACGCAAAAACTATTGTGCGAACAAACCAGCAGGATCTAACCTTCAAGTACCTGCCTTCTGAAAACCACCTCTTCCACTAAATCCCAATACGCTTCATATGACCACGATCTTCAGCAGCCCTTCATCTTCTCCCTCTCTTGAAGACACGGGTTTCTGCACAAAATGCACAAATCTTGTGCAATCGCCAAAGAGCTGCTTTAACCGAAAGCAACATGCTTCAAACCCGGAAACACGGCTTTTCAATTGACCCGCAACGTAAAAACCATTGACCGCACAAACGCGACCAGTCTAACCCAGTAAACCGATAGTTGCAGCTGACACTTGCGGAAAGTTGCTACAAAGAAGGCTTCTAAAAAAGGAGAACAAGCGTTGGCCCTGGGCTTTCAAGTCATTAACTGTTAAGTCTAAACGATGAGGTAGGTGTAAACGGTTAGTGCTGCACTTGCGGCGAAAGCCACTGCCCAGACCGCTTTGTTCCAGTGGAAGATTTTCAGCCCGTCGAAGATGCCGAAGGGAATCAAGTTAAAGACGGCTATGAACGCGTTGAAGGAAGCTAACAGCAACAACATGCTGGCAAATGGACTTGAAACTGGAACTAACCCTTCCGCCGCGAGAAAAACCAGCGCCAAAGAAACATTTGTAAATGGTCCTGCAATCGAAATCTCACCTATCTCTTTTAGTTTTGCTGGACCCGAAATCATGACGGCTCCAGGTGAAATCAGCCTAAGGGGAGTAAATACGGAGATTAGTGTGATAACGGCACCCCACTTCGTCAAACGGAATTCGGCCCACATACCTCTTAATTGAGCAGTGATTTTGTGTGCCATTTCATGGATCAGAAAAGAAGCTGTCAGAAGAACCGCGAAAACAGATATTTCAATTAAGCTCCAGTCTAAGAAAGTGCCGCCAAAGAACTGATTGTAGAATACAATGGAGAAGCCTATGCCGATGATGAGAAAGGCTGCGGGAATCAGGTGCTTAAGCTCCGTCGGGCTCATGTAGACGCGCCCCTTGACGTTGCGGGGCTGGCCGAAGCTTACGGAAAATTGATACGAGTTTTTCTTAGGTGCAAAGACGTCTGCCACTACTTCCTGCTTCTGAGCATGGGCAAGCCCGATTCTAGGGCACTGGTGGTTTTCTGGGAGGCGATGTTGGCTGCAGAATTGGCCTCCGCAGTAGGAACATTGAAATGGCATGATGGTTTCTTGCCCGCACTTTTGACAGTTCATGCTGAATGCTTCACTCTTTTTCTGTTTAGACGCAGCTTTTCGGTTTATATGTTTCTCCCGAAACCCAAGCGAAACGATGGTCAAAACGTAGAATATCTTTAAATGAGTTGGATTTTGGCATTCAAATGCTTGCCTTAGTTTAGAAACAAGCTTTCCATAATGTTTCTTCGGATTTGCTGTTGATTTGGCAATGCTTAAAGCTCACAAGTTCCGAATCTAAGCACAGATAAACGACGGAGCAGTTGAAGGGGAACGTAGCGATTGAAGGCATTCAGTTTTGTCCATGCTGCAGACTTGCATTTGGGTTACTCTCAATATGGACTAGAGGTTAGAAGACAGGACTTCGATAACGTCTTCAAAGAACTCGTCGATAAAACAATAGAGTTGAAACCTGACTTCATGATAATTGCGGGCGACCTTTTCCACCAGCCACGTCCTTCAAACATAACGTTGGAGAATACGATAAGAAGCTTCAAGCGCCTTCGAGACGCGGGCATTCCGGTCTTGACAGTAGATGGTTCCCACGACTCAGCGCCCAACTCGATAACAAGCACGATTCTTTATCCACTAGATAGCGCAGGCTTAATCCATCACCTCCCAAGGCACGAAGGGGCGTGCTGGCGCAAACCAGGATGCTGCTATGTCTACGGCATTCCCAACTTCCGCACGAGGCACAAGACGGAGGAGATGCTGCCCTTGTTCATTCAGCAAAACGTGCCCACACCCGACCCATCCGTGGCAAACGTGTTTGTTTTGCATGGTGCAGTTGATTTGCCAAGCGTCAAACCGCCCTACATCGAAGCTGAACTGTCGCCGGCGCTAATACCCGAAGGTTTCGGATACTATGCTGCGGGGCATGTTCATGAACGCTACTTGACTAGCTTCAAAAACGGCGTTCTATCATACAGTGGCTCCACTGAGACGGTCAGTTACGACGAAGCAAGATACAGCAAAGGCTTCTACCACGTCACGGTGAACGAGAAAGGCGAGTTCAAGCCCCAAGCCATGGAGCTTACTTCGCCGCGCAGGTTTGTCGTCCTCGAACAGGAATATTCGGGCATGAACGCCCACAAAATCACTGACCAAGCCGCCATGCTGGTCAAGGGGGCCGACGAGGAAGGCGTCATAATAATTCCCATTTTAAAGGGCATCTTGCCCGCGGAGGCAAATCGTAGTGAAATCGACGCCGGCCACATTCGAGCCGCCGCTGAAAAGGCTCTTCTGGTGCATCCGATCGTGCTTCTGAAGGAGAGCGCTGTTTCCGACGAGATCGTGCGCAGCATATTTGAGAGCGAATTTAAGGACTTGAAGACGAAGGCATTCGAGTATTTCATTCAGATTTTCACGGAACGTTATAGCCGCGAAGAAGCCGAGAAAGTCGCTCGAGCCGCCCTTGCCCTTATCGAGCCCTTGACGCGTAAGCAGGAGGAGAAGGTGAAGCAGACGCTGGAGGAGTTGGCGAAGTGAAAATCGAAATCGTCCAGCTGGAGAACATCCGTAGCCACGTCAAATCCACCGTTCCCTTTACGCGTGGCTTCAATTGTCTGCTTGGCGGCGTCGGCTGCGGCAAGAGCAGCGTCCTCTACAGTATAGACTTCGCGTTTTTCGGCGACCCGATAGGCAGAAGCTTCGAGTACCTGCTCCGTGAGGGCGCTGACAGTTGCAAAGTCACGGTTCAGTTTACTCAGAGTGGAAACACTTACGTGCTCACGCGTGGACTGCGCAGGCGCGGCAAAAGCATAAACCAAGACTTTGAAGCGCTCAAGCTCTTTCAAGATGACAAGCTCATCGCCAGCCAGAAAACTGACGCAATCGCTGAGCAGTTGAAGGCAATTACGGGGTTTGATCGTGAACTTTGGCGGGAAATTGTCTGGATACGTCAGGAACACCTCAAAGAACTCCTTGACGCGGCGCCGAGGGACAGGCAAAAGCGGCTCGATGAACTGTTTGGGCTCTCTGATTATGAGGCGGCTTGGAGCAGCATAGCCCAGTACTTGCGCGACTACGAAACCGAGAAGCGACTCCTCGAAAGAGACCCCGATGTCACGGGCAAAGAAAAACTTGCTGCCGACTACAACCAGATAACCGAGGAGTATACGCTTCTGGAACTCGAGTTGCAGGATAGTCAAGAGAAGCTCGCCGCTGCAAAATACGCGTTGGAAGAGGCAGAGACCAAGCTTAAGCGGCTTGAGGAAAAACGGCTTGCCGTCGAAGAGCTCAAACGCAAGGAGACGCGGCTTCACGCTAACATCGTCAACCTCGAGGATGCACAACAGGCTTTGGCGGAACGACTGGAAGGAAAAAGAACGATCCTCGCCAACTTGAGTCAGAGGCGGAACAGCATGGATGCCCAGCTGAAAACATGCTGTGACAAGCTTGCCGAGGCGGGGGTGCAACCGAATCAGCCCATGGATGCTTTGAGGCAGTGCTTGGCGGCGTTTGATGACAAAATCAGCACGTTGAAGGCGGAGCAGGAAGCCACGACGCGCAGTATGCAAACTGACCAGAAACGGGTGGCGCAGCTTTCCACAGAAACTGAGAACCAATGCCCCTTGTGCCTGCAGGCCCTCAACAGCGAGTATAGGACTGGCATGATGCAGAGAATCCAAGTCGAAAATGCGGAACGGCAAGAAATTGTCCGGCGATTACAGGGTGAAATCCTGCAGCTCCAGCGAACCAAGTCTGCGGCGTCCGAAGCCTTCTCGAACTTGCAGACGCTTACTTCGAGGGGCGAAGACCTCAAAGCACGCGTAGCCGAAGAAGAAAACAACCTAACCAGTTTAACGGGTGAGTTGGCTGAAAAGCAGAAACTGTTTGCGGATCTGGTTGGGCAGTTGGAGGCGTTGAGGTTCGAAATCGGCAGGTTCGACCTCTCGGATGTGGATGCAGCGCGGCAGCAACGTGAGCAGAAGTTCAGGCAGTACTACGCCACGGAGTCTGATTTTCGCACGAAAGAGAATCGCAAGAAAGACCTGCTACGCCACCTCGACGACGTGAAAGAACGCATTAACGGGGCGCAGCAGAAGCTGGAGCGGATGGAAAAAATCCAGAAAACCGTCCAGGTCCTCAGCTCAATACGAGACGCGTACCGCAGCATTCAACCCAAGCTGCGCAGCGAATTCATCAAAGTCCTGCGGAATTTTGTGCAGCAGGTCCTCGACAGCCTCGTAGGAGGCGAAGCGCCCCTGCTGAACGTGGTTGTCGACGAAACTTACACGCCCTCCGTGAAAAGCGAGAGCGGCGCAGACAGAGAAGTAGCGAACCTCTCCGGCGGCGAACGCACCCTACTGGCTTTCGCCTACCGATTGGGACTGGGGCAGCTGATAATGCAGTCCCGCACCGGACACGGACTAAGCATGCTCCTGCTTGACGAGCCAACCGAGAACCTGGGAACAGAGGACGGCAGCATAACGCGGCTGGCAGAGGCTATCTCACGGTTTAAGGCGATTGAGCAAATCATTGCTGTGACGCACAGCGAGGACTTCGCCGAAAAAGCTGGCCACGTGGTGGTTGTGGAGAAAGAAGCAGGGGTAAGCAAGGCATCCATAGCTAAAGGCGAATAGACAAAAAATGAGCTAAAAAGCTCGCTTCTTGATATGCCGGATAGGGTATTGATTGGATCAAATCATCGTTGGCTGGTCAACAACGGAGGTTTTTGCAGTGCACAACCTGCGGTTGAAAAATGGGCAATGGCTAGTTGACGTGACATATTGCTCCGGGAAGAAAACTCAGACTAAAGTGATAGGAGCTAATCTAAGCTGGGAAAAAGTCTCGCAGCTGATCCCTGAAGCGATATTCAAGAAGTCAACTCAGCAGCTTCTAAAGGACCAACGCATAGTCTCGTTCGTCAGACTAAACGTCAAGACGAAAATTGTAGATCGGTACAAAGGCGGATACGTTTCAGAAGTTAACCCCTCTTCAGTGGCTGAAAACGGAGCAATCCTCGTTAACATCGCAACCGGAAACGAAATAGCCCAAGACATTAAACGAGCGCGAATACACAATTTCTAAAATAACCCAAACCGCGACGTGACCGGATCAGTTTAACACTTCTGAAAGCTAACCCAAACCCGCTCCTTCCGCCCAGCCAGTCATCACATTCGAATTCTCGCCACCGCTTCGCAGCAGCCGAAATCCTCAACAAGAGGCAGACAGGCCTCAGGAACCCTTAACGCAACCTTCGTCCACTACCCCATTCACCCACAGTCAATCATAAACGACGCTCTAATATCATGGCAGCTAATAGCACTAATTAGCTAATGACAAGCGAATGACAAGCCAGAAAAGCTGCAGCAAGAAGGCGTTTCCTTGCCATTTTCCAAGCAACACCGCCATTTTGATGCAAGTCCAAGCCAAACTCACACCAAATTCCTTCAAACCTAAGTCTAACGCATGTTAAATTCCTTCACAAGTATCCAGCGATCCCCGCCGTTTTCATCCAGCTTTCCAAAATTCAACCTCATTTCATGTCCATCGGCACCGAAAAATCCGCGATTTTTGAAGGATTAGCTTCAAAAACAGGGCAAGTTCGCCCAGAGAATTACCTTAAGAATTGTGCACCGAGGTCTTCGAGGAAAAGCAGGAGGATCTACAGACTAGCTAACTCGTTTCTTCCAAAAGCTGGGCTACCGCAAACGAGATTTAAACTTTTGAACTACCGCTCTTCCACCTGATTCTCTAGGACGCCGATGCCTTCGATTTCTATGCGGATAGCGTCGCTGTGTTTTAGCCATTTTGGCGGTTTCATGGCCATCGCGACACCAGAAGGCGTGCCCGTTGCGATGATGTCGCAGGGTTCCAGCGTCATAACTCGGCTGAGGTGATAGATTATTTGCGCTACGCCAAATATCATGTCGCGGGTGTTGCCGTCTTGACGGAGCTCACCGTTAACCCATGTGCGAACGGCAAGATTGCCCGCATCAGGCATCTCCTCTTTCGTGACGATACAGGGACCTATGGGCGCAAATGTGTCAAAGCTTTTGCCCGGGGTCCATTGGCTGCCCTTGAACTGAAAGTCGCGTGCGGAAACGTCGTTGAGTATAGTGTAGCCAAAGACGCAGTTCAGAGCTTCTGATATTGGGATGTCTTTGGCTTTTTTGCCAATGACTACGGCGAGTTCGCCCTCGTAGTCAAGTTCTTTCACGAAGGGGCGCTTAATGATTTTCTGATTTGACCCTGTTATAGCTGTGTGGGGTTTCATGAAAATAACAGGCTCTTCAGGCAGGATGGCTTTGGTTTCTGCTACGTGGGTCCTGTAGTTTAAACCCAAGCAGAGGATTTTGGGCGGAGAAACAAGTGGTGCAAGCAGGCGGGCTTCGCTCAAAGGAGTTGCGGCTGCGTCGAGTTCGTTTTTGTTTGCTTTTTTGAATAGAGTTTCTGCTGTTTTTTGGGCGTTTTCGTCTGCTATGAAGGCATCTATCTTGTTTGGCAGGTGGGTTTTGAAGCGTTTAGCCAGTGAGAGTAGGGAGATGAGCCGTGCGGGTTCCATTATGCCGTAGCATTCTTTGTCTTCGAGTTGGTAGCGGGCGATTTTCATGTTCAGCTCACCGTGATAACGTTTAAAATGTTGGTAAATTGGAAAATGAAGGACCTAAAGGTCTGTGCTTATTCTTCTTCGTAGATTTTGCGTTCGTTAATCGTTAAGGTGTCTTCTTCGCCCGCGATAACTCGGTAGGTCTCCTTGAGTTCGTTGTGGTGCAGGAACTTGTTAAGCAGGACTTTGACGTATTTCTTGTTCACGCCTGCCGCTTCAGTCTTGACTACCAGATCGCCGCTGTCGTTTGTTACTTCTCCGCCTGTTTTTTCTTTTAAGAATGCAGCTAGGTTCGTTAGTGTGTCTGAGCCTTCGCTCTTGAGTTTTGATGCGTCCACTTTTACTTCAACCATGAAATTTCACCTCGCGTTTAAGTGTGAAAGTGCCTTATAACCCCTTTGCGTATCAAATGAGTTAAGCAACGCTCAATTCATCCTTCAAGCCCGTTTCGGGGTACGGAAACACGTGAGTGAATTCAACCGGCATGAAGACTTTTGTCCGTTCCCCAACGTTCAGCCACTCGCCGCTTAGTGAAGACTTGATCGCGACGATCATTTCTTCGTTGTCTAACCTGATTTCGTAGCGTATGCTTGAACCCTCAAACGTGATTCTCTCTACCGTTCCCGAAACCACGTTTGGTCCGTCCTGCAGTCCCTTTTCGACGATTAGCGTTTCAGGCCTGATCGAAAGTACGACGTTTTGACTCTTGCTAAACGCGCCGTTTAGGGCTTCCATTTTTGCCCCTTCGCGAAGCTCGATGAGGACGTTGCCGTCGCTGTTCTTGCCCTGAACGTAGCCCTCTAGGAAGTTGGATTCGCCTATGAAGTGAGCCACGAAGATGCTTTCAGGCTTCATGTAAAGCTCTTGGGGCGTGCCAATCTGGATAATTCTGCCTTTGCGCATGACCGCGATGCGATCGCTTATCGCCATGGCTTCCGACTGGTCATGAGTTACGTGTATACCTGTAAGTTTGAGGTCTTTGGCCATCCTGCGGATTTCGTAGCGGATTTCGCTTCGCACCTTCGCGTCCAATTGCCCCAGCGCCTCATCCATCAACAGAAGCTGCGCGCCAGCCGCCAAGGCGCGGGCAACGGCCACGCGCTGCATCATACCGCCGCTTAATTCATTAGGATATGCATCAAGACGTTCGTGGAGTTTGACCATCTCGAGAACCTCGTGCCCGATGGTTGTAGCTTCTTTCATGTCGAAACCTTTCACTTTGGGTCCATAAGTCACGTTGTCCCATGCGGTTAAATGTGGGAACAGGGCGAAAGTTTGGAAGACGAAGCCTATGTCGCGGTCTTCTGGTGGGACATCGTTGACGAGTTTGTTGCCGATGTAGATTTCACCACTGTCGGGTTGGATCAAGCCGGCGATGAGTCGGAGCAACGTGGTTTTTCCGCAGCCGCTTGGCCCTAGAAGACTGAAGTACTCCTTATCGTGGATGGTTAGGCTTACGTTTTCGACGGCGGTGATTTTGCCGAATTTTTTGGTGAGGTTTACGACGCGAACTTCTGGCATTCTTTCTCTTCCTTTGTTTTCTATGAGGGTAATAATACTTTTTCTTCTCTTCCGACGACGAGTCTCAGGACGAGTAGTATGATGAAGCTGAACAGCACTAGGAACCCTGATGCCAACGCTATGTCAAGTGGCGAGGCCTGAACGACGCCCTTGATCCAGTTCACCAGCAGCACAGGAGCCGTCTGCAATTTTGATGTTACGGCTAATGTTGCGCCTGTTTCGCTGACACTTCGGGTGAAGACCATTATGGCGCCTGAAAGCATTGAGTACTTGGTCAGCGGGAACACGATGGTCCGGAATACTCCCAGCGGCTTGGCGCCTAGCGTGCGGGCAGCTTCCTCCATGTCGGGGCTGATGCGTTCCACTGCGGCGGACATGGAACGGACGAAATATGGATAGGTAATGGCCAAATGCGCCAAGACTAGGAGGGCGAAGTCGGGTAGGGAAGCGAAGTTTGCTTTCCAGAAAATGCCCAGTGAAACCCCTAGCGCTATTGACGGCACGACTAGAGGGATGTTGACGAGGAGGTCAAAGATGGAGGACATGAACTTGCCTGCTTTTTTGCGGGCTATGATGATGGCCGTGGGCAGCCCGATTACAATGTTAATGACCGTGACCACGGCGCCTAATGCATAGCTGATCAGAAGGCTCTGCCAGTAGCCCGACCAGATGCCTTTGGCGGTTATCGCGTTGGTGAACGTGGGCGTGGGGATTGCCTGAAACGCGGACAGAGCAACGAACAGCGACGGCAACAGGATCAGGGCCAGGAAAACCGCGAGTATGATGGTGTTTCGGGATTTTTCGGCTTTCTTGTAGCTAAGCTTACGCTCAGCGACGGGTCTGACGCGTCTGAGAGGCAACCGAAGCTTTGGTCCCAAAAAGTGAATTGCGACGAATATCGCGATGGAGATAATTATTAGCAGGAAGCTGCCGAAAACCACTGCGCCGTTGTACAACGCGGGATCGCTGGTGGAGTACTGATTCTTGATGTTCTGTATGAAAACTGAGCCGTTCTCGAAGACGCCGGCGACGATTATGGTTGCGCCGGTTTCGCTGATGGAGCGGGCGAAAGCTAGGATGTATGCGGAAATCATTGCGGGTTTCAAAACGGGGAATGTTACGGTGCGGACGGCGGTGAAAGGAGCTGCGCCCAATGTTCTGGAGGCGCGTTCATATTCCATCTTGTAGTCGAGGAGTGCACCAACCATTACGCGGACGACGACTGGGAAGCTAAAGGTGAAGTGCAGAAGCATTACGAGCAGCCAGCCTGGAGAAATGAGCGATGAACCAAAAAGTGATGAAACGCCCCCGGGTTTGCTCCAGAAAAGCAGTAGTGAATAGCCCAGTGCTGTAGTGGGTATGATGAAGGGTATGTCCGCCAGCGTATCGATGACACCTAGCCAGCGGCTTTTTCCGCGTGCAATTAGCCAAGCCATCGGCACGCCCGCGAGCAGGTCAAGCGCGGCAACAGTCAACGCGATTATGAAACTGTTTTGGATGGCGCTCAAGGCACGGTTAACAAGAGGAGGCTGGTTGAGAATGTATTGGATGCTGTCCCACTTGATGAATATACCAGCGAGAGGCGGAATGAGTATGAGGGCAAAGAATATGATGACGGCGGCCGAGTAGACGGCGTATTTTATGGCTTTACGTGAGGACAGTTTATCAAGGGTCTTGGTTAGTTTTTCCGTCATCCTCTTCCGCTCAAACTCTCTACGCTTCGCTTCTTTAGCTCTTTAGGTTCTATAAGACTTTTCATTTCGATTTATAAACTAAATAACCCAGCCGACCACTATGTAGCTTCAAGGCCAGCCCTTCTGGAAGGTTCGAGGTACTGATTTTTGTGCGCGATCAATGGTTTTTGCCATTGCGCGATCAATGGGGAAAACCGTGTTTTTGGGTTAGAGTCAGTTTGCTTTTGGTTAAAGCAGTTTTTTGGCAATTGTTCAGCCATTGATCGCCATTGATCGGGATTGATCGGAATGCAGAACTTATCTTCCGGAGGGTTTTTCGGAAATCAGATTTTCAACTTAGACCTTGCGAAATCTTAGTTGTAACTATTGGTTTTTGATACATGGTTCCAACATGCATTCCGTCTGGCAATAGTCACAACTTTGCATGGGTTTATCCGGAAGTTTTCGGAGCGTGATGCTATGGCTGCGACAAGAATTTCGACGTTTTCCATGAGAACTTCATCCATGAAATAGTGTTCTGCCCGTTGTGTGGGTTTGGATCATCAGGTTCTCTAGAAGACCGCCGCGTTACCGTAAAGGCAATGTTTTACCTATCAACAAACCTAAATCTGCGGCAGTTCTAGTGAACATGATAGGAAAACGGCGTTGGACAGGTTATTAACTCTCAAGGGAGATAACAGGTTCTATGAAAGAAGTCGAAGTGAAGATTCTCGAGGTCAACCGAAGAAATATAGAAGCAACACTCGCCGGCTTGGGTGCCAAGAAAATTTTCGACGGCGACGTCCAAACCTTGTTCTTCGACTTTGAAGATGCCAGAATAATTAAGGAGAAAAACCTTCTTCGGCTGAGAAAAGAGGAAGACAAGGCTGAGTTAACCTTCAAGAAGGTTCACGTCACCGAGGCGGCCAAAGTGGCAGAAGAATACTCAGTTGAAGTTTCAAGCTTGGAAACGACGAGACAAATCCTGGAGAACTTGGGGCTATTAGTAACTGAAAGCATGCAGAAGCACCGTGTCAGCTATGTCCTCGAAGATGCGCGCTTTGACTTCGACCGTTATTTGGGCAGTTACGCATACATTCCAGAGTTTATGGAAATTGAAGCAAAAAACGAAGAACTGGTCCACAGATACGCCGAGCTCTTGGGTTTCAAGGCAAAAGATTGCCTTCCATGGTCCACTAACGATTTGATCCGAAACTACAATATCGAAAAAGGCAAAATGGAAAAATAGTCCAAAACTCGCTTGCCTTACGGCGCGAGCTTGGCTGGCTTTCGTGCAGGGCGTGCTTTCGCAGTTTTCGGGGCTGGTTTAGGTTTCTCTGGTGTTTTCCGTGGAGCATTCCATGCTGGGTATTCGCCGTGTTCTTTCTTGAAGTTGTCTAGAAGTTCTTGTTGGGCCGGTTTGGGGTTGTCGCTTAGCATCCAGCTGATTGTGGCTTTTTCGAGGTAGCCGTCGTCAAGCAGTTTTGAGCTTATTTTTCGCGTCGTTTTTCCGCCATATCCCGCAAGGTATCCACCGAATATTCTTTTAGTCGGTTTCCTCGACCTGCCAATGTACAGGATATCAGACGTTGGTTTCCCGGCAAGCGAACTGTCAACTATCACAAGAACGCTGGCTTTGTTATAGGGAAGGCATGAAAAGGGAAGTCCTTTCAAAGGGACAAATTCTGCAAAGCCATTTTGCTTAAGAGTTAAAGAATTCATATGTTTCAGTAATTCGAAGCCGAATTTAACCTTTCCTATATAGACTATGTGCACCCATAGACTCTATTTTCGGAGCCCTTAATGCGAACTCCACCGTGGAACAGGGGAGACGACATCCACATGGACTAGAAAGTTCCGCTTTTCGAATACGAGACCTTCACCGTGCGAAATCAAGAAAAGTCGGCACATGCTGACGATTTTAATAAGGAAGCACCGCACCTGAACACAACTATCACTCATGACGAAATGTTGTTTACATAGATTAGTTGATAAGGCACGATTTACATTTTGTCAATCCTTAAATCCATTGATGTCCCTTAAACGGTTGAAAAACCGCGGGTGAAGGAACTTTGTTAGCTCCAAAAAACCTTGATTCTGACGCCAATAATGCTTCAGCTCAGAAAAAATCGCTTGACGACCCAAGCTATTTCCTCAACCGGGAACTCAGCTGGGTGAGGTTTAACGTGCGCGTCCTCGAGGAAGCACGTGACGTTTGGCATCCCCTGCTTGAAAGGGTGAAATTCATCGCTATCTGCGGCAGCAACCTCGACGAGTTTTTCATGACGCGAATCCCCCGCCTTATGAAAAAAATCAACAAGGGATCAACCGAAAAATCCATGGATGGCATGACCGCCATCGAGCAGGTTGAAGCCACCCGGAGAGAAATAGTTGCCCTTATCCAAAAACACGCGGACTGCTGGAAAAACGAACTAGTCCCTGCACTGGCAAAAGAGGACATAAACATCAAAGAGTACAACGCCTTATCCGAAAGAAACCGACAAAGCCTACGTGAATTCTTCGAGAAATCCATTCTGCCGTCGCTGAAAATTCCCAAGGAAGGCTTCAACGGCTCCGCCATCGAAAGCTTGCACGTGACCCTTTTTGTGACAGGATTTCCCGAACAGGATTCATGTTACCTGCTTGACGTGCCGATCGAAAAGTTCGGAAGGTTAATCAGGATTCCAAAAATGAGCCTCGGCGTGGAAATGGAAAAGGAAATAGAAAGCGTCGAGTACGATTTTGTGTTCCTGGAAGACTTAATGACCAATAACTTAGACCTGATTTTCCCCATCGAAAAGCCGCTAAACGCCTATCCGTTCAGGTTAACGCGCAATGGGGAAATAGACATCTTGATGGATGAATCGTCAGACTTCCTCAGCTTGGTCAAGAAAAGTTTGCCAAGCAGAAAAACGGGGTTTCCCAGCAGACTGGAGTTTGACAAGAGAACGCCTCAATTCATAAGGGAAACAGTGGCAACAGCCATGGGTCTTGCATCTAACTTCATCTACGAGTTTGATGGCCCACTCGGGTTCGTTGACCTCTGGCAACTGCTTAAGATTAACCGTCCCGATCTCAAAGACAAAACTTTCCTTCCTTCTATCTCGCCTCTGCTGACGCCTGAGAAAGACCTGTTCGAAGCCATTGCCAAGCAGGACTTCGTACTTTACCACCCTTACGACGGCTTTGAGGTCATTGTAGACTTGCTTAGAGACGCCGCCCAAGACCGAAACGTCACGGAAATATGCATAACCATGTACCGAATGGACCCGCACTCACCTGTCGTAGATGCCCTGATGGAAGCAGCAAGAAGACACAAGAAAGTGACCGCCATCGTCGAGTTAAAAGCTAAATTCGACGAGGAAAACAACATACTTCTGGCGTCGAGGCTGAGAGAAGCAGGCGTACATACCGTCTATAACTTTCCCAAGTTCAAGGTTCACGCAAAACTCTGCTTGATTACGAGAAGAGAGAAAAATGGGATAGTCAAGTATTCACACGTAGGCTCAGGCAACTACAACGCCGTGACAGCTAGAATTTACGGCGACGTAGGTTACTTGACGGCAAGACCCGAAGTAGGCCTGGAACTTGAGGAACTGTTCAGCGTTCTGATAAACGGGCTTCCCGACGACGAAGAAAAAAGCTTCAGGCACCTGCTCGTCGCCCCCAAAACTCTTAAAAGTGAAATTCTGAAACGCATAGACAGAGAAATTGAATTCCAACGCAAAACGGGCAAGGGATACCTGGCTTTCAAACTCAATAACCTCGAAGAAGAGGACGTTATCAAAGCACTGTACCGAGCATCTATGGCAGGGATAAAAATTGACCTCAACGTCAGAGGTTTATGCAGCCTCAAACCAGGAATTCCAGGCGTAAGCGACAACATCTCGGTGATTTCCATAGTCGGCCGTTTCCTGGAGCACGCGAGAATTTACTACTTCCGTGACGGAGATGAAAGCGAAGTCTTAATCGGCAGCTCTGACTTGATGTTTAGAAACCTCAACGAGAGGATTGAAGTTCTCTTCAGCGTGCCAGACGCCTATCTTCGACGCGCTATTCTGGAGTACATGCTTAAGATATCTCTTCAAGATAACGTTAAAGCCAGAAGACTCCTCCCAGACGGGACGTACCAAAGAGTCGCACCCAAGGATGGAGAACACGTGATAAACTCTCAGTCATGGCTCATACAAAACCGAGGAGTCTGGCATGAGCGCGCCGTTTAAGCCCAAAAAATGCGAAGCAAAAAGCAGCTACTGCAAATTCGGCAGCGACACATTGCTAAGGCTTCTGCAAACCTTCAAAGATCAGATAAGCGGCGTTATCGAAAGCGAAGACATCGAATACGTCCACAAAATGCGCGTTGCCACAAGAAGAATCAGGGCGACTATGCCTCTTTTCCTAACCTGCTTTCCTAAGAAGAAATGCAGAAAATGGCTCCGCGAAATTAAGAAGATAACACGCCTTCTGGGCGAAGCAAGAGACCTCGACGTCCAAATAGCCTTTGTTCAAACGTACATGCAGAAGCTGAACGGACCTGAATCCACGGGCTTAGAACTTTTGGCGAAAAGCCAAAAAAACCGAAGAAAAGCCATTCAAGAAACGGTTACAAACGGGCTGAAAGGATTTTCGGATTCAGGCGCGCTGGAAGAAATTGATCAATTCTTAGCGGAAACCACGAAAGAGTTGTCGGAAGCACCTTTTCACTCTTCTTCGGTTCTTGAGAAATCTTATTGGCACATTTCGTCAAGGCTGGACGATTTTCTTGACCTAGAAGAATGCGTTCACCAGGAAAAAGCCATAGCCAAACATCACGAAATGAGAATCAAAGCCAAACTGCTCCGCTACACCATGGAAGCCTTCGCCCCATTCTACAAAAACCAGCTAACTGAAGAGATACAGGGCATAAAGGATTTTCAAGATGCCCTTGGCGAAACGCACGACCTCGACGTCTGGATAAACTACCTTCCCAAATTTACTGCCAAGTTGACAGCCCGCAAAACACCAAGGAAAAAAGGCGAGAAGAAGGCTACAGCATCCCAGAGCAAACGAGCCCTCCTCAACTTCCTGGCATATATTAAGGATTTGAAGAAAAATCGGTATAAGCAGTTTGTTGGGTCGTGGGAGCAAAAAAAAGCAGAAGGCTTCTTTGACAAACTCCGGGAAACAGCAAACGGAGAACACAATCAGGGAAAAGCCAAAGTGAACACAGCCCTTGCGAAGCCAACCGTGAAAATCGCTGTCATGTCAGACATCCACGCAAATTGTCACGCCTTAGAAGCTGTGATTCAAGATGCCCAGAAAAGAGGTGCCGACGTCTTCTTGAACGCTGGGGATTCTATAGGGTTTGGGGCGTTTCCCAACGAAGCCATTGAGTTGCTGCACTCAAAAAATATTGTCAGCGTACTTGGGAACTTTGATTGCGAAGTGATCAGCGGCACTGCTAAGAACGAGGGCGTAAAGAGAATTGCTGTTGAATTCGCGAGGAAAGAACTGTCAAAGTCATGTAAATCGTATCTTGCCAGCTTTCCGCCCGAAGTCTCACTTCAGGTTGCAGGCATAAAACTCCTGATGGTGCATGGCAGCCTTGAGTCAATGGAAGATCACATTTACAGTGACACGCCAATTTCACGTCTAAAGGAGCTTGCCGAGGAAGGAGATGCCGATTTGATTATTGTCGGGCATTCCCACGAGCAATTCAATAGGCAAGCCAACGGGGTTTCTTTCCTTAACCCGGGCAGCGTGGGTCGGCCAGGAGACGGAAACCCACAGACCGGCTATGCGTTGTTGAGTTTTGAGCCTTTCAATGTCGAGTTGATTCGGCTGGACTACAATGTGGAATCCGCTGCTGACGCCTTGAGGAGGAAGGAGCTGCCTGAAAGTTTCGCGCAGATGTTACTACGCGGCTTGTCCCTTGATGCTATCATTCAGGAAGACAAGGAAAAAAAAGACGATTTGACACATGACTGTAGGAAAATAGCGAAAGCCTGTAACGAGATATCGAAGGATTACTGGAAAGACACGGATCATCACGAACAAGTCAGAAAACTTGCTCTGGAGTTCTTTGACAGCCTTGAACCGCTACATCACATGGGTAAAAGGGAACGTTGCTGGCTAGAATGCGCCGCCAGCCTGCATGACGTAGGTTTATCTGAAAGCACGAAGGGGCACCACAAGAAATCAATGAAGATAATCTTGAATGACACCAGGCTGCCTTTCGCGTCCGATGAAAGAAGGATTATCGCAAGCATTGCCCGCTACCACAGAAAAGGATTGCCTAAATCGAAGCACTACAACCTCGTAACTCTAAGCAGCAAAACCATTGCAAAAGTTTCGGTGCTGTCCAGCCTGCTTCGAGTCGCCGATGCGTTGGATTATTCGCACCAGTCAGTAATCAAATGTGTAGAGGTCAAATGTAGCTCAAAACAGGTAACTATTGAATACGTTGCTGCCTCGCAATCTCCACTGGAAGTGGAGGCATTTAATAAGAAAAAAGAGCTATTTGAAAACGTCTTCAAAAAGCAATTGGTGCTGAGATGGAAGCAACAGTAACGGCTTCGGGGCAGGTTGTGGGGTTTGTAGACATCGGAACCAACGCGGTTCGTCTGTTAGTTGTTAGGATAAACCCGAACTTTACTTATACCGTGATTAGTCAGGAGAAAGAGGTCATACGGCTAGGCGAGGAAGAGTTCAAGGATAACATCCTAAAGTTTGAGGCTATAGAGAGGGCGATTTTCGTGTGCGGAAAATTTGCCGACCTAGCCAAAACCTATGGAGCAATTAACATAATTGCTGTGGGAACCTCTGCGATTCGAGAAGCGCGTAATCAATCTGAATTCCTGCAGAAGCTTTTCGTCGAAACAGGGATAAATGTCCATGTTATTTCAGGCAAGGAAGAGGCTCGTCTGATATACCTTGGCGTTTCAAGCGGCATAGACATCGGCGACGAGAAAGCTATTTTCGTCGATTTAGGCGGCGGCAGCACTGAAGTCGCCATCGGAGACCAGTACAAGCTGTATTTCACTCAAAGCCTCATGCTGGGAGCAATAAGACTCACTTCCCAATTCATCGGCGAAGGTTGGAAGGGACCCGTAGCCAACAATGTTTACAAACAAATGAAAAAACATGTCAGCAACCACGCGCAAAAGGTTAGAGCCATCGTTCAAGAATGCGGCGCCAGGCGAGCGTGGGGATCATCAGGTACAATAATTAACTTAGCAGAAATCGCAAACAAGATGTTCAAGAAAAACGGCAATGGCTCCAATGGCAAATTGGTCTTAACCAGGAAAAACCTGAAGAAGCTGGCAGCTACGCTGTGCTCGTTGCCTCTTGAAGAAAGACGAAACCTCCCCGGCATCAACCCTCAAAGGGCGGACATCCTCGTGGCGGGGGCGGCAATAATGGAAGCCCTGATGGAAGACCTGGGGTTGGAAGAGATATGTGTCAGCCATAAGGAGCTGCGTGACGGCTTGCTGGTTGACTACCTGTCGAATTTCGAGGGTTACCGTGAACTTCAAAAGTCTCCGGCGCGAAACCGGAGCGTCCTGCAACTGGGAAGGTCATTTAACTTCGATGAGAAACACTCAGAGACTGTGTCTGCCTTGGCTCTGCAGCTTTTTGACAGCGCAAGACAAATTGGACTACATGCTCTGGGCGGCAACGAAAGGGAGCTTTTGTGTCACGCAGCGATGTTGCATGACATCGGTGATTTCATCTCGTTTAATGACCACCACCTTCACTCTCATTATATAATCAGCAACGCTGAACTCTACGGTTTTGATAAGCAAGAAATCGCGGTGATGGCAAACATCGCTCGCTTCCACAGAAAGAAGCTGCCCTACAAGAAAGCGCTCAAGACTACGGGTCTCGACGACAAGTCAAAGGAGACCATCGCGGTCCTTTCCACGTTTCTGCGGTTAGCGGAGAAGCTTGACCGAAGCCATGGGTCCCTTGTAAGGAAGGCAGAATTCAGCAAAACAGGCAAAGACACGATTCAGCTTACATTCTATTCGGACACGGACTGCAGCCTAGAGGAGTGGAGTATAGTTCAGAACAGGCAGGCATTCAGCGAAGCTTTCAAGATGCATTTGGACGTTCACTGCATCGTGACACCGGGCACATAGTTAGAAGCACTCCTCGTTAGTCTCCTATAGGCCATTGTATGAGAAGGACCAAATGCCGAAGCATCTATTCTTTTTCAAGCTCTGCTTTTGCGTTCTTCAGCGCTGCCGATTGCTCTTCTGATAATACGGGGTACTTTAGGTTTAGCCCTTCAATTTGCGACACGATGATTTCGGATATGGCTGCGTGTGCGACCCATTTCTTGTCGGCTGGGATGATGTACCAGGGCGCGCATTCGGTGCTTGTTTCGTTGAGGACATCCTCGTACGCCTCCATGTAACTATTCCATTTTTCGCGCTCTGAAAGGTCGGTAAGGGAGAATTTCCATTGCTTATCTGGATCGTCCAGCCGATCTAGAAAACGCTGTTTCTGCTTCTTTTTGCTGACATGCAAGAAGAACTTTAGAACTACGGTGCCGTTTCGGACCAGATGCTGCTCAAACCTGTTTATGTCCTGGTAACGCTCTTCCCAGAACTGTTTGCCTGTCGGGGCATGAGGCAACTTTTGCTTTTCAAGCACTTCAGGTCGGACTTTGACTATGAGGACGTCCTCGTAGTATGATCGATTAAAAATGCCTATACGCCCTTTTTCAGGGAGAACTTTGATGTAGCGCCATAAGAAATCATGACTCAGCTCCTCTTCTGAAGGCGTCCTGAACCCGTGGACTTCACATCCTTGAGGGTTAACGCCCGACATCACGTGGCTTATGACGCCGTCTTTGCCTGCCGCATCCATGCCCTGCAGAATAATCAGCATCGAGTAAGTTCCATTCGCCCAGAACAGCTCCTGCTTGCTGACCAGTTTTTGCAGGTTTGCTTCGACAATTCCCAAAACTTCTTCTTTAGCTGTTTTTTTCCCTTTCTTCGCCTCGCAATCGACTACCCATTTGGGAACCCAGCCAGGATCATAATTCTTCAAGGCGACTTTTTTGCCCGTTGGCACTTTGAGATTTTCGACTGCACCCACCTGCATAACAAACAACTCTACTACTCTTAGTGTACTGCACACCTAAATAAGAAAATGGCGCTGAGCAAAAGGCGCTGTGCTAAGTTGCTTACGTCTTTGCATTATCTTAGGGTTACTTTTTCGCCTGTGGCGATGTAAACTACGGCTTCTGTGATGTAGGTGGCATGGTCAGCGATGCGTTCCAGATACCTAACCACGAGGACGCTGGAGATGGTGCATTCGTTCGTGACGCCGGCTTGCTCCACGAGTTTACCCAGATACTTGAAGTACATGTCGTCAACTTCCGCTTCCGTTTTGGTCACGGTTTTGGCGAGCTCCGTGTCGAGGCTCTTTAACGAGTCTATGCTTATTTTTACCATCTGTAGCACTTTTTCGCCCATGTCGCCGATGTATTCAGGTATCCATTCTTCGCAATTGTCCATTTTGCCAAACCGTTTTCTGATGTAGGCTATGTCCCAGGCGTATCTGCCGTAGCGTTCGAAGTCGTAGGCGATTTTAATGTAGGAGTTTATTATTCTTAGATCGGAAGCCACGGGCTGGTACTTAGCGATTAAGCCGAAGGCTTTCTCCTCAACCTCAACGGTCATGGTGACGAGGATTTCCGAGAGTTCTCCCACGTCCTCAGAAGTGTCTCTGCCCCTGACGAATCCGCCTATGGATATTGATAGCGTTTTCTCGGCGACTTCGCCCATCTTGAAAACCATCGTCGTCAACTGTTCTAAGCCTTTGTCTAGTAATCTTTGCATGTTGTTCACCTATCCGAACTTTCCAGTTATGTATTTTTCTGTCAATTCGCTACGGGGATTCTCAAACACCGTGGTTGTGTCGTCGAATTCTATCAGCTGCCCTAGGTACATGAAAGCCGTGAAGTCCGAGACTCGCGCGGCCTGCTGCATGTTGTGTGTTACGATGACCACGGTATAGTTGTCCTTGAGTTGGACAACCAGTTCCTCAATCTTAGCGGTAGCGATTGGATCTAACGCTGAGCAAGGCTCGTCCATGAGAATAACCTCAGGCTGCAACGCTATAGCCCTTGCGATGCAGAGCCGTTGCTGTTGGCCACCCGATATGCTTGTGCCGGGTTTCTTGAGGTCATTCTTTACTTCTTCCCAAAGCGTCGCCTGCTCAAGACTCCGCTTGACGACCTCGTCCATGTTCTTCCCCTTCTTTGTGCCGGTTAGCCGCAGCCCCGCTGCCACGTTGTCGTAAATTGACATGGTAGGGAACGGGTTAGGCTTTTGGAAAACCATACCAACTCGGCGACGAATCATCACGGGGTCCACGTCGCTGTCGTAGATGTTTTTTCCGTCCAGAAGGATTTGCCCCGACATCTTGGCTTCGGGAACTAGTTCATGCATTCGGTTGAGGGTGCGGATGAACGTGGACTTTCCGCATCCGGAGGGACCGATGATAGCGGTTACCGCGTTGGCTCTAATCGTGATGTTGATGTCTTTTAGGGCTTGCTTCTTGCCAAACCACGCGTTTAGTCCGAGGCTTTTCATTTTCTTGTTTGCGCTCATTTCTGTGTTCACCTAAATCTTTTTCTACTAATGAGTCTCACGCCGATGTTAAGAGCCAAAACCATCAAAATCAGAATCAAGGCTGCACCCCAGGCTTGAGCCTGCAACTCCGGAGAAGGCTGGCGGGCGTCGAGGAAGATTCTTATCGGAAGCGCATCCATGGGCTGATTAAGACCTTGGAAGAAGTAGCTGTTACCTAAGATAGTGAAGAGCAAAGGTGCAGTTTCGCCCGCGATTCGTGCAACGGCAAGAAGCGTGCCCGTGACTAATCCGCCGCGGGCGGAAGGCAAGACTACGCTGAGGGTTGTGCGCCACTTGTGAGCACCCAAGGCGAGTGAGGCTTCGCGCGTTGAATTCGGTACGAGGTTTAGCGACTCTTCAGTTGTCCTGGCGACGATGGGGATCAGAATGAAGGACAACGCGAGGGCACCGGCCACAGGCGAGTATGTTCCTATGACGCCGACCACGATTAGGGTGAAAGCCGTGATGCCCACGACTATGGAAGGAAACTCTGTGAGGACGTTGTTGACGTTGCGAAGGGTGGATGCGTACTTGTTGTTTCCGAACTCCGCTAAGTAGACCCCAGAAAGTATGCCAATTGGGATACCGATTGCGCTGGTCAAGCCTATCAGTATCAAGGAACCTTGTATGGCTGGACCGATGCCGCCTTGCAAAACATTTGCGGTGAGGAACTTGAAGTTTACTTGCGACGCGCCTCTGGCGATGACCTCGTAAAGAATGCTCAGAAGAGGCACTACAGCTATGACTACGCAGAGAAGGCAGAGAACGAAGAACAGATTGTTCTTAAATTTCCTAAAGGCATAACTGCTGCTCATCTATTCCACGGCACCTCCCTTCACCTTAAAGACACGCGTTACCAAGAGGTGAGCCGCGACATTGATGACAATGCTAATGGCAAGCAGAACTAAGCCTGCGCCTACGTAAGCCGATTTTTCTATAGGCGTGGTTGACTCGATGAACCCGTTAGCTATCAAAGAAGCCAATGTCTGCCCTGGCCTAAAAAGGGAAAATGGCATCGCGTTGGGGCCGATAGCGTTGCCTATTACCATGGTGACTGCCATGGTTTCGCCGACGGCTCGCCCCAAACCCAGGATAATCGCTCCGAAGATACCTGAGCGTCCGTAGCTGAGGACCCAGTAGCGGATGACTTCCCATTTTGTAGCGCCGATACTGTAGGCGCCTTCGCGGATCGAATTGGGCACGGCGTTGATGACTTCTCTGGAAACAGACGCCACCGTTGGAATAATCATAATCGAAAGAATGATTCCTGCAGTGAAAATGTCAAGGCCAAACGGTGTTCCGCTGAAGATTGGAATCCAACCCAAGTACTTGTTTACCGGAGTCTCAATGTAGTTTTGAGTCCAAAAACGCAGGACAAAAAGCCCCCACAAGCCGTAAATGATGCTGGGAACCGCCGCCAACAGCTCCACAAGGTACGATAGCGGAACGCGGACGCTTCTTGGCGACATCTCAACTAGGAAGATGGCTATGCCCAGGCTTAATGGCACTCCGATTAATAGCGCAATGCCTGAAGTGACAAGTGTTCCAAGAACATACGGCAAAACGCCGAAGCTTTCTCTACCCTCGACAGGGTTCCAGTTCCTCCCCAACAGGAAGCCTATGCCTTCTTTTTGTAGAACAAGCGTGGACCCCGTGATTAGAACGTAGGCGTTCAGCGCGAGGATGGCAGCGGCTGACGCAGCGATAATTGCCGCGGCAATTTTGAAGACGTTGTCGCCCGTTATCTTCTTCGTCATGCTGCCCTTTCTCTTGCAGGTTCATATTTTACAAAAGAGGGAAAGATTGCATTATTCCTCGACTCAGTTATGTCAAAGGTAGGGACTGCCCGTTGAAAGTTATTAACCTAATAGTCGTTTCGTCGATTTGAACCACGTTTGCTGGAAGCTGGGCATATTGCAGGCTTGCTGAAAGTTGCTGGCCGTCATGCACAATGTACCACAGGAACTGTACCAACTGTGTAGCCTTGTTTTGGTCCATGCCGTTAACGACGTTGAGCTCCTTGTATACCAATAGATAGGTGAAGCTTACGATAGGATAAGCTTGTGGGTCAGCGGTGTTTAGGAGAGTGATGTTGTACCATGATTGGTCGCCTGTGGGCAAGCCCTGCGAAGCGCCCGATTGGACCGCAGTCGCTGTTGAAGCGAGTGACGGCGCGATGAAGTTGCCGGCGGGATTCTGGATGAATGCCACCGACATGCTATTCTGCAGTGCGTAGGCCAATTCAACGTAGCCAATTGCGTAGGTTGTCTGATTTACAGTTGAAGCCACAGCCGAGTTTCCGCTTGCGCCGAGTGAGTTGGACCCTGGCCACTGAACTGACGTGCCAAACCCAACCGAGCTGCTCCATGTAGAGCTTACGTTGCTCAAGTATCGGGTGAAGACGTTGGTTGTCCCTGACCCGTCGGATCTGTGGACGGTGGTAATGGTGTGAGTTGGTAATGTCAAAGCTGGATTGAGCGCCGTTATTGCTGGGTCGTTCCAGTTCGATATGGTTCCCAGGTAGATGTCGGCGATAACTGCCCCTGTTAGGTGGAGGCCTGATGAGATACCGGGCAAATTATAGGCTAAGGTTACAGCGCCTATTGTTTCAGGAATGTGAAGCGCATTGGGTGCAGCCGCTCTCTGGGAATCGCTTAGTGGCGCATCCGAGGCTGCAAAGTCAACTGCTTTGTTTGTTAGCGAGGATATTCCTGCGCCGCTGCCAACGCCCTGATAGTTGATTTGGACATTTGTTCTGACCTGAGTAGTGTATTTGGTGATTGTGGCATTAATGAATGGTAGGGGGAAGGTGGCTCCGGCTGCGTTGAGTGTTGCTGCGCCGGGCGTTGCTGAAGGCGCGATGGAGGTTGCTAGAGTTGTTGGTGAGGTTATGGGACTTGCGGTTGGGCTTGTTGAGGGAGTTGGCTGGGTGCCAGGTTGGGAGAGGGAGATGTAAGCAAATATACCGCCTATGATTATGACTATGGCAACTATTGCGACTATGGCGATGTATGTAGTTTTCATTCTTTTTCACGCTCTCTTTGAGAAATATTTGCGGCACCGTCGTTATATCACTGTTCTACATAATATCTATAGACTATATAGAAATAGTATGTATATAGGGAGGCATAAGAATAACTATAGAAAACGCGGAAGGCTCAAAATTGTCTAAAACAGCCGCAACAGAAAACGAAGAACAGAGAAAACTCCAACTTACGGGTGGATCAACCTACATACTCTCCTTGCCTAAAGAATGGGTAACCAGGAATGACCTCAAGAAGGGCAGCCCCATGATGCTCCGTGAAGAAGACGACGGCTCTCTGTCGGTGACGCCGGCAAAGCTTGAGAAAAAAGAGAAACAGGATGAAGCCTTCATCCGAGTCACTTTGGCTGACAACCCCGAGGCCGTAATGAGAAAGGCGATTTCAGCTTACCTCGTCGGCTACAATAATCTGCATATTAAGAGTCAGGGTCAGCAGGTGATTTCCTCAAAGATGCGAAATTACCTCAAGCATTTCGCGCGCAATTACCTTGTTGGCACAGAAATCGTAATCGACACACCGACTGAGCTAAAACTTCAGGTCTTGCTCAACTATCCTGACCTCACGGTTCAGAGCGCGCTTAGCAGAATGTCAATCATCGCTTCGTCCATGCATAAGGAAGCCATGACTTCGCTGAAAAAGCTGGATTATACTTCTGCGAGGTCCGTCGTTGAAACCGACCGGGAAGTTAACCGATTCGGCTTGTACATAGTGCGCCTTCTGAAGCTGGCGGTTTCAAATGCTCGCGTTGTTAGAGAAATCGGACTAAACAGCCCCCGAGACTGCTTAGGTTACAGGCTCATAGCCAAAGCTGTTGAACGCACAGCTGATCACGCCACGAAAATCGCCGAAAACGTCGTTCTCATGAAAGAACTCGCAAACGAAGACCTTCTTGAAAAAATGGGTCAGATGAGCACGCTGGCAGTTTCCATGTTTGAAGGTTCTATGGAAGCCTTGTTCAAACGCGATTATAACCAGGCTGAAAGCATCATCGAAAAAATCCCTCAAGTGCACAAGCTAGAGCGAGATGCGGTTCTTTCCTCTCAAAATTCCAAGATTGAAGAAGTAGCCAACCTTAGGCTTGTAATCGAGAGCGTACGGAGAACCGCTGAGTACGCCAGCGACATCTCGGAAGTTGTACTTAACCTAAACGTGGAATCGGTCCTCAGCTAAACCGCTCCCTTTCTTAATCTTTTTGTGCCTTTCTGATTTAAGAATTCAGCAGCTTTGTAGGCAAAGTTGCATGAAATCAAGAAAATGCTTGTGAAAAAAAATTAAGACAAAAAAGAAAGAAAGAGTTTGGCGAGGTTTGTCGCCTAAGATATTAGGTGTTGGCCGTTGAAAGTTATTGATCGAATGCTGTTTTCGTCGATTTGCGCTACGTTGGCGGGTAGCTTTGCATAGTATAGGCTTGGTGAAAGTTGCTGTGCATCATGGGTGATGTACCAAAGGAACTGCACCATTTGTGTTGCCTTGGCTTGGTCCATACCTGGAACCAGATTGAGTTCTTTGTAAACTAGCAGGTAAGTGAAGCCAACTATGGGGTAGGCTTGTGGATCTGAGGTGCTGAGAAGGCTTACGCTGTACCATGATTGGTCGCCTGTGGGCAAGCCCTGTGAGGCGCCTGATGAGACCGCAGCGATTGTCGAGGCGAGTGAGGGAGCAATCCAGTTGTTTGAGGGATTCTGAATTTGAGCGGTTGGAATGCCGTTTTGTAGGGCGTAGGTGAGTTCAACGTATCCGATGGCGTACTGGGTCTGGTTAATTGTGCTTGCGACAGCTGCGTTTCCGCTAGCTCCTAGCGAGTTGCTGCCTGGCCATTGGACGGCTGTGCCGAATCCGACTTGGGTGTTCCAGGTGGAGCTTATGTTGCAGAGGTATCGGGTGAATATGTTGGTGGTTCCTGAGCCGTCAGAGCGGTGGACTGTGGTTATGGCGTGGTTTGGCAGGGTTGTGCTTGGGTTTAGGGCTGTGATTGCTGGGTCGTTCCAATTCGTTATGGTTCCCAGGAAGATGTTAGCGATGACTGTGCCCGTAAGGTGGAGGCCTGATGGGATGCCTGGCAGGTTATAGGCTAAGGTGACTGCGCCGATGGTTTCTGGAATGTGGAGCACGTTTGGTGCGGCTGTTCTTTGTGAATCGCTCATGGGCGAGTCGGAAGCTGCGAAGTCAACTGTCTTGGCTGTGAGGGAGTTGATTCCAGCTCCGCTGCCGACGCCTTGGTAGTTGATTTGGAGGTTGTTTTTGATGACCTGTGATTGATATTGGCTGATGGTTGCGTTTATGAATGGTAGAGGGAACGTGGCTCCGGCTCCATTTACGGTGATTGATGTTCCAGGGGTAGTGTACGGGAAGGGAGTTGGAGTAGGTGCGGGTGTTGGGGTTGGAGTTGCTGTGGGGGCTGGAGTTGGGGTTGCAGTTGCAACTGGGCTAGGGGTTGCTGTGGGGGTTGCTGTTGGAGTAGAAGTTTGAACCGGCGCTGCCGTCGGAGCGGTTGTTGATGATTGAGTCGGTGTAGGAGTAGTTGTCTCTGCAGGAGTTGCAGTGGGTGTACTAGTTGGGGCTGTAGTTGGAGTTGACGTTTGGATTGGAGTTGCTGACGGACTGGCGGTTGCCGTAGGTGTCGCCGATGGGCTCGTTGAGGGGTTTGGCGAGCCCGGATTTGCGAGGCTAATGTAAGCGAACACGGCGGCTACGATTATGACTACCGTAATCAAGCCGAGAACTATTTTGTATGTTGAGTTCATATCTTGTTCCTCGGTTTCGATTACGAGAGTATTTATTATATTGCTACTCGCCATAGACTATAGCGGAGTTCATAGACAAAATAGACTATATATCCGAATGGAATTTTCATGAATTAAATCTCGATTATTTCGAAAAGACCTTTCTTCTCATGAAATTTGTGGCTTGAGGCGAAGTTATTATGAAATATGGCGTAACCTCAATTAGCCATAACAGCAAACCTATCCTGTTGCCGCTGGTGCTAACGCCTGGTATCATAAGAGCGATGTCAGATTGCCCGTCGAGTCAATATCACCGCTGTGGCTCAGTGACTCTAGAGTTCATCATCCAACCTATGGAATTACGCCGTTTGCTTATGAATGTTGCACCTGAAAGTATCGAAAAGCGGCAACTTTAATGGCTATATTTCCGCCTTGCTTTTGGTGTTTTGCCTCAAATTTGACTCGAAAATCCAGAATGCTTAAAAGAAGCTTAGCGATTTGCTTTTAGCTTCATCAGATTCAAAGCGCCCGACATGGACATGAAGAAACTTGCCTGAGGCACATGGTCTGAGAAAAGAAAGTAATCAGATAATAACGGAGGTCAAGAAATGCTATCAAGAGATTGTAACGGATGCAGCCAGATGAGAACTTGCAGCAAACGTTACTCTACAGTTCACAAGGGCAACCGAGTTTACTGCCCAGACGGAACTGTCCACTTAGTAGATGGTCTTTAAGACCGAAACGCGTTTTGATAGTCAAATCAGGGAAAATTCCTGATCAAACTTTCCTTTTCAATTTTTTCTTCAATTCAACTATTGACCACAGAATGGCATGCCCCCGGCAGAAAACTCTTGAAGCAGAGTATCTTCGAAAACTCCCATAGGCAACGCTTTCTCCGAATCTCGTACAACCAGTTGAATCTTACTTCTGCACCGCATTATCCAAGCATCATCTGTCCAGGTTTTCCGGCACCAACCGTCTCAGCATCCCGGAATGAGTTTCCACTAATGGGAATTGATTTTTCATCAATGGCATCAATTGCCTGATCAATCGCTAGCAAACTGCTTTGGCTGAAAGCAAACTGCCTCAACCCCCAAACCGTGGTTTTCTCCTTTGTTCATCAAACGCAAAAATAATTGAGCCATCAAATCACCAGTCTAACCTTCCTAATCCGCCTTGTGGGGAAAAACTGCATGAACGCTCTAAAGGCTAAAATGGAGCACAATTATCAAGGCGATAACCACCACTGCAGTGCCTATCCAAGACGCTGTTATAAGCCATTTTCGGACGTTCTTGCTTTTTTCAAAATTTTGTTCTGCCAAAGATTTTCACCCTCCTCGCCCTCTCATCATTCTCCGTGCTACATGCCGGGCATCGACGGGATTGAAGGCAACAAACCAAACATCTGTAAGAACAAGAACACGCCGATCGCGAAGCTGGCTATCCAAAGAACTGCCGTCAACCGCATCCATTTCTTTAAGTCCTTCTTGGGCAAAACCCCAAACACATAATAACTCGCAATTATGATCGCAGGGGCACTGACGAAAGCATGAAGTATAGTCACCGCGGAAAGCGCGGAGTAAAACTCAACGTCAGTATCCCCGTAGTAGCGAATAAGGGAAGGCAACATCCCAAAGAATATCGCGCACAAAGTCAAAGCAACGGCAGACGATAAAATCCAGCGATGCTGAAACAAGCCTTCTTCGTTCTTCGTCACGTAACCGAAACCCATCCCCACCAGAAAAATGCCCAAGCTAACAAACATCGCCGACATCACTGTCTGAGACACGATGGGCGAGGTGCCCGCATGCAAGAACACCAACGCAGAAAAAACCGACGTTCTAAAACGCTCAAGGCTAATGTTACACGAAGACTATTTGTAATCATATGACTGCAACCTGCTAGCCACAACCACAGAAAAGCGGGAAACTGCTTTAAAAGACAAAGCCGCCTATATTTGTGGGAGAAACCAAATTGCCAACTGACATGAAGTACGCCGAAATCGCCGACATCTACGAGAAAATCGAAGCAACAAGCAAACGCCTCGAAATGACCGACCTACTCGTCGACCTCATTAAACGCACACCTAAGAACCTGCTCGACAAAATCGTGTACCTCACCCAGGGCAAGCTGTACCCGGATTTTGAAGGCGTCGAAATCGGCGTCGCCGAACGCTCAGCAATTAAGGCGCTAGCCCGCGCCTCAGGAAGAAACGAAAACGAAATCGAAGCCGACCTGCAAAAAAGCGGCGACATCGGAGAAACAGCCCAAAAGATTCTGGCAAAGAAGCGGCAGTCCACTCTCGGAGCACAAAAAACCCTCACGGTCCAACGCGTTTACGAAACGCTAGACAAGATGGCAAACACCGTTGGCTCTGGCACCGTGGATACGAAACTGACTCTTCTGACGGGGCTTTTGTCGGACGCTTCACCCCAAGAAGCCAAGTACATCCTGCGCACGGTCACAGGCGACTTAAGGTTAGGCATCGCGGACATGACGGTACTAGACGCCTTGGCGATAGCTTACGGCGGCGGCAAAGAAAACCGCGCCCTCATCGAACGCGCCTACAGCATCAGCTCAGACCTGGGCAAGGTCGCCTGCGTAGCAGCTGAGAAAGGCATCGAAGGCATAAAGAAGTACCAAGTTAGCGTCTTCGAACCCATCCGACCCATGCTAGCAGAGAGACTATCATCACCCGAAGAGATACTCGAGAAGCTGGGCGGCAAATGCGCAACAGAATACAAGTACGACGGCGAGCGCATTCAGCTGCACAAGAAAGGCAAAGAAGTCATACTCTACAGCAGAAGGTTGGAGAAGATTTCGAACCAGTACCCAGACGCCATCGACCTCGCAAAAGAATGCGTGAACGCCAAAGAAGCCATCCTCGAAGGCGAATGCGTAGCCATGGACCTGGAAACCGGGGAGATGCGGCCTTTCCAGGAACTTATGCATCGCAGACGCAAGCATGGCATCGAAGAAGCCATCGGCGATTACCCAGTTTCACTGTTCATTTTCGACGCGCTCTACATAGATGGCAAAGACCTCACACAAGAACCCTACCTGACGCGGCGAAAAGCCCTCGAGAAAGCCCTCTCAAAAAGCGACCGAATGACACTAGCCAAGCAAGCCATCGCCCGCAGCCCCAAACAGCTTGAAACCTTCTTTGAAGAAGCCATAGCAGACGGCTGTGAAGGCTTAGTCTGCAAGTCTATCAACAAAGAATCCGTCTACCAAGCAGGCGCCAGGGGCTGGCTATGGATAAAATACAAAAGGGACTACAAGAGCGAAATGAACGACACCGTAGATCTCGTAGTCGTAGGCGCCTTCCACGGAAGAGGCAAACGCGCAGGCACGTATGGTGCCCTGCTGGTTGCAACTTACAACAAAGAAAAAGACACTTTTGAAACCGTGACCAAACTAGGCACAGGCTTCACCGACAAAGACCTCAAAGCCCTGCCTGAACTGCTGCGCAAGCACGAGGTGCCAAGAAAACCTTCGCGCGTGGTTTCAATCCTAGAAGCGGATATTTGGTTTGAACCCGCCGTCGTTTTGGAAGTTCTGGGCGCCGAAGTTACCCTCAGCCCCATACACCCATGCGCAATGGACTCCATCCGCAAAGGAAGCGGCTTAGCCATCAGGTTCCCCAGGTTCACAGGCAAATACCGCACAGACAAAGCACCAGAAGACGCCACAACCAGCGTGGAAATCGTGGAGATGTACCGACGGCAACTAAAGAGAATAAGTGAAACCCAGCCAGCTTAGCAGCGAAACCCTTTCTGTAAAACCTGTTGCGGGTTATTCCTTGGCTTTGATTACTCCTTTTGCTTTGCGTTTTATTTCGCGTGCTTTTCTGCACGTCTCGGCAATGTGACGGCGAGAAGGCAACTTCGGGCACATCCCTTAATCGGCGTGGATTAAGCTTAAAGGTTCAAAGAGAGAGTTGATAAGCATTAACAAAGTAAGCATTGGGCACGGGAAGTAGATGTCGCAAGATCAAGAAAAAATGAAAGCCATGCTCGCACTTAAGCAACGTCTAGAAAAAAGAATCACCGAACTGGACGCTGAAGCAAAAGAACTGCAAGCAACCCTTGACACAGTCAACTTGATGCTGCTCGAGAAAGGTTTCAGACGCGGCAGCCTCAAAGACGCCGAGGCACCTGAACGTGCAGAATCCAAAGAGGCTCCCACACAACCTGAGCCCAGCAAACCTGAAACCGCACCTAAGGAGCCTAGGCCGCTTGGTTATCGTGGAGCGGAACCCGAAAACGTCATACCTCTTAAAACTGCGAACGAAGAGTCCCTTGCTATAATCTATGTCGAGAAGGATAGCGTGCACATCTTGCCCGACGAAAGCAAACATTTCAGCGTTAACACACCGCCTTTTAGCAATTTTCTTGTTGAACGAGTTTTGGCGAAGATGCAGGACAAGGATAGCGAGCTTGTTCGACTAAAGGAGCTTACGCCAGACAAAATGTTTAGCTACAACATCGTCCGCGAGGGCGAGTTTATCCGCGAAATCGTCATCCGCAACGTGGACGAGGAACGCTTCAGGGAGCTCAGGTCGAGCATACGCTGGACGCTGGAGAAGATGTATGAAAAAATGAAGAGCCCACAGCAGTAGCCGGACGGCTACATCTGTTTTTTCAGGGCGGCATCGTACTGTTTCTTGGGGCAAAGGCCCACGATGCGATCAACTTCACAGTTATCCTTAATCAGGATCACTGTTGGGATGCTGTAGACCTGGAACTTCTCCGCGGTGGCAGGGTTTTCGTCCACATCGAGTTTTGCGACAAGGACTTTTCCTTCGAGCTCCTTGGATAGCTCTTCGATTGTGGGTGCTAGCGCTCGGCAGGGTCCGCACCAACCTGCCCAGAAGTCTACGAGAACGACCTTGTTTTTGCTGATTGTTTCTTCAAAATTCTTGTCAGTTAAGTGGAAGGGTTCATTGGCCATAAGAATCTCCATCATATTTTCTAGTCTGCTGTGATATAAACTGTTCGCGGTTGACGTAGCTATCCGAGTTGGTTGAAGCGCATGTTTGCCTCTCTCAGAGGAGTGCACCAGAGTCAATTGGATGTGTCAATTTGGGTGAAGACTGATCCGCATGATATTGCATGCCACATTCGTTTGAATCCCATGTGGAAGCTGTCCTCTTTCTGGACGTTTGCATCGAGTAACCTTGAGAATATCAACCAAAAAGTCTGGGCTCCGTGTCAACGCGGAATGGGCCAGCTTTGACGACTAGTTAACAGCTTCTAAGGCTTTCCCGCAAGTCCTTAAAAGCCTTGTATGCTTTTTCAGGGTCAGAAATGTTTGCTGCCCTTTTTTCGAATGGGCAAATACCTGTCTTGTTCGCGTCGAGGATGTTTTCGACGAGTTCATTCCAATGGTAGATGACTTTGTGCTTCTTTAAAACAACAAGCGCCTGACGGCTCATAACTGCGGCGTAGACCTCTTTCACTTTCGCGTAAGCACAGAGAAGCGCGATGGCTTTTCCTGCAACTTTGTCAGCCATGCTTGCGCCCTCAAGGGCGCCGTCGCATTTGTCTATGGCGTCAAGAAAGCCGGTGATGCGGTGGCTCTTTGTCGAGTAAAGCAGCGAGCCGCTTTTGACAATGGCTAATGCCAAGTTTTCCTCGTAGAGTTCGTTTTTTGCGATTTCAAGGTCAGTCATACTGTTTCACAAATTAGGAACGGCGTGAGGCTAAAAAGCATACTGTAAGAGCAAGCTATGCGGACTTGCCAGACGTTTTGCGTCTCCTAACAACCAGCAGCAAGGCAAAGGCAACAATCACTACCGCTCCGAGCATTGCGAAAGCTACTGTTGGTACACTTGACGCCGACTGCGGTTCGCTTGTTGGTGCAGTTTGGTTGCCAGACGATACTAGTGGAGTGACAATTGGAATGGGATAAGGGCTGGGCAGCAGATAGTCAGGGACAACTCCGAAAGGCCGCATAAGCGGGTACAGGTCGCTATTGTTGGCGTCTATGACGCGGGGTATATCGCCGATGCCGTCAGAGTTGTCGTCATATCCCGTGTAGTCACTCCAAAAGTTGCCATGCTTGGACGCTTTGTCACTCCAAACGTTGACCGAGGACAAACCAGATTGTGCGCCCGTGGAGTTAGGAGGCACAAAGTCCTCAGCAGCTTTCCAATTATTTATGAAGTTGTTGTTGAAAAACAGGTTGTTACTGGAGAGCACGATTTCGACGCCTACGAAGTTGTCCTTTACGGTGTTCTGGGTCAAGTTGTTGAGGCTGGAGCCTGCTGTAATGAGTATGCCGTAGGCGTTGCACTGCGTTACGCGGTTGGCGATCACAGTGTTGTTTTGGGCTGAGGAGCCTGCGAGCTGGATGCCCTGCTTGCTTTCTGAGATGTTGTTGTAAGCTATGCGGCAGTTAGAGGCACCAATGAGCGAAATGCCCCAGGCGACGTTTGAGGCAACGTTGTTTCGGGCTATTATGTTGTCGTCGCAAGCTAGTTGGCTATTTGCCGCGGCATCAGGTGGTTGCAGGGTCACGCCGTCGTTGCCGTTGCCTACGATTTGGTTGTCGGTTAGAATATTGCTGTTGCTGCCGCCGAAGAGGATCACGCCATCACCGCTATTCCCTGTAAAGTTGCAGTTTGCTATGTTGCTTCGCGAAGAGGCGTACATGCTAACGCCCGTTTCGCTTTGTAAGACTGTGATCCCGCTGAGGGTGATATTCGTGCATGAAGCGACGTTTACGCCTTCGCGGAGATTCGTTAAGACAAAGTTGCTGACGACAACATTGGTCAAGCTTGCGAGGACTACGCCTTGCCCCAAACCGCCGCCGTCCAAAATGTGCCCTGCCCCATCCACGACTATGTTATTCAGCTGGATCTCAATCGTAAGATTCGTCAAGTCAGAAGTAAACGTGTAAACATTGCCAGAATGCTGGATGGGCAGCGACGGCGGGTCAACGGACCCATCGCTTCGGATATAAACATGAGTTAATGATTGCGGCGGTGAAAAGAAATTTGCCTTAGCAGAACCAGCCAGTGGCACAAGCAGGAGCAACAAGAACAGCAGACAGGCGCCTTTATTCATTTCCATCCTTCCACATTCCGCTTCTTGAATTCATATAGCTTGTGCAAAAACCTCAAAAAGAACACATTCCACGATTAAAGTTGTAAGTCCCTTCGAGCAAAGAAGCGAGCGCTAGTTTTATGAGACTAACCTTGCACTATCATTGTGGTTGTTTTTATGATTACTATCATTGGTGCGGGGAAAGTTGGTTCCGCCGCGGCGTTTGAAATCCTCAAGAACCGCATAAGCGACATCCAACTCATCGACGTTTACGGCGAATTGGCAAAGGGCGAAGCACTGGACATGATGCAGGCGGCTCCAGCCATCGAGTTCGACGGCGAAATTCGCGGCTCAAACAATTACGCTGACATGGCCGGCAGCGAACTAGTCATCCTCATCGCTGGGCATCCTAGGCAGCCGGGCATGTCGCGAATTGACCTTATGAACGGCAACGCACAGGTCGTCCGCTCCGTTGTCAAGGAAGTCGCGAAATACGCTCCCTACTGTAAGCTTATGATAGTCACGAACCCCGTGGACATCATGACCTACGTGGCCCGCAAAGAAAGCGGATTACCCAAGAATCACGTTTTCGGCATGGGCAACATATTGGATACGGACCGCTTCCGAAGCTACATTGCCGCAGAGCTGGGTGTATCACGAGAAGACACCACCGCCTTGGTCATAGGCGAACACGGCGACACCATGGTGCCACTCGTCGAGTACGCATCAGTCTCAGGCATACCTATAACGGACCTGCTTACGAAGCCGCAAATCGACAAAATCGTTGCCGAAACCATAGCTAGCGGCGCCGAAGTCATCAAACTCAAAGGCGCCACGGTTTACGCCCCAGCGGCAGTTATCGCCCTGACAGCGGAATCGGTCATCATGGGCAGGAACCGCGTAATGAGCGTCTCCACGTGCCCAAGCGGCGAATACGGATGCAGCGCCTACTCCATAGGCGTGCCCGTGGTTCTTGGCAGAAACGGCGTGGAAAGAATATTAGAACTTAAGCTTTCAAGCGAGTCTCAGGCGCGATTTGACAAGTCACTTGTAGCAATCAAAAACGCCATAGAACAATTAAACCTTCAAGCGCCAACTGCGTCTCAAACAACGTCCACCTAACAAACCTGAGAATTAGAAATCAAACAAGGCTAAGAGACCTAGCCATGCATCTCGTCTTTCTTCACTGTGAACCAAAGCTGTCCAGTTACTTTTAGGAAAGGCGAATTCAGCCGCTACCATTATATTTCCACGAGAAATAGTAAACTGATATGCTACAACGCAGCCAAATCGTTTTCCGACGAGCCATGCCCAAAGACGCCGCCCAAATAGCCGACATCTACAACGAAGGAATAGACGAGCACTGCGCTACATTCATCGTAACCCACTTCACAGTCGAGGACATACTCCACAAGATAGCAGAAGGCGAGAAAAAACACCCATTATTTGTGGCGATTCAAAAAAACTCAGATTGTGTTCTCGGGTGGGTTTCCATCTCGCCGTACAGCCCAAGAGCCTGTTACGACGGCGTTGGCGAAGTCTCAGTCTACATTCAGCGTAACCATCGGCGGCGAGGCGTAGGCGAAGCTCTCGTGGAAACAGTGTTTGATGAAGCTGCGAAAATGGGGTACTGGAAGCTTATGGTGCGGATTTTTACGTTTAACCAAGCCAGCATAGACCTCTTCAAGAAACAAGGCTACGTGGAAGCGGGACTCCACAAAAACCACGGCAAACTCGACGGAAAATGGCTCGACGTACTTGAACTGGAACGATCAATTCCCAGCAACTTGAAATAACACATACCTGCCGAATCAGGGACAACGTGCATGAAACTAAATTGCTGTTTTATGACTTGAAACTTTTTGCTTTCAAGCTTAACGATTTTTCTCGGGCGTAAATCCTACTGCTCTACCCCAAATTTCGTTATATTGGTTAGTCATTATTCCTATGAAGTTTGGGTTGCTTGACCATAACATCGGCATATCCGTTTGCCCTGAGGTCGATATACTCGTGTACACTTCTCTCTCGTCGTAGAGAACAACTTTGAGGGGTATCGGGGCTGAAATGAATCTGACTTCGAACAATGGGTTTTTGCTCATGCCTATGATGTTTTGGTCTACTGCAACGTCTTCCCCGCGATGCTCTGTAAGTATCCTGATTCTTACACCTTTATGCACAGCTTGCGTGAACAAATCGTTTTTGCAGTTGCAAAGAGATATTAGCCACTTAATGTTTGGCCAAGCCCCTGACACTGCGATGCTTTTCTGGGCTACCGTATTGTGCTTCTCGAATTTCTGAAAGAGCAGTTCTTGGTCATAAATCATCGCAAACTGAGTTTGATCTTCTTCGCTCGACGGCTCGGTTTTGTTTTCTCGCACGATTTCAAGCAATGCTTTAGCTTTCTTCTCCAAGATTGCATAGTCCTCTTTTCTCTGCTGAAGTAAGAGCGATAGACCGTCTTTTACAGGCAGAGCCCTGAAGGTGGCAGGGGCCCTTATGATTTTTTCCACGAGTCCTTTCTTCTGCAAAATGGGCATTACGAGATAAACGCCTTGTCGAGCTATGCTTGAAGCTTTGGAAATTTCTGCCATTGAAGCGCTGCCTAAGACTGAGAGAGTCAAGTAAGTCTTTGCCTGCATTGAAGTAAGCCCTAGTTGCATCAATGTTTCGACATCTGTATCTTGAAACGCGAGTCTGCGCCTCCTCTGAGATTGCTATTGTACAGCCTTTCGATCGACTTTTTTTACAGCAACTTTCGAATAGTCTCTTAGAGAGCCGTTCCAGACTTCTTCCCAATAGTTTGTGGCGACCTTGACGAACATGGGGTTGTTCGACAATATACTGGTGACGTCAGTGTCAGGTAGTATGGCAATGCACATTACAACTTCTTTTTCATCGTAAATAGCGGTCTGAAGTGGAATTGGCGGTTTGAAGTACCTAATTTCGAAAAGAGGATTGCCGAGAAGAGTTTGCAGGGGCTTAAGAGTAGATAGATCCTCTTCGTGTTCTTCGGTTATCCAACGTATTCTGACGCCCCGTTTGAGAGCTTGTTTGAAGTTGTGTATTTCGGAATTAAACAAAACTCCTCGGCAGCTTTCCCACGTGCCAGCGACGAGAAGACTCTTCTGAACGATAGCGTTCTTTTCGTCGAGGGTTTTGTACAGTAGTTTCTTCTCGGATATGATGAAGAAGTTTGAGTTTTCTGTGGAAACCGAAGTTTTTGAGGGCGAGATCTGGAAGTTGCGCATCATCTCTTCAGTTCTTGCCTGAAGCTGGTCGAATTCTTGGGATTTGTGACGAAGTAATACGTCAATGCCTTCTTTGAGCGGGGTGGCTTTGTACATTAATGGTGTAGTGATGACTTTTTCCGCCAAACCAAGTTCTTGGAGTTCGGACATAAGGCGGTAAATATCTTGACGCGCGATGTCTGAGTTTTTAGCTATTGATTTCATCGTTGCTGTTCCGAGGGAAGCCAAAGCCAAGTACGCCCGTGCCTGAAGGGAAGACAACCCTAGGCAGACTAAGACCTGCATGTCTTCTTTCTGGAGACACCTCTTCTCTTCACTTTGCAACGTTTCGCTCGACTCTCCGCAGAGATATTGCAGATTACTCCTTAAATTTGTATTGCCAAATGTTTTCCGGATCCTGTCAGAAGAACCACTGATTACAAACACTTATGACCGCCTCCAAAATTATTCACTCTCACCAAAGAAGGAGAAAAAACAATGAAAACTCTAAAAAGTAAACTATTTGCCACTATTGCTGTAATTCTAATGCTGTCAACTCCGGCGCTACTGGCAAGCACATTGACTGTTAACGCTCAAACCGCAGGCTCTCCATCCTACTGTTTCATCGCTATCAATCCAAGCCCCATCGGTATTGGCCAAACAACTCTCGTTGACTTTTGGATGGCTGATGTAACCGCAGGATCAATCGGTGCCACAGGTAACTTCTACAGCGGTGTAACCGTAACAATAACAGCACCCGATGGAACCCAGTCTACAAGAGGACCATTCACGCTTAACTCGCTTGCGACAGGCTTCTTCGATTACACCCCAACAGCCATAGGCACCTACACATTCCAGATGATCTATCCAGGGCAAACTTTCGCATCAATAGGCACTACCTATGCGGGGTGCAAGAGCACGCCAGAAACACTTGTCGTACAATCTCAGAGCATAGGTTATTATCAGCAAACCCCACTGCCAAACTATTACTGGACACGCCCAATCAACGCAATGAACTACGCTTGGAGCGCAGTTAGCGGTAACTGGCTGATGGCAGCTTGGAACGAATCTAGTTCAAATAGAGCTTTCGACGACGGTTCATCTTACGTCGGGGAAGGCGTATCTCCGAACAGTGCCCACATTCTGTGGACTTCCCCACTGTCGCCTGGAGGTCTAGTGGGTGGACAATATGGTCAAGCCGAATACTACACTGGAGCATCTTACGAGCAGTTTTTCGAACCGCCAGTCATCATGAACGACATCATATACTACCAAACAATACTTGCAAACGAACCCAGCAGCGAAACTAACTATCCAAGCATTACTGCGGTTAGCTTGACGACTGGAGAAACACTCTTCACAATCAACAACGAGACCTTTAGCTTCGGGCAAATCTACACGTACGTATCACCCAACCAAGCTGGCGATTTCAATTACCTCTGGTCAGTCTCAGGCAGCACATGGAAAATGTACGATGCAGGAACAGGCAAATGGATTCTGACACTGGTCAACGTTCCATCAGGCGTCACAATTCCATCATCTGACGGCAGCATTCTCGTCTACTCACTCACTGCTAACGCAGGCGGTTATGCGCTGTCACTCTGGAACTCAAGCCAAGCTATAGCCCAAGACAACAGCCACGCACCATTTGAATTCAACGATTACTGGGAGTGGAGACCATTCGATTGGCAAACCGGCCCATCCCTAGGCATAGTGAATTCTACTGGAACAACGTTAGATTCCTCTGGTGTCAATCAGAACACTAACGGAACAATGTGGACAGTTGAAGAAACAAACCCGATACCAGCCACGGCTGCAGGTCAATCATTAAGCCTGTCACCCTTGTTCAACCAGGGCGGCATGTTTGACGGCAACGACATAGTTGCAGCAGCAATCCCAGGAGGAATCATGAACGCTTTCTTCGGAATCACTTGGAACATTACTAGCTCAACCCCAGTTTACATCGCGGCTTACAACATGAAAACAGGAGCTCAAGACTATGCTTCAGTACTGCAACCACCAACAGGTCTGCCAAACGACTTCGGAGCTACGATTGAAGAAACTAACCTATACAACGGGCATTACTACCTCTTCATAAAGCAGACACTGCAGTGGGCAATGTGGAATTGCCGCACAGGCGGGCAACCAGTTTGGATTTCACAGCCATACACTAACGCATGGGGCACATATGCGCAAAGCGGCGGTGAATTGGAGGCTAACGGTCTCTTCTACGCTGCAGGTTGGGATGGCGAAATCCACGCTTACAGCGTCGCTAACGGCAACCAAGTATTTGACTTCCACGCGGCAAACGCTGGCTTCAACACACCTTACGGCGTCTATCCATTCTACGGCGGCATAACAGTGACAGCTGATGGCAAGCTCATCGCGCAAACTGCACAACACGGCAACGGCGTCCTAGCCATGTACCAAGGACAGGCGTTATACGTCATCAACGCGACATCTGGACAAAGCCTCTGGAATATGACAGGCTGGTGGAACTATGGCGCACTCGCTGACGGCGTCTGGGTCGTGCAGAACAACTACGACAACCAAATCTACGCCTTCGGTCAAGGAGCCACCGCAACCACAGTTGAATCTACGCTAACGGCAATAACGCAAGGTCAGAGCGTAGTCATTCAAGGAACAGTCACCGATCAATCCCCAGGAGCCAAAGGCACCCCAGCAATCTCAGACAAAAGCATGACCGCTTGGATGGCATACCTCTACGAGCAGCAAAGCTTGTCAACCCACCCGACAGGAGTGCAAGTGCACCTCACAGCTATAGACCCCAACGGCAACACTGAAGACCTCGGTTACGTCACAAGCGACGCAAGCGGCTTGTTCAGCTACATGTTCCAGCCACCAGTCCCCGGCAAGTACACAATAGTCGCGACCTTTGCAGGAAGCAACTCGTACTATGGCTCATCCGCTGAAACAACGATCGGCGTGGTCGCCGCAGCAGCAGCAAGCGCAGTACCAGTGGTTACACCAACAGTACCCCCAACGTCAGCACCGACAACCGTACCTACCATCGCTCCAACTCCAACACCCACAATCGCAGCAACTCCAAGTCCAGTCGTCGTTCCACCAGGTAGCGGAATACCCGTGGCAACATACATCGCCATAACCGCAGTTATCATCATAATCGTAGCAGTAGCCGCAGCACTCATCCTAAGAAGACGCAAGTAAACACAACAACACCCTCTCTTCCTTTTTTTGTCAAGGAAGAAACAGAGATGAAAAACGAGGCTGAAAGGGCTCTGAGCAGCTCACAAATAGTATTTAGCTCGTTGGGTTTCGTTCTCTCTCCTATTTGGCCCAGAGCCCCAGCAAACCCTTGGCAATTAAACTCCCCAGCGAAGCCGTCTCGCCAAAAAAAGAGTGACAAGCCAGCTTAACCCATTTTGCCGCACGCAATAAAACTAGAAGGGATATAGCAAGAAAGCAGCTTAATCAAGGAAACCATTAGCGAAAATGAATAAAACGCCCCGCAAACGGGTAAAAACATATATCTCCTAACCCGCCATGATAACCTTTCATCATTAGGCGCAAACCATGAAAGACTTAACGGCCAAAATTCAGCAGCTCAAGAAGGAAAAGAAAGCCATCATTCTAGCCCACAACTACCAGCGACCCGAAATCCAAGAAATAGCCGACTACGTAGGCGACAGCATCGAACTTAGCCGCAAAGCCATGGAGGAAAAGGAAGCCAAAATCATCGTTTTTTGCGCCGTCGACTTCATGGCAGAATCCGCAGCCATCCTCAATCCCAACAAGAAAGTTCTCCTGCCCACGCTTGGCGCTCGCTGCCCAATGGCGCAGATGCTCACGACGGACGAGATAAAGCGTGCCAAAACGCTGTATCCAGGCGCGCCTGTTGTTTTGTACGTGAACACGCTTGCGGAAGCTAAAGCTCAATGCGACATCTGTTGCACCAGCGCCAACGCCGTGGAAGTCATTAAATCGTTAGACGCTAACACGGTACTTTTCGGGCCTGATCGTAACCTGGCCGAATACGTAGCGGAAAAGACGGGCAAAACCGTCATCCCCTTGCCTGAATGGGGCTTCTGCCCGACGCATCTTTTGTTTCAGCCTGAAGACGTGACCGTTCTTAAGCTGGCGCATCCTGAAGCCGTCGTCATTGTTCACCCTGAATGCAGCGGTGAAATGCGTAAAGTCGCCGACTTCATAGGGAGCACCAGCAAAATGTGTACCTACGCAAAGAACAGCGCTGCGAAGGAATTCATCGTTGGAACCGAAGAAGGCATCCTCCACCGCCTGCGCAATGAAAACCCTGGCAAACAGTTCTTCACCGCCTACGAGGGCGCGGTCTGCCCAAACATGAAACTCACGACGCTGGACAGGCTTTATGCTTCTTTGAACGAGGAGAAGCATCTTGTGAAGGTACCCGAAAAGGTCGCCAAGAAGGCTCGCGCTTCGCTTGAACGCATGTTCCAGGTTAAAGCTTAGACTAAAGGGTTACAATTACCGTTTTTAGGATTTTTACACCTCGCTTAGTCGCCAACTCGTCGCTAAGGTGCCTAAGGTCTGTGGCCTTGCCCTTGACGGCGATGGCTTCAAGACAGTCTCGTTCGCCAATGTGCACATGCAATGTGCTTGTCACAAGCGCTGAATGTTCATGCTGTACCTCGGTTAAGCCGCTTTCTAGCCCGCGTACGTCGTGGTCGTAGACCATGAGTATGACGCCTGTCTGTTCCGTGTTGGGCTCCTGCTGGAGCCATTTGCGTTCGGAAACGTAGAGCCTGACGGCGTCTTGGATGGCTTTGCTGCGGCTTTCGTAGCCCATCCTGGAGGTGATTTCGTCGAAGTCCTTAAGGAGGTCAGGTGGGAAAGTTACGCCTACGCGGGTGATTTTTGTCATGACATCGCCGTTTGAATTGGGCGGTTTGCACCTAAAAACTTTTGTTGAAATGTTACTGACTTGAAAAAAATTACCGAAGGCGCCAGACTGAACCCAATAAATGTGACTGCTGTAATACAACAACAAATCGGTTTAAGCCCATGAAACCCAACTTAGGTCAAGAATGGATTTTGAGAATTAGAGGAATTGTGTAATGTTAGAAGGTTGGGAATGGTTAATCATCGGAGTTGTTGCCATCGTCATCAAACATGTGGGGTCCTACAAAGATTCCAGAGTTTGCCCGAGCATTTGGACGAGCCAAAGGCGAATTTAGCAAAGCTCAAAAAGAATTTACTGACGCAGCCACGACAACTGCAAACGCGCCAACCGCGACAGCAACCGCCTCGCCAATTGCACCAATGCAAACGCTGAAGTCCAAAGACGAAATTCTACTCGAGACCGCACGCAATCTGGGAATCTCCACAGACGGCAAGACCCGAGAACAGATAACCGAAGAAATAAAATCGTTTTCTATGTCGTCATCTTAATGGTATTTTGGATATTCGGACCCGACCCGACACCCATCACGGGCTTAATTATGATGGCGCCATTTGTCGTCTTCTTCGAGACGGCAACGTTCTTCGCTAGAAGAATAGATAAGGCGCGGCAACGGAGAAAAGCAGAAGCAATGGGCATCAGCGTGACTCCACCGTCTTCTGGAAAAGGAACTGGAACAGGTCGTTTCGGCCCGACTTTGGCGGTTTCCAACTGCAAGTTCCGCGACAGGACAACTGAAGCGGGCACAGTGTTCTGCCCGCTGTGCCACAAATCACTAAAATAGCGAGCTGCCTCGTACCATATACGTGAATTAATTTATAGTCGCAACTTTCGCAGCAGGCTAGTCGCAACTATTGGTTTGCTGGGATAGGTTTTTTTGTGCGTACAATGGTTTTTGCGTTTGTAGGACAATGAGGAAAACCGTGTTTCTGCGGCTGATAGGGGTTGGTTTTTGTTAATTGCGTGTTTTGGCGATTGTGCAAATCATTGTACGCATTGTACACGATTGTACGGTTGACAAAGACAGCTGCGGAATGCCCTTCTATTGGGGTTACTTGAAAAACTAGATTCCATAGTTGTAATTTTGCAGGAGCATTAGCAATAACCATGGCTTTGGATGCGCAGATTTCAACACACTCTCAAAAGATGCCTAGTTATAATTACTCGCGCCCTCCGTTATGGTGCAGGTCGCTTTTGGGCATACTGGTACCTGCGCGGTTTACCGATTCTTGTAAGAACGTTGTCCTTCACCAAGTCCACTAGTGCATGCGCTACAGCGGTCCTGTCGTAGTTGAAACCTTTTCTTGCGAGTTCGCTGTGCACGTCCTCTAAGCCACGTGGTTCGCTGAACCAGCCTTCTTCCCAGAGTTTCTGGATGACGCCTTTGCATGTTTCTGCTCGTGGTGGGGGAGTTTGGCGTTCGGTTGGCGGTTGGGCGAGTTGGAGGTCTTTGAGGCGGGCGGTGACTGTTGCAAGTATGCGGTCGACGGCGGTTTGGATTTGGTCTTCTTGGGATTCTATTTCGAATTCTATGTTGCCGATTTTCATTTTGACTTTGATGGGTGGTTTTTGCGGGTTTTCTGTCAACTGTTGCACCTATTGTTTATTGTATTGTGCAAGATGTACATGCACAACACTTATATATTTCACCAATAAGATATTGCATATTGGTGAATCTTGGTGATTGAACAATACACAATAACAACAACCCCCAAATATAACTTTCCACAACCCACCCCTGAAACTCCCCTGCCCCAACGCTTCATCGAGCTGAGCATCAACAGCCTCCGCCAAGTCCGCAACACCACCTTCCAACCAAACCCTCAAAACATTCACCAAGACGCCTACGCAGAAGAGACACCCACCCAGCTCCAGCTCAAACGCCAACCGCTCCCCCTCTCGCCACGACGCCAAGAAACCACCCTCGCAGCTGTAGACACGTCGACCATAAAAATCGGCGAAACCACCACCGGAATCGTCATAGCCATTCGCGGAGCGACCGTTTGGAAACAAAACCGCAACTACAAATACCAACGCTTCGGACCCCTCATCTTCCACATCACCGAGGAAAACAAGAACGCTGTCTACGGCAACCTCCAACGTGACTACTTCAAAGCGCAAAATTCCGGAAGCCATCAGTCTGCCCCGACGCTGATGCAGATGCCCACCCGTCTCGCCAGTCTCTTGGAGCGCTTACTGCAAACCACACTGGCCAAAAAAATGACGGATGGACTAATTTTGTTCGACGGAAGCCTAACCTGTGGCACCATAGACACGCCCGTGCATCGACTCCGCGAAATCCTCTCCACAGCCCGCAGGAACCAGAACACAGTCATAGCGTTTAGCAAGGCGACGAGCTTGCGGAGCAATGGCTTTCTCATCACCGACTTGCTGCCTGAGAAGGAAACGCCTTACCTGCTGGAGACGACTGGGCTGAGTTTCAAGCCGCCGACGGTGCTGCTGGGCGATGTTTATGTGGCTCGGCTGAACAAGGCAAATATGGCTTTTCGCTTGGACATAGACCACGAAATGCCCTTCCAAAGCCACTTAGAAGCCGTCGAGAAGCTTTTGGGCAACGATGCGTTCCAGCATGGCTACCCCGAAACGCTGCGGTTAGCGCATATACTTTGTACGTTTACGGCGAATGAGGTTTTGGCGATGCAGCATTTCGTCACCCGCAGGCATGGCATCCAAATCATCAACCGACCAGATATGCATAGGTTGCTGTTCGGGCCATTTGGAAAGGAAGGCTACGCATGAAACTCTACAAGAAAGATGGCAACATCATGCAAATTCTCAGCTTCCCCAACGAAAGCGCCGAAAAAGGCGACTACCTCATGGTTGAAGACGCCGACGTCGCCAAAGCCCTCATAGTTCAAGTCATCGATGTGCAATTCGCAGCGGTGCAAGGCGTGCTCGAGGAGTTGTTGCGGACGCTCCCCGATGGCGCGGAGCCGATTCAAGGCGAAGACATTGACCCTCTCGAAATTGCACCGCACATCACCTACATTCAAGATGCAACCTTGCTCGTCTGCAAAATCCGCGCCACCTTGGAAGGCGGCACCCTTAGTCCCAGCAGCAGCTGGTTACCCAGTCGTTCCCAATCCCTAATCAAGAAGATTTCCATTCCCGAGCTGATGAAGCTGGCGAAGGTAAACGGCAACCTGCCCATTATTTTAGGCGGCACGAAGGATTCGACGCTGTTGACGATTGATGCATCGGAGATTGACGGCACCCTTAACATCATAACGGGCAAAAAGGGCTGCGGCAAATCGCACCTCAGCAAGCTCCTCATGGCCAGTCTCATCGGATACAAAGCAACAGTCGTCATTTTCGATTTGAACGGCGAGTACGGCAGCATAGGCATGACCAACGACGGCAGACGCAACATGTACTACGACAAAATCTACGCGTTAACGCCAAGCCAGAACTTCAAAGTCGACATCGACCAGCTTCACCTCAACGTTGTACTAGGCATACTGGTGAACGCGCTCCACTTACCCGGCACCTCAGCGCGGGAATTCAAGCATATTTGGAAAGGACTCAGAGACCGCGGCGCCCTCACGCTGGCGAACCTGGGCGAAGCGATCCGGAACTGCAACTGCAACCAGCACGTCCGCGACGCACTCGCGTCTAGGTTCCACTCGCTCGTAAATTCGGGATTCTTCACGGACAACAAAGCCGAATCCACCCTGCTGGAAGACAGCATGCTCAAAGCCAAGGAACAGGGTGGTGCCATGGTTATCAACCTGAAGAACACGGGCAATATAGATAGGCAGATCGTTGTTGAATACGTCTTGGGCAAGCTCGTGGACAGCCTGCAGAACTGGAAGCTGAAGGCGGTTTTCCTCTTTGCCGAGGAAGCCCACCTGTATCTACGGGAGACCTACTGGGACGACATCGTAACCCGGATGAGGCACTTTGGCATATTCACCACATTCATCACCAACCAGCCCGACACGATACAAGACACCATCTACAGGCAGGCGGACAACATCTTCCTGTTCAACTTCACCAACGAGCATGATCTAGACGTGGTCAGCCGCGCTGCCCGCGTGGACGCCGAAACTGTCCGCAGCATAGCACGGGATTTGCCGCCGCATCACTGCCTCACGCTGGGCCGGGTCGTACACGACTTTCCCATGGTGACGCGGGTGCGATCTTTGGATTTGAAGACTATGGGAGAAACCAGGCTATTTTTTGCACAAGTCCCAGTCATAGCATAAGACGAATCTCTCGCGAGTCCCCCATTTCTTATTCCGAAAATCTTCGAGCGGCCCAGTTTTAGCAATACCTTTAATGAAACAGCAAATAACCAACCTGAAGAACAGATTCAGAACGCCAGATAGTCACCTCGCCTGAAATCATTCAGCAAAGGTCGATTATCTCGTCAAAAAAATTTTGCCTAAACCCGACAAATCTAAATGCTAGAGCAAAGAGTCATTCGCAGAGGCTGCTTGAAGCTTCTCTTTATTATTAACAAAAAATCGGCGGAAGGAAGGCGTAAGGTCGTAGCCTTCAGCCTCGCCAATGGGAACCCATTTCAGGGCCTTTGCGTCGCTTGCCGCTTGAGGTTCACCAAGTTTGACTGTCACGACGTAGTCGATGATGACGTAGTGGTATTCGACGCGGCCTTGCTCGTCAAGATGCACTTGGTCAACGACATCGATAAGGCGGGCGTCTTGCACGTCTAGACCTGTTTCCTCTTTAGTTTCTCGGCGAACAGCGTCTTCGAGGCTCTCCCCAACTTCCATGACACCGCCAGGAATTGTCCATTGCCCACGCGCTGGCTCATTTCCCCGCTGCTCCAGCAGGATTTCGCCTTTACGTAGGACTATGGCGCCGACTCCAACTACGGGTTGTGTGGGGTAGAGCCGCTTCACCATTGCTTACTCGTACCTCAACGCGTCCACTGGCTTAAGCTTCGAAGCACGCCAAGCCGGGTACAGGGCGAATATAACGCTTACGCCTATGCCGAAGCCTAAAGCGAGCACGAACACCTCGGGCGACAGGATGGGCGATATAGATAGGACCGCGCCTCCACCGCCGCCAGCGCCTCCTACGAGTCCGCCTCTGCCGAACACTCTTGCGACGATGTTAGCTAGACCCCAGCCGAGCACGATGCCAACGACTGCGCCGATTAATCCGATTATGACGGATTCGCATAGGAATATGCCCAGCACGGTACGGCTTTTCATACCCAGAGCCTTGAGGATGCCAATTTCACGGGTCCGCTCGATGAGGGAGACTATCATGATGTTCATTATGCCTATGCCTGCGACGAGAAGCGAGATGGCTGCTATGCCTGCCAGGAAGATGGTGATGGTGTTGAATATTGTGGAAACCAGCGAGAGAACCGCGGTGGATGATATTACGCTGACTTGGTTGCCGAAGTAGTCCGTGATGAGTTTGGAAACATTCGTGATGGTTGCGTTGTCGCTGTTCTTTAGCTTGACGACGATTTCTGAGGCTTGGTCAGTTCCGAAGAAACTCTCCGCTTTCGTTATGGGAACGTAGACACCTGTGTCTGCGGGTCCACCTACGCTGAAGCCTCCAATTTTCTGGAGCACGGCTGCAACTGTCGCGGTATACGTTGAATTCGTTATGGGAATTTGAGTTGAGTTTGGCCAGTAAACGGTAATTGCGTCGCCGACATGGACGAACGACGTACCATTTAGTCGGGGGTCGTTTATGCGTGCGCCGACAACGATTTGGTCATCTGTTGGGTTTAAAGGTATGTTGCCGCTTGCCGCCACGAAAGTGGTGCCGTAGATGTTGGCGTAGTCTGTAAAGTTGACGCCAGTGATGCCGCCGCCGATTAGACTCGAGTAGCTACCGTCTTGAATGTAACCTGGCTGGTTTACGATGGCTATAGATGAAACTATGTCGGGCGAGAGACTGTCAATCTGAGTCGAGTAGTTAATGTAAAGAGGAATGTTGCTAGATGACGCGCCTTGACCGCCGAATCCTCCGCCTCCACCTCCACCGCCGCCAAAACCGCCACCCCCTTGACTTCCAAGTGCACCTGCGCCTGGAACGACGATAAGTGTGTCAGCTGACAAGCCTTTCTCAAGCTGTCCCTGGATTGTGGTTTGAAGACCAGTTGAAACAGAGAGCAATGCGACTATGGCTGCTATGCCTATTACGACGCCGAGAATTGTTAGGCTGGCGCGGAGTTTTCTGAGTTTAATAGCGCTAAACGAGTATGAGAATATGTCTCGGGTTTTCATTGGTTGTTCACCAAGTCTTGATTATTCGGTAGGTCTGAGGTTATCATGCCATCAAAAACTTGAACCGTGCGTTTAGCTTCTCTAGCCAAGTGCTGGTCGTGCGTGACCATGATTATGGTTACGCCGCCGTCGTTAAGGTTCTTGATGAGTTGTATGATTTCATGCGCGGTTTTGCTGTCGATGTTTCCGGTTGGCTCATCCATAAGCATGAAACGGGGGCTGTTTGCAAGGGCGCGGGCGATGGCGACTCGTTGCTGCTGTCCTCCGCTGAGTTCCGCGGGTTTGTGGTTCATGCGGTCTTTTAAGCCTACGGTTTCAAGGAGTTCTTCGGCGCGTTTGCTGCGGTCGGCTTTGCTTACGCCTGCGATGGACATGGAGAGTTCCACATTGTCCTTTGCGGTGAAGCGGGGTATGAGGTTGAAAAACTGGAAGACGAAGCCAATACGGCGTCGTATGTCAGTGAGTTGGTTGTCGATAAGCGTGGCAAGGTCTGTGCCTTCGATGAGCAGTTTGCCCGACGTTGATTTGTCGAGGGCTCCGATAAGGTTGAGCAGTGTAGATTTGCCGCTGCCGGAAGGCCCCAGGATGGAGAGAAATTCTCCAACCTCCACTTTGAGGTTTACTCCGTGGAGGGCTTCTACGGGGACTTTTCCGAGCATGTAGGTTTTTTTGAGGTCGATTGCTTCGACGACTGGAGCTGTCATGTTCATTTTCACGTTCCTGTCTTGCTTTTACGGGTTTTGGTTACTTGTTGAGGAATCTCCACGAAAGCACAACGCATAGGGCAGTGACTACTATAGCGAAGATGCCTACGTATGCGAAATCCAGCGGGAGTTGCGCATAGCCGTTGCTAAATATCATCAACCGCCTGACTGCGTCAATGGTGTACGATATCGGGTTAACGTTTGCAATTGCCTGCAACCAATTCGGCATGTTGCTAATCGGGAAATAAGCGCTGCTCGCAAACATCAGCGGCAAAGTCACCAGATTAAAGATGGCTTGTGGTGTTTCCATTCTGGTTGTTCTTAAGGTAATGGCGGTGAACATCGAAGCTAGGCCGAATCCTATGAGAAACACTATGGCGAACACTCCAAATATGCTGAAGACGGTGAAGTTTGCGCCCAACTGCAGGCCCAGCAAGAAGGCAATAACCGTTACTATGGCGGCTTGAAACACGGACCTGATGCTTGCTGAGATTACTTTAGAGGTTATGATAACTGACCGCGAGACTGGCGTGCTGAGGACTTTGTTCATGAAGCCCAGGCGTCTATCGAATACCACAGATATGCCGACGAAGGCTGTGGTGAAGACCGTAACGAACGCCACCATGCCCATAGCCATGAAGCTGAAGTAGCTGGTTGTGTTGAAAGTTGAGTTCATTATTGTGTCTGACATTTGGCCAAAGTATGCGCCTAATCCTTGCAGCTGCTGCGGTGAGAAAGTCGCGGCTAAGCTTGCTGGCAAAGCCGGAAGTGAGCTGCTAGAGAATATTGAGCTTATGTTCATAGCTTTCCCTAGCAGGGCTAGCCAGAGTATGGGTTGGATTATGCCTATTACAAAGACTATTGGGTTTTGGTACCACTTCTTGAGGTCGCGGTTAGTCAAAGCCCAAAGGCCGTGGAATCTGTTTTTTGAAAGTTTTTCTTCGCTCATTGTCTCGCCCTCCGCATTGTCATTCTTTGTCTAAACACGTTTTCTCTTGATTCTTCTGCGTCGCGCATGGACTTTCCCGTGTACTGCAGGTAAACCTCGTTTAAGGTTGGCTTTGTCAGGGAAAGTTTTGTGACAACGTGACCGTTCTTTCTCAGAGCTTCAATTATCAAGGGCGCGGTGACTTCTCCATTAGCAGATTTTATGGTATAAGAGCCGTTTTCTTTCTTAACTTCTTTTACGTGCTCGATCCTGCTGATAAGGTCAGTGATGTCTGTGTCTTTTTGGATGGCCAAGGTTATAATATCGCCGCCGAGGCTGTCTTTAAGGTCAGTAGGAGTGCCTATAACTACAATCTTTCCGTTGTCGATTATAGCTATGCGGTCACAAAGTGCGTCCGCTTCTTCCAAGTAGTGAGTTGTCAGGAACAAAGTCATGCCAAGTTCCTTCTTTAGCATCTTCACGTAGTTCCAAGTCGCCGCGCGTGTTTGCACATCTAAGCCTAAAGTCGGCTCGTCCAAGAATAGCAGTTTTGGCCTGTTGATTAAGCCGCAGGCGAGTTCAAGTCTGCGTCGCATGCCACCCGAATAAATCTGCACCCGCTTGTCCTTAAAGCCAGTTAACTCGACAAGCTGCAGAAGCTCAGTCGCGCGTTTTTTTGAGACTGAACGAGGGATGCCATAGAGATCTGCACAGAGCATAATATTCTCGTAACCAGTCAAGTCTTCGTCTGCCGTATACTCTTGCGGTACAACACCTATGGAGCCACGAACCTGAAGGCTTTGCTTTGCTATGTCGCCGCCCAAGACGGTGGCTTTGCCCGAGGTGGGCCTAAGCACTGTTATGAGCATACTGATGGTTGTGGTCTTGCCGGCTCCGTTGGGACCCAAGAAACCAAAGATTTCCCCGTGTTTAACGTTGAAGTCTATGTGGTCCACTGCGGTTAGGCTATGGTTGAAGACCTTTGTTAAGCCTTCAACTTTGATTACGTCTTGGTCTTCACTCATTTTTCGTTTCACCGTTAAGTTTCTTCGTGATTTCTTCAAGTTTTCCTGAAGCCTCGTTGATTGCGACGATGGCTTCGTTGAGTGCTTGCCCCGAAAAGTTCTCTTGCAAGGCGCTGCTCAGTTGAAGCATAGCAGTTCCTGCACGTTTCATAGTCTCCCTAATTTCTGATGCTTTTTCAGGGGGCATCTTCGTGAAGAAGGTGCTGAAGGGAGGCCTTGGGAAACCCATTACTTCCCTAAACTTCTGCATGACACTTTTTTGTTCATCGAGTATTGATTTTCCGCTTTCGGTTAGCTCGTAGCGTTTCATGCCGTTTTCTGTAGGTAGCTCCTTGACGTATCCGCGGTCTTGCAACAAGGCTAGCAAAGGGTAGATTGAACCTGGGCTGGGCTTCCAGAATCCGCCCGCATGCTTTTCTATGTGATCGATGAGTTCAGAGCCGGACATCGGCTGCGCGTTCAAAGCTCCTAGCACATGGTAACGGATGAAACCTTTTGGAACCATGGCGGTGTGGCGCATCCAGTTTCTCCTATGCGTGCCGTTCGCGTTGCACCGTCGGGTCTGGCTGTCGGGTTGATCATTTTCTTTTTCGGACATATAATATCACTACTGATATCATTATTGACTTCACACGTGATATCATTAGTGATATTTAAACTTGCTGCAAATCATCGAGAAAAAACAAAGATGCGAACTCTAATTCACGATGGTCCCGACTTTTTCGCCGTTGAGGGCTGCCAAGATGTTCTCGGGCGTATACCCGTTGACGACGATAATCTTGACTCGCTTGCGTTTCAGGACCTTGACCGCTTCGGGGTCGATGATTTGATGTATGCCCGCTTTATGGGCTGTTTCGGCGAAGACGCTTTGGAGGTCGTCAAAGCTTAGTTGGTCGAGTTTTATGGCATCCTTGTGCTTGCGAGGGTCCTTGTCGTAAATGCCATCCTGGTCCGTGCCCTTAAGCAGGAGGTCGGCATCTATACGTTCTGCGACAAGAGCAGCGACGGTGTCGGTGGTAATCCCGGGTTTGAGGCCACCCATGAACACAATTTTTCCTGTTTCGAGGCATTCTGCAGCTTCATCCAGGGTCGTAGCGACTTTGCTGCAAGCTTGGTCGGCGAGTTTTTTGAGGAAAAGCTGGGCGAAGAGTCTTGAAACTGAGATGGCAACTTCGTCTTGCGCCGGCATCTCCAAGCCAAGCTTCTTAGCTATTGCGATGAATTCTCGGGCTAGTTGTCCGCCGCCCGTGACAACTGCGACTTCATGTCCCTGTTTCTTGATGGTTTTGATGACGTCCGCGTACTTGCCCATTAGTTCAGGGTTGATCGGGGTTGCTATGACAGAGCCGCCGATTCTTATTACTATGCGCATTCTTTTCAGTCCTGTCGGTTAGGCTATGTGGAGGTCTGGTATAAAATGACTTCTACTTGGTTTGCTGTAGAAAAGTTTGGTTTAAAAAAAATAAAAAAGGAAAGGGGTGTTTTGTTGTTTTTACTTGCGTCTGCGTAGAAGGACTGCTGCTGCAACGACTATGATGACGATGACGACTGCTGCTATGCCGGCGTAGAGTGCGACTGGGGTTGCGGCTGTGGGTGGTGAGGGGGCGACTGAGGGTGTGACTGGTGGTGGTGTTGGTGCTACTGTTGGTGGGGCTGTTGGCGTGACGACTGCGGTTGGTGGTGGTGTTGGAGTCACTGGTGCTGCGGAGGGTGCTGCAACGACGCCGACTGCTGTTTGGGCTGATGATGGGCCGTATGCTTGTGTTCCGACGAAGTTTGCGGTGATGACGTATTCTCCGGTTGCTGGTGGAGTCCATAGGTAGTGGAAGATGCCGCCTGTTCCTGTGCTCATGATCGAGGCGATTTGCGAGGTTGTGCCTGAGGAGTCGGTTGCGTACAGTTGCACTGGGACACCGGTGATGTTTGAGGGGCGGTTTATGCTGTGCTGGATCAGGTACTCCATCTGTTGGCCTTGGTCCTGGTCAGATACTGCTGGCGTGCCCTTGAGGTACTGGTTCGGAGTTTGGTCAGTGACTGTTCCCGTAATCTCCACCGATTGACCCTTGGTTAGTGCTGTAGTAGGTGCTGTTACTGTGGTTGCGCTTGGTCCTGGACCCATAGCGTAGATCTGCATATCGTTCATGTTGAGGTACGTGAAGTATCCGTCTGCAGCTGCACAGTCCTGCCATGAGCTAATGCTGTAGATATCCCACAGCAGCTTGCCCGTAAATGCATCAACACATCTTGTCTTAGCGCCGTGGTAAGCCGGAGCGTTCAATGAGTGTTCCTCTTCAATCATGTAGACCTTGTTGTTGGCGATTGCACTGACCATCGTTGGGTAGTCGCCGTAGACTGTTTCAGCCGTTAGGGTGCTGTTGCTGGGGTCTGTGAGGCTGTTGCCAAACGTGAAGTCAACTTTGCCGGTGAGGGTGTTGATCGCGTAGAGGGTTCCGCTGTAACCTGCGGTGTAGAGGTGTCCGTAGCCGACGCCGATTGGGTTAGTCAAGCCAGTCGTGCCACTGTAATAGTTCCATTGGTTCTGAGGTGCGAGTGGACCCCATAGCTGTTGGCCTGTGAGGGCGTTATAGCCGCTCCACTGGAGGGTTTCGCGGAAGTATGTAGTGAACACGTTGTTCTGTGCGTCGATTGGTCCTATTTGGACGGTCTTGTTGCCTGAGGGTGCTGGGTATGATGTTTGGAACATTACGTGTCCGATTGGGCCTCGTGTAGCGTTTAGGTTGATTGCCCAGAGCACGTAGGGGTCGGGTGTGCCGAAGATGCCTGCTGAAGTCCCGGGGATGGTTTGCAGTCCTGAGCTTTGGCCGAAGATGAGGTCGCCTGGGAGAACGTAGAGAATTGCTGGGTTAAGGGTGTTGACGCCTTGAGCGTTCGGGCTAGAGCCGATTGTCGAGAAGGTCTGCTGGAGTGGTTGGTCTAATGTTACGTTCCAGTCAAAGGCTGCGCTCATGTTGTAGTTACGTGCGCCTGGTCCCCAAGCAGTGATTCCGTTAGCTACGTCGATGCCGGGTGTCTTGGTGTTGTTCCATTGGTACAAGTAAGTGTATGGACTGTTGGCGTTTAATCTGCCAAGACCATAGACTAGCCATTCACCTAGTGGTCCCTGAACTTGAATACCGCCAGAAGCTAAGTTGCCGGATAAGCCGGATGTTATGAAGCCCACTGGAACGTTGGTCTCGTTGAACTGGTTATTGCCTGTTAGAGGGTCAATCGCGCACCATACGGTCGCGCCTGAAGTGTTGTTCAAGGTTCCGCTGACTGAGGCTGCACCAACTTGCTGAACATTGAATGCATCAGTTGCAGTGAAGGGTTGTGATGTTAGGGCGACTTCGGCTGGGCTTGGGTTAGTGATTGCAACGTTCGTTCCCGTTATGCTTCCGCTGTACCAAAGGTATTCGCCTGAAACGCCGTGCTGGTTAGGAGTTTCACCATCATACATTTGACCGAATGAGACTGAGTTAATGTCTGTTCGCGTCCATTTCGTCTGGCCTGTCCTGAGATCAACGCATGTGATGCCGTATCCGGTGGTGCCTGGTGTTTGTGGGATGCTGAAGTAGACGTTGCCGTACATGATGATTGGGTTGGAGTACTTGAGGTTGTACTGCGTGCCTGAGTAGAAGCTCATACCGTTAACGATTGCGTTCATGTCGTCGCCCACGATGCCACCCATCGAAAGCGGGTAAGTCATCGAGATGTGCGCGGTGTTAGGTGCCCATCCTTGTGGGTTGAATTTGTCGTAGGTTGCGCCAAATTGGCGTTGTCCTAGCCAAGAGGAAGCGATTGAACTCCAAGTTTGGTCGTTCTCGTTGATTGGACGAGTCCAGTAGCTGACTGGCATTTGTGCTTCTTGGAAGTACGGGTATGGTGTTTGTTGCACCGTGAATGTTTGCGTTGTTGAGGCGGCAAGGTAGGTGTCGTTGATGTATTGACTGGCACCGCCGTTTACGCCGGTGTAGCCTGCTAGTTGTGCCACTTGTTGTGGGAAGCTGAACTTTATGGTGTAGGTTCCAACCACATCAGGTGTGTACAGACAGTAGGTTGAGCCTACGGGGTCGGAAACACCATTCACCATCGCGTGAACGATGGTGCCGTCAGGCTTCGTTATATCCACTGTGTATCCTGTCCACCTGTCGCCTGTTTTGGCGGCTGCAGATGGCGGCGGAATGTCACCCCAGACAACGATGGCTATGGTTTGGCCAACGCCGGCTGGTTGAGGTGCCGCAGTAGCATAAGCGTACCTTGGGATGGTCCATGGCGGAGTGTGTGCGTTAGCTGCAGGTATAGAGAGCAGAGGGAAAGCAATGGTTGCGAAGAGTAGCAAAGATAGTAAAACCTTAGTTTTGCTTATCGAAGTTTTCATTCTTATTTCTCCTATTAGGGTGATTCACGAATGGGTGAAATCCAATATATAAGACTTATGCGGAATACAAAGGAGGGGAGCAAGACTGTCTCTGATCACCTGCAAAGTCGACGAAAATCATGAGAATTTCGAAAAAAACCGCGAATCAGTATCCACAAAACGAGAAAGCAGCAAAGGTCAGGCCAAGCGGACTGCGAATCATGCATAGAGAGAAGAGGACGTTGCCGAGAAAGTGCGTGATAACACTCAAAAGGCGAAGAATCAACAACAGAATCTGAACAAAATAAACCGGAACTGGGCTGGCGAACCGTCAGGTTACTGACGGTTCAATCAGTGTTAAAGTCAGCGTTGACTTGACATCGTCAAAGCCGCGAATCCCCTTGGACCAATATCCTTAACTTGACTAAGAGATCCTGGCTGCACCATGGCAACGGCGTCGTACACGCCGCGCGAGGAATGCGCCTCACTTACCCCGTTCACCTTCGTCAAGGCCTTAACCATCTCGGAAGCATCAGACCTGGTGTTTATGAAAACAAGAGATCTGGGCATAAAACCAACCAGCGTCGCAAACTTTTCCGGCTTGGTAAGTTTACCGGATTCCTTCACGGACGCAGTAGAAGTTGCCGTTTATTCGCTGGAAAGCAGGGCATTTCCCGTTTTGGCATTGTTCAAGCCACTGACAAGGCGACTGCACCTCAAAAACACGACGTTTATACGCGTAAACGTTGGACATTGAACGGTACTTAGGGTTCTCTTGCTTTGGCATCTTACTCAAAACTGCTCCCATTTAGACACCTCAAAATTCCTTGTATTCCAACATGTACCAAAAGACATTATTAAAATATTGTAACAGTATAGACACTACAACAAACAACTCTAAAACACCCCAGAAAAACTGCGTCTTGCGACTTCGCAACGCCGACTCTAGTTGGGTTCGTTTTCAAGGTACACCAACAACTCACAATCAAAAAAACAGCTTATGCCAAACCAACAAAAACGCCGCGAGAAAGCCAAAGGAAAGTAATATCTACCAGTAGAAAGCAACAGTCACAAGGTGCCAGTATGGAGTTCCTAGGAAGAGACATAACCAGCGTGGAAGACCTGACCCGAGAAGAAATCAACTACATCCTAAACGTCAGCAAAACCATGGAACCACTCGTCTCCAAAGGCTCCGACATACTCAAGGGAAAAATCCTCGCCAACATATTCTTCGAACCCTCCACCCGCACACGCTTAAGCTTCGAAGCCGCCATGCTCAAACTGGGTGGGAACACCATAGGCTTCCCCGACGCCGAAAACACCAGCGTCAAGAAAGGCGAAAACCTTGCAGACACCGTGCGCACAGTCGAAAACTACGCAGACATTATCGCCATCCGCCACCCGCTTGAAGGCGCAGCTAAACTCGCCGCCGAATTCGCCAAAATCCCCGTCATCAACGCCGGAAGCGGATCAGAAGAGCATCCGACCCAGGCGCTCATAGATCTTTACACAATGCAAAAAGAAAAGGGCAAAATTGATGGGTTAAAAATCGCGTTAATCGGCGACCTTCGGTACGGCCGTACTGTCCATTCGCTCGCATATGCGTTGTCACTCTTCAACGTTGAACTAATTCTGGTTTCGCCCGAAGCTCTCAGGATGCGGCGCGAGGTCCTGCGGGCGATCCAAAATAAAATCCCCGTCACCGAAACCGAAAACCTTGAGAAAACCATACCACAGGCAGATGTCATGTACGTCACGAGAATTCAGAAGGAACGCTTCCCCGACCAAGCAGAATACGCCAAAGTCAAAGGCACGTATCGCATAGACCTAAAAACCCTCGTAAACGCCAAAAAAGACCTCATAATCCTACATCCTCTGCCGCGGGTAGACGAAATCGCCCCTGAAGTCGACGCCACCTCGCAGGCACGTTACTTCCAACAGGTCCTAAACGGCGTTGTCGTCCGTATGGCGCTGCTCGCCCTTCTACTGGGCGCAACCAAATAGCATATTTATGTGGCGTCGAAACGGTCAAATCCGACAAGTGCACCCATCGAGCCACAGGCGGGGCACTTATGCAGCCTTCCAAACCAGCTTTTCTGGCAGCCAGAGCAAAACGTCACGGCACGATTATACGTGAAAAACTCCACTTCATGATTCTCCATCAGGCTGCCGGTAAGCTTCAGAAGATCTTCAGGCTTAATCTCAGAGCTATTTACATCTACGACAACCAGGCATCCGCCTCGCGTGACGCCCTTAAGTCTTCGTTGAGCGTCCAGCTGCTCGCTTGGAACAGACAGGAAATTGCCCGTCTGAAGATGTAACCTCCTCGTCGTCGCGTAAAAAGGCTGCTCTCGAGTCCCCGAAAACTTAACTTTGGCAACCCCATATTTCTCAACATCTAATTGTGCCAGCCTAGCGGAAGCCTCTGGACTGCAAAGGACAACTGGAAATAGGCGCTTCCCATGCTTTCTGCCTGTCTTGTTCATGTAGGCTTGTGTGTTTTGCACGATTTCCTCCATGAACTTGGTGCTTTCAGGATGGTTTGCGGGTTTGCCCGTGAAGCTCTCAACGGCTTCATCCAGCCCGGCGAGGTTTACGACACCGCTACAGTTTTCCAGCCTAAAGTACGTGTCACCGTTGGTACCCTGCATCAAGAACGGCAACGCTGCCTTGCCGTACTGCTTGAGCGCGCGGTGTTTTATGCTTAAGGCCCGCATCGCCATTTCGCACCGTTCCTTGAGGAGGTCGAGGAATTTGGCTTTATCTTTTTCGCTTTCGTGAACTATCCTTGGCAAGTTGACTGTGACGTATCCTAGGCAGCCTGTACGCAAGGTGTCGGTCTCCCAGTCACAGTCATCGGTTAAATCTGACTCTAGCTTAACGCCTGAAGCGGAGAAAGCTGCCGCCTTGCCTGTTTTCGGCTTCGTATTAGCGAAGTAGACGATTCCCCTATCAGAGGCTAAGCAGTGAGCTTTGAGCAGCAACCCTTTTGCTGTGTCATCTTTTGCAGATTCAACGTTAGCTTTCATGATTAATCTCAGGTTGAGAAGGGGTTTTTGTGAGCTTTCCTCAGAACAGACATCTAAGGCAAGCGAAGCCAGCAGGTTGGCTTCTGCAGCGTAGTCCGCGTACTTCCCTGCTGCCTTTCCCTGAGGGCCGATGGCAGGTTTGTCTGCTAGGACGCGAGGAATCGTGACTTCCAAGCCTAAGGCCGCGTTTGCATGTTGATTCACGTTGAGCAAGAAGAGTCGAAGCGCCTCTTTTACCCGCGCTGCCTCCAAACCTTTCACGTAAGGCGCTAGGAACACGTTGAAATAGTCAGCGGTCTGGGTGTCGTTCACCTCTTGCTTGGTGAACAAAAGCACCGTAAGTGCCGCGGCCAACGCTGCTTCGAAAGTTTCCGCTGGCTTCTCTGCATGTTGTTGCGGGTTAAGTGCTTCTAGGTGCAAACCGTTCTGAAGGAAAAACCTCAGGTCGTGCTGAACTTCGCTGGGCTTTAGCACCCAAGTGCTCAGCCCGTTTATGTGGAGGGCGCCGGATACGTGGGCGTCTGCGATGTCGCGGGGGAAAACGTTGAGGAGGGTGTACTCGCGAAAGACCGTTTTTCCAGCCGTCGTCAAAGCCGGTCCTGGCTCAAGCGGATTCTTAGCCTCGATTAAGGCTGTGACTTCATGCACTGGCATGCCCAGGCGGGTGAGTTTGTGGCGGTAGTCCTCTAGACCTTTCTCTATGAGGGTAACGTTGACTATTTCCCTGATAAGCGGCGCCGTAAGATACTTAATTTTGGACTTGACGAGGAGCTTCTCGGTCTCCTTGGCCGTCTTCTGAGCTTGGTCCGCGGGCATTTTGGCTTCGCGGATAAGGCTGTTAGCAATCTTGTTGGCGTCGAACTCCTCAAACGTGAAGTGCGAGGTGCGAACAAGCATACCTTTGGGCTTGTCGGCTTTCTTTTCAACGCGGTCAGCCACATCTATGACCATCTTGCCTAGGTCAGTTAAGAAGTATTTTTTGGCTTCCGAATCCACCTCAACCAGACTTGCTTTGAGCAGAAATTTTAGGTGGTAGGCGAATCTGCCTGCGTCACGGCTGGGGTTCATCTTCAAGTGGTTCATGAGCTCAGTGTAACTCAACGAGCTTTTGTCAAAGAGGAGGTTGAGGATTTGCAGCCTGAGCGGTGAGGAAACGGCCTTGAGAACTTTTACGCCGCGGGCGCGAGGGGGAAGAGTCATCGAGGGAATCCTCTTTTGAGCGTCTGAAGTTATTGTACAGTCGAGAGTTTAAACCTTAGCACACAACGAATATTCGAGAGAAAACTGTCTACAGAAGAGGCAAAAAGCAAGAATTGCAATTTTTGTGCAGCTTTAATGCTGCAAGTCAAACTTAGAAAACAGATTTCAGGCTATTTTTGTCAAGAATCACAACACAGAATTGGGTAGCTACATGGCGGTAGAACTTCCATGCAGATTGGTGAACTGCCAAGATAGCGCAAATCTTTAAGCCAACAGTGACCTACTCAAAGGCGAGGAGAAACCGTTATGTTCATTCACGCCAGCATCCGAGTCAGCAATATGGAGCGATCCATCGCTTTCTACGAGAAGTTCCTCAACCTTAAGCTCGTCAACCGCAGAGAAATCCCGCAAAACAACGCTGAAATTGCCTTTCTGCAGGACGTGCAGGCGAAGGGCGCCATGTTTGAGTTAACCTTTTTCCGCGACCAGAAAAAGTTCATTCAAGCAATCTACGAAGAAAGGCTCTTTGACCACCTCGCCTTCCAAGTTGAAGACATGAACAAAACGCTGAAAGCAATGCGGAATGAGGGCGTAACTGTGACCGACGAGCCCTACAGACTTAGCCCGAATGGGTCCTTGATTGCCTTCGTAGAAGACCCCGACGGAACTCTCATTGAGCTAATTGAGAAAACATAGGTATACGCCCCCATCTTGGCTGGCGGAACGGTTTAATGCTGTAAATACAATAAACAGACGGGAGAAAACATGCCTGACGCCGCTCCGCCAAAAAAGCTTTCACTCTTCGACGTCACAAACCTGGTCATCGGCGCCATTATCGGCGCTGACATCTACGTGGCTTCCAGTTTCGGCGCTGGTTTGCTAGGACCCTTCTCGCTCGTGGTATGGGTCATAGCCGGAGTCATCGCCATAGTCATCGCGTTGTGCTTTGCCCAGTGCGCCGCCCTAATTCCTAAGGTGGGTGGACCCTATGCCTACGCCAAAGAAGCTTGGGGACCCTTTGCTGGCTTCACCGTCGGCTGGTCGCTCTGGTTCGCAGAATGGATTTCACTTGCCGTCTTCCCCCTAGCTTTCACACGTTATCTCATGTTCTTTTTGCCCAACCTGAACTTCGCCGCGCAAGTCCTTGTGAAAAGCATCTTCGTAGCCTTCCTTGCCATCACGAACATCGTAGGCATTAAGGCAGCGGGCAAAATCAACGACGTGCTCACAATCGCCAAACTAGCGCCTCTCATATTCTTCACAATCGCAGGCGTCGCTTGGATGGCGCTCAACTCTGCCGCTTCTGCCTCGAATTTTTCGCCTTTTTCCCCATTTGGCTTTGCTGGATTTGGATCCGCTTTGGTTCTGATTTTCTGGGCGTATGCGGGCTTTGAAATCTCCACCATACCAACCGAGGAAATCAATGAGCCGCGCAAAACCATCCCCAAAGCCGTGATAATCGGCATAGCCATCGTAACCATCTTCTACTTAGCTACTAACACTGTGCTGTTTGGCGTGCGCAACTTCGGCTTGCTGGCAAACGACACGGCACCGCTCGCCTCGGCGACAAACGGCATTCTCCCAGCAGGCACAATATTCGCCCTCATCGGCGGAGGCTTGGTTGGCATAGGCGCGCTTATCTCAGTCGCAGGTTCCGACGAATCAGGCATGATTGGCACATCTAGGCTCGGCTTCGCACTCGCAGCAGACGGCTTGTTCCCACGGGTCTTTGCCCGCATCCATCAGAAATTCAAAACGCCGTATCTATCCATCATCATTCAAAGCGTTTCTGCGCTTGTGGCTTCGATTGTGGGCAACTTAGGCTTGCTGATTTCCGTTTCTGTATTCTTCATGGCCATCGCCTACCTGGCAACGAGCGCGTCGGTCTTCACGTTCCACAAGAAAGGCTTAATCGCAAATGACCACTCACGAAAGGAGCTAATAATTCCAGCTCTGGGCATTGCTTTTTCCTTGTTCCTCATTTCCCAATGCACACCCGTCCAAATTGCCGTCGGCGTTCTGCTACTTCTATTGGGCGTGCCGATTTACATCAAGTACTCACCCAAACATGAATTGACCGAACTCAAGCAAGCCCTCAGTTCGAGGGAAGCCACTTTGGGAAGAGTCTACGATCAAGAACATGTATTTCTGGCGCACCTGATTTTGCACGTAAAAAGAGCTTACCGAAGAGCGAGACAGGGCAATAAGAAGGCTGACAACGCAGCCTCAGGCATTGATTAGGATTTTACCGTTTTCAACCTTTACTTCGTATTTGAGCTCGGGCTTTTCGGCTGGTCCTCGCACGACTTTTCCAGTCTTTAGGGCAAACGTTGATCCGTGGCAGACACATTCCACGTTTTCACCCTTGAGCGTTCCCTTGGATAGTGGGCAGCCCATGTGTGTACAGATGTTTCCGATGGCATGATAGGTGCCGTCTAAGTTTACGAGCAAAATAGCCTTACCGTTAGCGTTTACCGCCATCATCTCGTCAAGCTTCAACTGAGAAGTAGAAGCAACATTAACAAGTGTCATTTAATTCACCCAAAACTCTTGCTAGACGCTTATGCCAAGTCAAGAATAAAACCATTCCTCCACAATAAAAAGCCAACCGCATTTTAATTCAGGACAACGAGAAGCTTGATAAAGCCAAATGGGCTGCGGATAAGGAAACATGAGTGGCAAAGAAAATGGCCCGTATTAACCTTAGAATTAGACCCGCTCAGTCAGAAGATAAAGCGGCCATCTGTAGCCTCCTGTTAGAGTTCGAACTGCCGCTTGAGGGACTCGAAAGCTCCAGAATCTGGGTACTCCAAGACTCCGGCGGAAGCATCGTTGGTACCGCGAGTTTGGAAAAGTGTGGAAAACAAGGACTACTGCGCTCAGCTGCAATAAACAAGAACATGCAAAAACGGGGCAACGGAACAGCTCTGGTAAAGTTCGTGATAGCCGAAGCGAGAAAAAACGAAATGAAAGAAATTTACCTGTTGACAATCACAAAAAGTCAACTCTTCTATCAAAAACTAGGATTCGAAGAGTGCAACCGCGAAAGGCTCATCGGAAGCATCACAACCTCAGCAGAATTCAAGGGCGCTTGCCCAAAAACGGCAACTCTGATGGACTTGGACATAACCAAAAACTAAATTGTTGGTTTCAACCGGCTATCTCTTCGCAAGTTTTCTCTTTTTCGGATTCCTTCATGGAAAAACAAATTAGTTCAGCAGGCAGAATAGTCACTGATGAATACCAAGCGTCCACCCATTATCATATTCAAAGGCAGACACTTAGGCATCGCCGTGCTCGTCGCCGCACAGGTTATCATCGGCTTCATCCACGTCGTCTTCGGCTTCTGGCTCCTCTCCGCATCCACTGCGCCGATGGCTGGAATCGCTTCCTTTGGACCTGACATCTACAGCGTCTACACAGTAATCTTTGGTTTCTTAACACTGGGTCTTGCCGTTCCTCTTTGGATGCAAAAACGCTGGGGCTGGGTAGGCACAGTTGCTGTCTTGGCGTTTGTGATAGTGGCTGATTCGTTTACGCTTCTAAATCTGCCAAGCATTCCCGGTATTCCGAAGTTTGCGGGTTTTGGAGAGATATCCTACAGCATAATAGTTATTAGACCTTAGTCCCTATTATTTTTCTGGGGATTTTGCTTGTTTTTCGATAGTTCACTAGCCGATTATTGCTCCTATTATCCTGAAGTTAAGTAAGCCGCACACCACATCGGTCATTGTGTCGTAGTGTTTGAGGCGGTTCCGAAACTCGTCAGCCCAGATATGGAACTTTTTCAGCCTCGAAAAGTCATGCTCCACCACAATTCTATCCCTTGAAAGCGCCTTGTTGAAGGCTTTCTGCTCCGCTGAGAGTTCCTGCGCATTCACTCCACGCTTGCCCCTTCCTGGACTCCGCCTCTTGAAAGGCACCTGACAGTTGAAGCTAGGATAATCGTTCTTAACTCCCTTGTAGCCCAGATCCAGGTTCGCGCAGACACGTTGGGGAAGGTGAGGGCGACTACGCTTGAACAGGGAATAGTCATGAGTACTTCCGGCGGCGTGAGCTGTTTTGTGGACGACCAGACCAACCTGATTAACTGTTATCTGGGTTTTAACGGTGTGTTTTTTCCTCTTGCCGCTGTAATGCGTTTTACGCTTAAGCTTGGCTTTTGGCCTTGGGATCTCCTGGTCGGTGGCATCTATGGCAGCTTTGAAGCCGGGGAACATCGCTTCAATTTCCTCGACGGTTTGGAGCCTTTTGATTTTCTCGTGTTGCTTTTTTGGAAGCGGCAAGACCTCGCTTACCAGCGGTTCTAGGTTTCTAATGTTTTTTAGGACGCTGGTTTGGCTGAGGTCAACGAGGTATCCCAGCAGCGTTGAGGACGGGTACATGTGGTAGTAGAGGAGTAGCGTGAGGATTCTGTTTGTTAGCGAGAGTTTGAAGGGGTGGCCGGCGCCGACTGTTCTTTTTCTGTTTTGTCTGGCGAGGCGTTTTTGCTCGTAGGTGTCGTATTTCTCTTGTATTTTCGAGGTTAATGCCTCAAATTCGTGGACTTCTATGCCTGTGAAATTCCTGAAATTTGAAGGCTTTTTCGATAACAAGTCATAATTTAGCATGCAGATAGCCTAAAGAGCTAATTATTATGCCTATATTCTAATAAAACCTTTGTTTCAAAGCCCAAAACCTAATTAACGCTAAGGTCTATTCTATATTTATTGCAAGAACATGAGAGGGCCGCGTACAGAATTCATTTCTAAGAAGTTTATGAAAGAAGAAAGGTTGGGAAAGAACGCTTAGAAGCCTATTTTGAACTGGACAGGTCCTTTTCCCGCGGTGAAATGTCCGAATGGCATTTTGACTCTTTCGCCGTAAACCTGTTTGAGTAAGCCCGTAGCTTGGTTGTTTTCGTCCATCCTGAACTCGTAGGTTCCTTGTGCTGATTTGATTTCGACGCTGTATTCGCTTCGGTAGTAGTCTCCTCCTCTGTATTCTTCCTTTGTATGTATTTTGATCTCTCGGATGCCAGCGTTATCTACTGCGAAGTTGCCTAGCGTCTCAGCGAGCGTGGCATTGGGGTCCATCGTAAGGTACCGCTGTGAGAAATTGTAGAACCCCTTGAACTGATCTTTGTATTGTCCCCAGAAGCCTTTGCCGTCCGCTTTGGCTTGTTCCTTAGCCTGCAAAGCTGCGTTTGTCGCCATTTTGTCCGTTGTTTGAGCAAAGATGATTCTATAGTTAGTAATAACCGCGGTCCAGCTGTCGTATCTGCCCAAAGACTTCGGTTTCCGCATGGGAATTGCTCCTACGACTCTTTCTTGTCCCTGTTGAAGGGGCACTTGAAGCGGAATTGCTTGCGGACTTGGATTTGTGGGTTGCTGGTACTGCGCTGGTGGCTGGACTGCTTGCTGAGGCGGCACCTGAGGTTGATAAACCGGTTGCACAGGCTGCTGGTAATAATCTGGTGGCGGGGGCGGCGGAGGCGGCACCCGGTAGATAGGACGAACAGGTTGCGCGGGTTGTTCCAGAGAGTTCAATGAAGCTCCGCAAACTCCGCAGAACACGGCATTTGGAGTCATTAACCTGCCGCAGTTTTTACAGTAAGGCATTTTAATTCCTCAAAACATTCCTGTTTTGTTTGCTTATAAAACTGTGTCCATCTTACGACGTACACACTTGTTTTGTCGCTCCGCATCGCTTATTGCGTGGCCTTAATAAGTTCTGCCACATCTGAAGGTGGAAATCCTGAATAGTACTTGCTGAAGTACCCGAAGACATCCGTTCCTCCGTTTACCAGCGTTTCTAGCTTGGCACTCCATTCTCGGATGCCGCCGGTTCGGTCGGCTTCGGTTTTGCCAAATGTGCCCGTTACGGCTTTGCGGTCGCCCTCCAAGCGCAGGTAAACAAAATCTGCCGTTGCTTCCGTGATGAGAGGCATTTTGGCGGCGTCCACCCAAGCCAAAGCCACGTTGCTGTCACGCAACAGGGCATAGACATCCTCATTGAGGAGCGATTTATTTCTAACTTCTATGGCGTAGCGCCGATTTTTGGGCAGGGTTTTCAGGTACTCAGCCAAAAGTGGAAGGTGCTGTTGCCTGAAAATGGGCGGAAACTGGAGCAGCAAGACGCCGAGTTTCTCGTTGAGCTCGCTTAAACGGTCGAGGAAGACGCGGGTTTCTTCTTGGCAGTTTTTGAGCATTTTTATGTGCGTTATCATTGCGGGGAACTTGAGGGAAAACTTGAACGCGTCGGGCGTTTGCTGTTTCCAGTCAGCGATGGTTTTCGCTGTTGGGATTCGGTAGAAGGTGCTGTCCACTTCAACCGAGCTGAAACGCTTCGCATAGTAAGATAGAAAGTCTCTTGACTTCAGGTTTTCGGGATAGAAGCCGCCTTTCCAGAAGCCATAGCTCCAGCCCATCGTGCCAATGTGTAGCTTGACAGCTAGTCTTTTGCTTTGAGCATCAGCCAATTGTTCTTCCCCGCCCGCTTCAGAGGCACCAGCGCGTAGCGTCCCTTGAGCCGTTTGCCATCCAAGATGACTTCAACCATTTTTTCGTCCCACACCTTCGCCTCGTAGGTGCCTCTGTCCCAAATGATGACTTTGCCCGCTCCGTACTGACCCTCTGGAATTGTCCCCTCAAACTTCGCGTAGTCCAAGGGGTGATCTTCGACTTGCACGGCCAACCGTTTGTCCTCAGGCGTGGCGGGTATGCCTTTGGGGACCGCCCAGCTTTTGAGGACTCCATCCTTTTCTAGCCGAAAGTCGTAGTGGAGCCTCCTCGCATGGTGTTCCTGAACCACGAATATCTTCGCTTCGCCGCTAGTTATTTTTTCCTGGGCGGCTGGAGGTTCGCTTGACGCTATGAAATCCCGTTTTTCAGCATACGCCTTCAAGAGTTCCTCGCCCAACTGGTCGGTAGTGCAGTCTTTAGGATGCTTGTCGCTACGTAGCCTCAGATACCGCGGCATCCGCAATCGCCCATCCTGCGTGACAACTTGGTAGCCTACTTCACAGACGAAGCTTGCCTTAATCCATGTTACTTGCTCAGCGATGTCTACTTCAAACGGGGCAGCATCAGTTGTGAGTTTCTCGAATTTTTCCAGCAGATTCTTTAGCATTTCATTGGAGAAGCCTGTGCCGACTTTGCCGACGAAAACGGGGTTGCCATCTTTGCCGTAAAGCCCCAAAATGAGCGCGCCAAACGTGGTCTTCCTTGCCCCTGCGCCTTTCGTGTAGCCGAATATAACGCAGTCGCAGGTTCGGATTTTCTTAATTTTGAGCCAGCTCCCGGTGCGCGCGCCTGGTTCATATTTGCCGTTTTTCTTCTTCGCCATGACACCTTCCAAGCCCTTTTGCATGACTGCTTCATAGTAGACTTCGCCTTTTTCTTCGACGTAGTCTTCCAGGAGCACATTTGAGGTTTCTTTGAGCGTTTCCTTAAGAATCTTTTTTCTCTCCAGGAGCGGTAGATCGAGGATGGGCTTGGCGTCTTTTTCGAGAACATCAAAGACTATGTATGCTGCGGGTGCTGTGGCTGCTTGGCGTGCTATGTCGTTGGTTGAAGCGGTGCTTCGTTCGAGAAGGGCTTGGAAGTTGACTTTGCCTTTGCTGAGGATGACGATTTCGCCATCTAGCACTGTGCCTTTGTGTTGGTGTTTGAGTTCTTCTAGTTCAGGGAAGCTTGTTAGAAGCTCTTTCTGGTTGCGGCTGCGTAGGCTGACTTCGTCATCGATGTAGGCTATGGCACGAAAGCCATCCCATTTCACTTCGAAGAGCCAGTCTTTGTCGGTGAAGGGGGCTTTGGCTTCTTTGGCCAGCATGGGTTTGTAACGATGGCGAGTCATTTCTTTTCCAGCTGCTTGAGCGTCTCCTGCAGAGCGGCCATGAGACCCTTGACTTCTTCCTTGGGCGGTTTCTCGACGACTATGGTTTCTCCCTTGAGTTTCTTTTTGAGGAGTTCTTCGACTTTGAGGCGGTAGTTGTCTTTGTACTGGGTTATGTCGAATTCGCCTGAGAGGTCTGTGATGATTTTGCGGGCTAACTCCACCTCGCTTCCTTGAGGTTCTTTGAGTTCGCTGAGTTCTTCAAAGCGGCTAGGGTCCACGACGTCGTAGCTGTACCGAAGCGTCGTCAGTACGATCGCTCCTTTGTAGGCGTGGACGAGGGCAGGGTACTCTTTTGTGCGCAGCGTAATTCTTCCGGCGCCTGCCTTACCTAGTTTCTCCAGCGACTGCAGCAGCAGAGCGTAGGCGTCTGCGCTTTTGTCAGGCAGAAGTGCATAGGTGCTATAGAAGTAGACTGGGTCTACGCTGAAGAAGTCCACGAACTTGTCGATACGGATACGCCTGTCCGATTCCGGTTTGACGGCGTCGAGTTCTTCCTTGTCGAATATGACGTACTGGTTTTTGCTGAATTCGTAGCCTTTGACTACTTCCGTCCAAGGTACGAGTTTGCCATCTTTGGTGCAGACTTTCTCGTACTTGAGGGGGGCGTTGTCGGTTTTGTGCAGGAAGTGGAAGGTTACCCCGCGGTCGTAGATCATGGCGTAGAGCTTGACGGGTACATTGATTAAGCCGATAGTTATGCTACCTGACCAGATGGGTCTGCGGGGCGTTGCCGTTTTTTTGGCAGTGGAGGATTCTTTTTCGGTTTCTTCCGCTTTCTCGGCGGGTTTTTTGGTCTGCAGAACGGTCTGCTGTTTCTTTGCGCGTTTAGGTTTTTTCTCCAAAGGTCTTTTCCTCCAAAGTTTGGGGGTTATCAAAAATGTTTTTCCACGGGTCCTTGCGAAGACCGGGGACACTATGAATATTGAACTCGGCGGGCTTTATCTTTTTCTTTAAGTCGTCCCACTCGACGGGTGTAGAGACTGAGGCGTCAGGAGTGACTCTGAAGCTGTAGGGGCACACCATGGTGCGTCCGAGGCTGTTCTGCAGGTAATCCACAAACACGCGATCGGGTTTTTTTGTATCGGAGAATTCAGAGACAACCTTATCAGATTCCTTCATTAGTTGGATGCCTAAGGCATGAACGAACGCGCGGGTTTCTTCAAATGTGTATTTTCGCACGATGGGTACAAGCACGTGCAGACCCTTCTTGCCAGAGGTTTTCACATAAGATTTGAGGCCTATAGTGTCAAGTTTCTCCTTGAGCAGAAGCCCCACTTCCGCGGCGTTGTCGACTGTGCATGGTTCTTCGGGGTCAACGTCGAAAAAGACGAAGTCGGGCTTCTCGCGGTCGTCCATTCTGGAGAGGGGCATGTGGATTTCCACCGCTGCCAGATTGGCAAGCCAGATAAGTGTGTCGAGGTCGTTGCATATGATGTAGTTTACGTTGTGTCTTGCCGAATGGGAGTACAGTTTAATGGTTTTGACCCAGTCGGGCATCCCTTCGGGCGCGTTCTTCGCGTAGAAGCCCTCCTTGTCTACGCCTTCAGGATACCGGGTGAGGACGAGGGGACGGTCCTTGAGGAATGGCAACATGCGAGGCGCCATCTTGATATAATATTCGATGAACTGCGCCTTGGTTACGCCCAGTTTCGGGTAGAGCACTTTGTCGAGGTTTGTGAAGTTGACTTTGGTGAGTTTTTCAACCATGGGTGGACCTCAAAAACAGAGTCTGCATGAAAGGGTAGCTTAGGCGGGAATTTAAAGTATTATGTGCCCTGTTTTTGATGTTTCCAGTGAGCGGCATTTCACGTAGACAGTGGTTCCGCTGAGTGTAGTTTGTCCGGACAATAGTTCTGCGAACGAACGGTTTAAGTCCTCAATCCTCTGATGATTCAGCAGGGAAAAAACGTGAAGGAACTCGTGTTTGTCGGCTTAGGCTTAAACGATGAGAAAGGCATAAGCATCAACGGTCTAGATGAAGCCAAAACCGCAGACAACGTCTTCATAGAACTTTACACGAGCTTGCTACCGGATTTCTCCCTGAAGAACCTTGAAGCTCTCGTCGGCAAGAAAATTCAGGTCCTGTCAAGGCGCAATTTGGAGGAAGAAAACGGAAAGACAATCCTGGACGCCGCCGAAGGGGGCAAGGCAGTGTTCCTGGTTCCCGGCGATCCGTTCATCGCCACAACGCATGTGACTTTGCGCATTGAAGCTGCGAAACGAAAAATTCAAACGCGCGTCGTTCACGGCGCAAGCATAATCTCAGCGATAATCGGGGTCAGCGGGCTGCACAACTACAAGTTCGGCAAAACCGTCACCATACCTTTCCCCGAGAACTTTTCGGAAACGCCCTACAAAGTCATCGCCCAAAATAAGCAACTTGGCCTACACACACTTTGCCTCTTGGACCTAAAAGCAGATGAGAAATGCTTCCTCACAATAAAAAAAGCTCTGATAATGATGCGGGAAATCGAAGAGAAAGAAAGAGAAGGAGTAGCCGGCGATAACGCCCTCGTCGTGGGTCTAGCCAGAGCTGGGAGCAAACATCCCACGCTAAAAGCAGACTTCCTATGTGCGCTTGTGAGTTTCGATTTTGGTGAGCCGCCGATGACGTTGATTTTTCCAGGGCAACTGCACTTCATGGAGGCTGAAGCACTCGTAGCTTTGGCGGGTGCGCCCGCAGAAATCAGGAGTTTGGCGAGATGAGCGCACAAGAACTAGCGGCTAAGTATATTGCTGCCATGGAGAAAACGCTCAGGGGCATACAACGAACGGCAGCCTCCGTTGCGGTGAGCGAGGATTGCATCGACGAAATCTTTGGCCATGTGAAGGCGTATTTGGAAGATGCGAAGTATTTTTTGAGTCAAGGGAAGTTTGAAACTAGCCTCGTTTCGATAGCTTACTGCGAGGGCCTTTTGGATGCCTTGAAGATAGTTGGTGCAGTTAGCGTTTTCGCGACGGAGAAGATGCATTAGCTATCAATGTAACCTCCTAATCAGATTTTCCACTGGATGTAGCCAGATTTTTATGCTGCGAAAACCATAATGAATATTTAATGCCAACACAAGACGAACAGCAAACAGTCGTTTTGGCTTCAGGCGTCTTCGACCTACTGCATCTGGGTCACGTAAGGTTCCTCGAGGAAGCAAAAAAATTAGGCGGAGAAAACGCCAAACTCATCGTCGTCATCGCCCGCGATAGCACCGTTGAAAAAACCAAGGGCAGAAAACCCGTGATGCCCGAGACCCAGCGCCGAATGCTTGTAGAATCGCTCAAAGTCGTCGACGAAGCTGTGCTGGGGCAGGAAGATTTTGACTTGGGAGATGTAATTAAGACCGTTAAACCAGATGTCATAGCGTTGGGCTACGACCAGTCGGGCATGGAGAAACGTGTCCGAGAATACGTTGACAAAAGAGGGTTAAACATCAAGGTCGTCAGGGTAGACAAGTTCGAAGCAGACGAAATCGACAGCTCGTCGAAGATTCAGAAAAAGATCGTTGACAAGTGGATGGCGCGCCAGAAAACCGCGAAAAAACCAGTTGAGAAACCCACATGACAAGCAACATCAGTAGCGCTCGGCGGTATAGAATAACCTTCATATTAATCGCTTTGAACGTTGCAGTCTATGTTTACACCTCCGTGGCAGGTGGTAACTTCTTCATCACTAACTATACCGATATAACCGCGCAGCTGGCTCAATACAATGCTGCTGTTTTTGGCGGGGCGTATTATCAGCTTGTGACGTCGATGTTTATGCACGCCAGCATAATCCACATAGCAGGCAATATGCTGTTCCTCTTAATATTCGGCTTGCGTGGCGAAGAGATGTTCAGTCTCCCTGAGTACTTAGGGGTCTATTTGCTCGGCGGCTTGGCAGGCAACGTCCTATCGCTCGCACTGGGGCCCAACATGTCTTCGGTAGGAGCGTCAGGTGCCATATTCGCCCTCTTCGGTGCGGTAGCCGTCTACGCCAGACGTAGCATCGGGCAATCCATAATCGGGGCGCTGATATTCGGGTTTTTCCTGTTCATAATTAGCGCTGGTCCTGACGTAAATTACCTTGCCCACATCGGCGGTTTAGTTTCTGGCTTAGCGATGGGCTACGTCCTGGCTAGAATGCGCAAGCCTAGAGCAAATTACCGAGTTACCTACAATTACATGACGCCCTTCTGATGTAATGGGCGGCTATGTGAGGGTTAGGATTTCCACCTTGACTTTGTTGCCGTCTTTGAGGTTCAAGTGTTTGCGCAGGCAAACGGGTGCAATGATTTCCAACACTGAAACATCATAGTGGGTGCGAAGCGCCGTTATGATGGCACCTTTGACTTTGTTCTCGATCATAACGGGGTAGCATTTGACAACGCCGAATGTGCGCTCGCCGTTCTTGAAGCCTTCCACAGCTACGGCTGGGTAGGCGTCGAGTTCCGTGCGAGTTTTGATGTCGTAATCGCTGGTGAGCTTAAGGTTCAAGGTGCCTGGGTAAGGGTCAAAACCCACCTTCGCCATGAACTGCGCGCGGTAGGGCTCCTTCGTGACGTAGTAGGCACCTTCGCCCAACCCCGTAAACACCGTGCCCTCCAAGGTTATACGAGGCAGAAATTCCGTCTCCATGAGCATCTTCAGGTTCGAATACAACTTCTGAAGCTCCGCGTTGCCTGACGACTCAATCTTCACGAGGCAGCCCTCGTGGGTTATGTCCCGCTTTACCCAGCCCCTGTGCTCAAGGTCAATGAGGTAGCGGCTCGCCGTCTGCTGACTCGTCCCAAGCTTCTCCGCCAAAAACTCCGTTGAGACTTTGGTGGTTCTCTTGTGCGCACCCATCTCAGCCAGCTTGAGGAGGGTGAAGAGGCGACGGTATTCTTGCGCGTCAGTCATGTTGACCAGGTTCCAAAGGTGGTAAGCTGTTATTGCTCAGGGTGGGATTTAAACACCGCGAACCAGCCCGCTCCCATCAGGAGAATGCTTCTAAAGCCCAGCCAATCTCATATTAGCGGAGAGCACGATTGCCAGAAGAAAAAAGGGGAGAAACGCCGACTGGTGCGGTCTTCGATGAGATAAGCAGTTACTGGACAGAAATTGCCGATGCACTTGACACCGAAAAACAGGTGAACTTCGCAAAAAACAACCTGAACGCTGGAGGAATCATTCTCGACTTAGGTTGCGGAAGCGGGCGGCACTCGGTTCAACTCAGCAAAGCAGGCTACGACATCGTTGGACTCGACGTTTCGAAGCGTCTCCTCAGAATCGCCGAGTCAAAAGCAGCAAAAGCAAATGTGGCGCTGGTTCCGGTCAGGGCAGACATGCGCTTCCTACCTTTCCGCGCGGGCGCCTTCTCGGGCGTTGTCAGTTTGGATTCCACGTTTGGATATTTGCCCTCTGAAAACGAGGACTTGCAAAGCCTGCGAGAAGTAGCTAGGACACTTGCCAACGGGGGCGTTTTCCTTCTTGATGTCTTCAATGGCGAGGATAAGTTATTACGACGGGAAAAGTTCAGGTTACGGGATTTATTCTTTGGGTTGGCAAGGGTTCCGCAGTTTTCCGCGTTGTTTAGGTGGCATGAGTACCCTGATTTCTACATGCTTCAGAAACGCCGAATCCCAAAGAACAAAGGCATGCTACAGGATGTGTGGGTTTTCCGAGATAAGCAGACGGGAAAAACCCTTGTAATTAGACACGCTGTCCATTTGTATTCCTTTGCGATGCTTCAGAGGTTGTTGGCTGAAAACGAATTGAAAGTGACCAAGGTTTACGGTGGCTACGAAAACGAAGAGTTTGCCAAAGACTCCAAAAGGCTCATCGTAACCGCAGTCAAATCCTAAATGGAGAACTGGGCTTAGTGGGTTATCTTGAGAAGGCGGCCCTCACGGTCCATCTCGCCTCTGCGTATCCTAGTTGTGGATATGGGGCCGCAGTTCTGCGACGGAACCATGCAAATCGAGATAATTACCAGAGAGGGCAACCCAGCCTGCTCTCTTCGCAAGTTGATTTTCTCCGCCGTCGGCTTGGTCTCCTCGCTCACGACCAAGGCTTGAATGTCTGCATCTTTTATGGTGGAGCCGAACGCGTCAAACAGCGGAATAATCTCGGCGCGGTCAGCTACCCCGAAGTCGTTGAGCCACGCTTTCAACCCCTGCTCCCTGTCCGCGTAGGTTGCTGTTAAATGGGGCTTGGAAAGCTTAGAGACAAGTTCATCTGAGGACAAGCCGATGGCGACGCGTTCGCCGATTTCAAACGCTTGCGTAAGCAGAGTTTTGTGTCCCCGGTGTAGCTCATCGAATGTTCCGCCCACGGCAACCTTCTTGAATTTCTTCATACCCCAGCCATCAACCTCGCGCCTTGAAAGTCAAGTTTGCTTACGAAGACGTTTTCTTTGGGTAGAACCTGCTTAAAAGCTTCCGCCACATCCGTTGCTTCCTCTTCAAGCACAACTGCGTGAACCGCTTCGCCCACCATGTTCTGCGCCGCGCCAACCGCACCCGCCTTCTGCGCCAGGTTAACGAGGTTCTTGACACGGCTGGTGGCAAAGCCTGTTTCCAATGCGAACTGCCAGCAACACGCCAGAAAGTTCTCTAGCGTCGGTTCGGCCAATATGCGGTCTAGGGTTTTTCTGCCGTATCGATTGACTTCGAGGCGTTTTTCGGCAGAAGAAAACAAAGTTGTCTTGGGGATGCTTCGAAAGACGCCGGCGACGACCTCGTACTCGGGCTTCAGCGGGATGCTATCGAGCATGCAGACACCGGGTGCGCCAGGTTCCACAACCAGCATGCAGCCGCCGCCCTGCGCCAAAGAACTCACGGTACCCAAACCCGTCTGGCATTGGATTTCCGCTACATGCGCCGCTACGCCCACCTGATTATTCGTCAACGGCAAACCAAGCGCCTCCTTAAGAGCCAGCCCGGCCGTCAATGCACCTCCTGCGCTCGTGCCGAAGCCAGCGCCAATGGGTACATCGATTTCGTGATTTGCCACAACGTGGTATTTGTTCTTGGTTTTTTTCATGAGGATGCGCAACGTGGTCTCGGTTGTTTTCGCTTCTGGAGCAGGGTGCCCATTTATGAAGACTTGTATACTTTCATTTTCAGCTTCAGTAACTGTGACTCTTGTAAGCACGCCTCTTTGGAGGCCGAAGCCGCCGCCGCGAGCCCCCACATACGTAAGGTCCTTGATGGGGTTGCCTTCGCGGGTTTGGTCGCAGATTTCGAAGAAGCTTGAAATTGCGCTTGGCGCGAAGGCCTTGGCGGTTTTCTTCACTGACTTTCCCTTGTTTCTTCTTTGCTTCTAAAGTTTGGAAATGCCCTGTAAACTGCCCAGATAATTGGCGGACAAAGAACAAGCAAGAACGGGATTTCCGTCAGGAATGTGAAGAAGAAAGTTGCCAAAGCAATGGGTACGGTGAAGGGTGTTGCTATAGGGGCAAAAAGCTGGGTATAAACGGGGACCATGACTCCAATTATCGCGGCGCCCGCAAGCATGCCGACTATGGATCCCACTTCGAAGCTGCGCCATTTCGAGTTCCTCCAAAGAACTACTGGAACTAGGAAAATGCCGTAACAAGCGGCTGCCACGCCCATGAAAAGCAATTTGCCAGTTAGGCTGAGCCCACTGTAAGCGTATGCTATCCACATTAGCAGAGCCGTTGCTGCTCCGTAAGCTACAACTGGCGCAGTCCAACTGATCCTCTTTTTGGCGATGTAGCCGATGAGGAAGAATGCTACGAAGTTGCTGGTTACTCCAGCCATGAGACTTAGCAGTGGGTTGCCACCGAGCAGCATGTCGCTTAGAAATATTCCGACTGCGGCGCCTAAACCGCCGACCATGGGGCCGAAAACTACGGCGAACACGGCTGGAACAATCACTGGAGGCCAAAATCTGACTTGCTCAAATCTTATGGGAATAAACGTGAAAACTATGTAGCCAACGGCTACATACAAGGCTATGTTCAATGCGAAGGCTGCAACGTCGATTGTTTTCGTTTGTAACCCCTTCTATCTTGAAGCTAAACACACAAAACTCGACTTCCAATTAAGTATTTTGTATGTTCTGTTTAATCATGTTTAAACATACCCGAAGCCCGATTTTTTGCTAAGTGCAACATGACGCGCGTGGAAACGTTGAATGAGGAGATAAAAGAGGAAAAAAGAAACCCTCGAAACGAGCTAGCTTGAATTAGAAGTTAGTATCGTCTTGGCGGTCTGCGTTTAGCGTAACACTCGCGGCAGTAAACGGGCCGTGAGCCGTCTGGCTTGAATGGAACTTCACATTCCTTTCCGCAGTCAGCGCACGTGGCCTTGTGCAGCTCTTTATTATACAATCTCTTTCTCAACTCCTTAACCATTTTATGCAAAGGCTGGTTTTGCACGCTTTCTTGTATGTTGCTAACGTGTTTTAAATCTATCCATGCGAAACAGTTTCAGACGCTTAAATCAGCGGAAAAAACAAATATAGAAAAGTTTTAGGATGTTGCAAAAGAGTGATTACTTTTTGTGCCTTCGGATTCTGTCCTGTTTTTGGGATTTCATGCGCCAGTCTTTCTTGCGCTGTGTCTGCACTGTGAAGCGATCGCGGCGGCGCTCAGGAATGGAGTCTCCTCGATAGCGCGCCACGTTCATGTAGAAGGTTTCGAGGCTGATTTTGTTGTTCTTCAGGTCTTCGATGTCCAAGTTCAGTTCTCTTTTGGTGTCGTCGCTTCCAGCATGATCAAATAGATCAGAATAAACGAGGTAAGCGGCATGGAAGGGAAAATTCGAGGAATCATCAACTTGCAGCTTTTGGGGAGGTGCTGCTTGGGGAGGGTTTGGGGGTTGTTCGGTCATGTTAGTTCCGTCTTCTGAACGCTAAGAATGTATATGATACTTCTTTATAGCCTTTACATAACTCGGATACCTGCCCTGCCGGCCAGTTTGCCCGTCAGCATGAAGTTTAATAATATGGCACCATTATGTTATGATAGCAGTCTCGTTTTCGCAGGTGAATCTTATGGATAAATTCTGTAATGAAGCAAATTACAGGTTCTTTAACGCACTAGCAAATCGCACACGCTTAGCCATGATTGACGCTCTTATGGACAAACCGAAAACAGCCGCTGAAATATCCGAAGCCTTAAACCTAGAACTGGAAGCAAGCACGCAATACCTGGAGCTGATGGCGGGTTGCATGCTGCTGAATGCCAAAGGGCTGGGAAATGAAAAGCGGTATTCATTGAAAAAGGAGATTCTTGAGCCGATGGATGAGCTGTTGGCTTGTCACATGTCCAAGTATTGTCCGGCTCTGAAAAAGGGCATACCCGAGGGGAAACTTAAGGAACATCAGAAGCGGGGAGCCTCAAGAAAAGCGTCCGTTGAACAACTAGATACATGAGAATTATTCTGGACCGCCAAAAGAACCGTGCTCTAGTCGGCCATGCACTCTCTGGAACTCCTGCTGATGCGCCGCCTGCGACGCGCCGAAAGCTTCCAAGTGCTTTTTCAGGTCAGCTTCGTTGCAGAAGCAGCATGCGCAGTGAGGGCACTTGCAAAGAGTATTCGCCGAAGCTTCTTGGCTAGTTTGGCTCGTTTTTTCATCCATCACGCAGACCTCACGTCAAAGCAGAGGCAGATGTATGTTCAATGAATTGTTTGCCTAATAAGATGTTTGCAAAAAACCAGAAAATATGAGGGAGACGTCATTTTTCAGCGTTTTTTTAGGCAACACACTTATGAAGCCGACCTTATCCACTCAGACGACACGGGTCCAACAGATGAGCAACACAAAACTCAGCGTAAAAGGCATAATGTTCGATTTAGACGGAACAATACTCGACACAAGACCCGCCTACATAGAAGCAGCAAGAATCGCCTGCCAAGCCACAGGGCAGGAACCCCTCGCAGACGATTTGGCGCTGGAGATCCCTAAGCGGATGGAGCAGAGGCAAGCGTTAACTGGCCTCGTTAAAGCAGACCCAAAAGTGTTCCTTGAGGCTTACCGTCAAGCGTTCTACGGCGTCAGCACGGCAAAAACAATACCCATGCCGGGCGCGGCTGAAACGTTGAAGGTGTTGGCATGCAAGGCAAAACTCGCCGTGATTACGATGCGGTTCATGCCTGCGAAAGCTATTTGTTTGGAGCTCAAGCAGTTCCGTCTCGACGGTTACTTTGAGCATGTCGTGACCGCTTTGGACACATCTGAGCCCAAACCGAGCCCCGAAGCTCTCATCAAAGCTGTTGTTGCGATGGATTTGAAGATGTGCGATTGCATAATCGTGGGAGATTCAACTGTCGACGTGAAAGCGGGAAAGGCCGCGGGCTCAAAGACAGTGGCGGTGCTATCAGGGCTATATTCGCGTGAGGAACTCGCGGCTGCAAACCCGGATTTCATCATAGGCAACATATCGGAGCTCCCAGCCATCATCGCTTAACACGGCTCAGGCATTCCGCTTATATTTCTAAAATTGGAATATTGCAAAAAACCGCCTAAACCAGTTATATCGGGCATGAATAAATAAGTTTAATAAAAGCATTCACCGCATAGAATATTCGGAGAAGGCTTCGGAGCGGTATGGATAATATGAACTTTGTAGAAATAATCCTGACCGGCAAGCTAAAAGACGCAGACCAAGCGTTAGATTTATTGGGCTCTGACCGGAAGGTCCTGCAAGTCGCTTGCCAAGACTTCACCAACTACCTCAAGTACCAATGGGGCCTCATAGGCATCGAAGGGAACAACTGCGAGCTTGCCGAGAGGGTAGATACCTTTTACAAGGAGAACTCAGCCGAACTTGAAGCGTTTCTAACCGTCTGGGTTGGTATCTGGCTTAAGAAGTGGAAGGAACGCGTCAAACTCCTCATAGGCACACAGAACCAGAGCAAGTGGAATAAAGTTGCCAAGACATTAGCTAACGCGGAGCCGCTTTGGAGGAACATGTCGCACCGGCAAGAAATCACGGAACTAGTCGTCGCCACGCTAATAAAGAACGGCGAAATCTGTGGCACTGAGATCCTAACCGAGAACCTACTTAAGATGGAGCTGGGCGAGAAGAGCAACCAGACTCTGAAGGAGAGCGAGCGCGTCTTGGTCGTCGTGAACAACTCTTTGCGAAGAGCACGGGAAATGGCGCAGAGTAAGGGTCCGTTGATTTTCGTAAAGATTGACAAGAGCTATTACGGCTGCGGCTGTCCCCCATAAACCGGCGGGCGCATTCGAATTTAGGTGTCCCAGAATTCGGGTTTAAATGGAATTATCCAAGTTTATTCATTTTTCTGTCGCCTCGAAAAAAGACGCTACTCCGTGGCAACATCTTGCAAAAAAAATTAGCGATTGGCAACCTTCAGCAAGTAGTTGCGAAAGTGCCACGAAACATGTTTGCTTGGGAAATTCTCAGCGTCTGCTTTTGAGCACGTGGAAAAGAAATACTTCTTGCAACCTGCGTTCTGGATGACTTTGTTTTCAAAATGATTGAAAGATGGATAGCTGCTTAAGCTATACGTTGTCTTAGCAGCGTCTTGGTTTGCCACTTATAGTGGCGAATCGTCGTGGTTTCGCCGTAGCCGCACGCCGCGCATCGTTTGTTGCGTACATGATACGCGCGTCTGCCGCATCGTCTACACATGATGTGGACGGTTTTGCCTTGGCGTTTGCCCTGTGATGGTGTACCTTTACCCAATGTTTGTCACCTATCTTGGAGGCGGAGAAATCAAAACGACGTTGTCTCCGCGGACGATTATCAAGCCGAGTTTCTTTTGGCTTTCGACGTCGGTTGTGTCTTCGGTTTCTTCGAGGACCAGGTTAAGGTGCTGGTCGAAGCCCTTTAGTCTTCCTCGTAGGCTTTTGCCGCCTTTGAGCCGAACCAATACGATTTTGCTGATGTTCTGCTCAAGGATTTCGGTCGTCATTTCGCTCATAGTGAACCCTTCGTAATCATTATTCTCCTCTATACTTAAACTTAACCAATTTAAACCATTCGATTAGAATTGGAAACGTCACCCGCGCAATATTTCCCCCTTCTCTCTCCCGTGATGGTTAGAGTATTGACAACATTCAGGCAAAGGATTAACCGCTGTCAAATGTCCTGAGGGTAGGAAAGAGATTAGATTGTAATCTCTTGAATAAATTTCAAAGTTAGAACGCACGCAGGTTTTAGATTATTTGGAAAATAATTCTCTTCAGGATTATTGCCCATGTTTCAGTTTTTTCTCACCCAATCTTTCTCTGTACTTAGTTGGAATTTCAATAGTTTCAAACCCTTGCTTGCTAACTTGACTATTTAGTTCAACCTCGACGTCAAATCCCTTAGACTTCACAACCCATTTCCTAAGTATGTCGGCAAGTATAACGCGTAATCCAGTTAGCGGATCCTTTAAAAATACTCGGTTAAGGAAACTATGGGCAAGAGCCAAGAGCTTGTTTCCATAATAGAACCGATTTCGGAAGGAGTTTTCCTCAGCTTGCCCATTGAACCGGTTTCCACAAACCATACCTACTTGCGGCATTTGTTCGAGAATCTGAATCATTTCAGGCAAATACGCTGCTGGATACGTGAAGTCTGCATCAGTCATAACTACGTACTTGATGTCTGTCCCGATAAATTTGAGGGCTTTTGACAACGCATCACCTTTGCCTTTGCCATCTTGAAAAATGACCTCCGCCCCAAGTGTCTTAGCGACGTCAACTGTCTTGTCTTTGCTCTGGCCGTCAATCACCAGAATACTTTGCGCATGAATATTTTCTGAGATTTCAAAGATGGTAGCTCCTATGCCTTCTTCTTCGTTTAGAGCACCACTAGCACCACAATCGGTTGCGTTGGCTTATGCATTTGTCCAAACATTCTTAGTCCTTTAGCACAATGCTTATTGACTTCCCTCAATTCTAAAAGTCGCACCGCTGATTCTCATAGAGTGCAACTGTTTTCTTCGACCACTTGCTTGCTCATGGAAACAACTACAACTAACGTTGCCAAAGTCACCACGCTGTGTTGTCATCGTAGTCTTGATTGCGGCTCATGTGATTTTCGGCGTTTATCCATCGAACCAATCATTAATAGGCACCATCCGAAAATCCAAATGACTGCGGCAAACGGCAAGAGTAAGGACCTAGATATTCTGCTTCGCCTTTGCACCTCATTTCCTCGGACACAACTACTTAGTGAAAAGAGATAAGACTTATTGAGAATTACACTTCACTAATTAGTTAATTGCTCTTCGCAAGGAAATTTAGCCCACATGATAAAGGCTGAAAGCAAAACATCATTCATTCTTACGCGGGCTAACTCAAACATATTCTCCGAGCAAATGACGCCTGCGAGCAAACTCTTATACTATCTTCAACTTTCTTTCGTCAAACCTTGCTTTGAAAATGGCCTGTGGCTGGAGTTTTGTATAATGAACCTCGGAAAGGGCAGGGCATTATCCGGAGGGCTATTTCTGCTTGGCTTATGGGATCATTAAAAAACGTTAATCGTATTTTTTGGTAAAGAAAGTGAGCAACCTGTGGCGAACGCAATGTTATCCCCTAAGTTCAATTAATTTCCCACAAAAACAAGTTCAAATGAAGAACAAATTTGTAGATTGCGGTTCATTTTGAATGCGGAAACATGGATTTTGAATCCATATTATCAGGTCGTAAATCAGTTAAGTAGTTTGACCGAATACTCAGCAACATACGGAAAGGATAACTCATGAAACAAACAAATGCAACCAAAAGAAAAGCTTTAGAGAGAAAAATGGCAAAGGTTTTTGAGAATGAGACAAGTTCTCTTCCAGCTGGATATAGAAAGATTATGTTTGACGATCTTGTTTCGGCATTTCAAAACAGGTTAACTGCTTTGAATCGAGCGCAATCAAAGTCGGAGTTTCTGACCGTAATCGAGAGGGAAGTACATATTGAGACGCAGTAAACTCGAAACATACGTTGGCATTCTACGCGTTCTAGCCCATAAAGGACCTTTAAAACTGACCCATATCATGTACAAAGCCAATGTCAACTGCAAAGTGCTAAAAGAAAACTTGGACTACTTACTCAAGCAAGGATTAGTTCAAGAACGAATTATCGGAAGAGGCAAAGTGGTTTTCGCTGCTACACAAAAAGGTGTTACCGTACTAAAGTATTTCCATGAACTCGAACAAGCGCTTCCCATCGTCGAAGAATCCAGAAATCTCGCAGCCATTCCTTACTAGATAAATACCTATCTAACTGAATCCGCGAAACAACTTGCCAAGGATGTTAGATTCCAGGTGCAATGGGATGTTTCGCCATTGCTACTTGTGATAATGCATATGCCTATTTTTGTAGGTTGCAGTTTCTGAGGAAAGCAAAAATGCGCTCTTTCTTTCATTTTGGTATTGGCTTTTTGATTATTGGGTCGTCGCAGCTTTTCTTTCCTCGTCGTATCCATCCTCCGCACTTTCTGCAGAAGAATGGGACGCATTTCTCTGCCACTATCAGCTGGAAGTAGGCGAACGAGACAACCAGTCTAAACCAGAATCCGGCGAATCCTGCTAACAAACTCGAAGCTACGGACAATACTGGTGCTATTCCGAGGACATTATAGAGGGTTGTGCTAACCACCTGTGAGACTCCGGCAAAAACTACGCCTTGACCTTGGATATTGCTTACTATAGTGTTGGTGATGAGAACCTTGTCAAATCCAATGCCTGTCCCCAGAGCGTAAAAGACTATCAACAGGACAAACACATTGCACAACCCAGCTATTGCCTGATACAATGTAGGCTTGATTATTCCCTTCGGATTTTCTTTAATAGACATTATGCCATCATGAAATTCCCGTATTTGTGCCTTCAGTTTCTCCTTGAGAGCATCGCCAGCTTGCCGCCCCTTTATCTTGCGGACCAATTTGTGAACGCCGCTGGCTAAAGCATTAGTGGCTTTCACATTAACCGACAAAACTAAAATTAACAATAGCGGCAAAGTCAAAAAAAGCAGAGTCACTACGATAGCCGACATAACAACCCCACTTATGGAGTACAAAGACAGCAAAAGAACGATCCCCACTATCAAAGAACCAAGAATGAACAGAAGCTCTAAGACATCTTTTATGATGATAGCTGCCGTCGCCTTGGCTCCGTGAATGTTGTCCTCCTTTACCAGAAGATAAGTCTTAAACAGATCCCCAACCCACCCTCCTGGAACAAGGGTGTCAACGAATTGGCCAATCCATGTTAATTCAAAAACTCTCCAAAAGCCCACTTGAGCACCAAGCGTTTTGAGGATAGCTCTCCACGACAAAGCATCAAAGACGACGCTCGCTATCACGGCTACGAATGCAAGGACATAAATTGGAAGTATTGTTCCGCCTATGACTACGCCTACCTGCGTGAAATCCGTGAAGAAAAACAGGTAAACAAGAAAAACAACGAACCCTATCACTGCGACGATTGATACCCATTTCTTAAATGGCTGCGGTTTCTCCAATCCCATTCACTTCAATCTGAGTTGTGTTTACAGCTTCAAGGAAAATGTCCGAAAAGTCTTTCCCATGCTTTTGCTGTGGGCAAAAACGATGTAACTCTTAAGGACATCTTAGGCTGTTAATTCTACCGTAATAACCAAATAAAAAAGCTTGCCATCGGAAGATGATTTTTTTCAAGTATGGTTCACGAGGAAAGTCGCTGCCTGAAAAAACATCTCGGCTATTGCCGCAATTAGCGCCGTCCAGAGGGGCCGTACAAAGTAGATACTATGACGCCGCCGACAAGTTCGCCACCACCAATCATTTAGTCAGAGAAGAAAGCTGGTAGGCTGCGCATTTAACTCGCAAAGTCACCGTCAAAACCCAACATACTCAAAACCAAAATGGCAAGCTCCTGCTTGCCGTATAAAAGGCCTTGGATTGGGTCCGTGCCCGTGTTGGGAGGAAAGAGAAAGAGCATCAAGCAGAAACCTATTTTTACTCAAAACCCAACTTACATGCCAATACAGCATCGGCAGGAACCCTCCTTGATTGACCAACTCTTCATCTCCATGCTCCTAGGCCTAATCCAGGGTTTATCAGAATGGCTACCCATAAGTAGCACTGCCCACCTCCGAATCGCAGAGCATTTCCTGGGCTTCCAGGCAACACCGCTATTCAACGTAACCCTACACATAGGCACGCTCGCGGTTGTCATATTCTACTTCAGGCACGACGTCAAAGGCATCCTAACTGCTTTAGTCCACTGGGATTTTCGCTCAGAACACGGCAGATTCATACCCCTGATCGTCGTCGCCTCAATCCCTACGGGCATCATAGGCATACTCTACGACCTGTACATAGGAGACAGTTATCAAACCTTCCTCATCATGGGCATCACCTTCCTAGTCGGCGCCACCCTGCTGGTTCTGTCCAAATTCAGCAAAGAAACACAAACAGATATCACATACAAACGCGCGCTCATAATGGGCGCAGCCCAAGGAGCCGCAAGCTTCCCGGGGCTCTCACGAAGCGGCGCAACCATAAGCAGCGGACTCCTCCAAGACATCAAACGCGAAACAGTCTTCAGATTCTCCTTTCTCCTCTCAATTCCAGCCATAATCGGCGACCTGGGAGTTGAAGCCTACCATGAAAGAGGTAGCTTCGTCTCCCAAGGCGTCGGCATAAGCACAACTAACCTTTTGATTGCGCTGGCTTTCACGGCTGTTGCAGGGTACTTGGCCATAGTCCTAGTGAAGAAGCTTGTGTTGACCAAACGCTTCCACTACTTCGCGGTGTACACTTTTGCCCTTGGAATTGCGCTGATAATCTTTTCGCTCTTAGGCATCTGAGAAATAGTCACCTATCGCCTTGCGAAACCGAGATAAACGCCTCAGCCGAACATCATAAGCATAAGCAGGAGAGAACCAGTGACATCACTAATTGAGCTGTTCTTCGTCTTGCTTACGGCGTTCGGGTTTAACCTCATACCGTTCGCGGGCCCATCTAACCTGCTGATAGCCTCCAACGCGGCGCTGCTTTTAAGCACAGCGAATCCATGGATTCTAGTAGCCATCGGTTTTTTAGTAGCGTTTGGCGCCTCCTTCGCCAAAGGGCTGCATTACTTGATAACGTTCTTCATTGGCAAACGCCTGAAAGGGAAGCAGCGGCAACGCCTAGACGAGGACGGGGCTAAACTGAAGCGCTGGGCTTTCTGGCTTTTGTTTCTCGCGGCGGCAACACCTATTCCCGATGAACCCGTCGTAATACCTTTGGGGCTAATGAAATACAATCCAGGCAAGTTCTTCACGGCGTTCTTTTTAGGAAAACTTTCCATCACGGTCGTGGGCGCCTTCCTTGGCGCTTGGGGAGGACACACGTTTTCAGAGTGGCTGAGCCCCGAGGTAACAGTGGCACTTTCCATTATACTCACAGTCGTCATCACCATAATTCTACTCAAAGTTGATATGGGTAAAATAGCGGACAAAATTGCCAAAAAATACTTCGCTAAAAAGCAAAAAGCACCCAAGCAAGACGTCTAAGCAGAAGCAACCCGTACCCGACGTTGGGAAAGCTAAATACGTCCGCGTCCTCATTTCGCATACAGAAACAGAGCACGCGAGAGAATTCAATGTCGCAGAAACTTCGACGATACACACTAAAATCCAAAGAATCCAAGCAAATCCTCACGCAAGCCTCCGAGAAGCTCAAGTTCAACCTCGAAAGTCTGTTCGGCTCAAAGGCAGCTGTCGAGGTTGAGGAAGGGGATTTTGGCGACTTGCTCCTCTTCGACGGAAAGCCAGTCCTCTTCAGGGCAGGCAACACAGTCCTGCCCACGTTAGTGGCTACTGAAATCATAGCGCGGCTTCCCAAAGCGGTGGTTGACATGGGCGCGGTTCGTTTCGTCTGCAATGGAGCCGATGTCATGGCGCCCGGCATAGTCCGCTACGAGGGAACTTTCAGCAAAGGCGAGTTGGTTGTCGTTGTGGACGTAACACACGGAAAACCCCTGGCGCTAGGTGAAGCGCTGGTCAGCTCCGACGAAGCGAAGGCCACAAAGCAGGGTCCCATCATCAAAAGCAAGCACTACGTCAGCGATAAGTTCTGGAATTATATCAAAACACTTTCCGAGTAGGCACCGCTGACCCACCGGTTCTTCGTTTCGGCAGTATTCAGCCATTTCAAACTATTTCCACTTGGTAAGGATTTCCTCGCGCTGGAAAGCGGCTTTCGCGAGGGAGAACAATACAACGTCTGCGACTGCCAAACCTGCGCCCACGACTAAGCCGAGCACGAGGTTTGAAAACGTCGTGTTTGTTGACGCGAAGATGACCACGAACAGCAATGGCAATACGACAATGCCTCCCAGTTGCTGGGCGGCGCGTATGTCGTTCACTCTCGAAGAAACGATGATGTTGGCTTCAACACTCAGTACACATGCCAAGGGCGCCATCAAAAACATAACCACTACCCAATAGAGGTGGGGAAGAAGAAGAACTCCAAAGGTGCTATAGGACCAAGCGTCCATGATGGCAACATAAAAGAATGCCCCGATGAAGGTTACGGCTAAGCAAGGGATGAAGGCGGCAAGGCTTTTCCCCAAAAGCAACTCACCGTCAGTCGTCGGCGTTGCCAAAAGGGGTTCAAGGCTTTTCTCTATCTTCTCGCCCACAAAACTGTATGAAGCAATAATCGAGGGAAGAACGGTGGGTATAAGGACGAAGTAAACGGAGCCTAAGTTCGCAATATGATTAGCCGCATCCACTAACGCCGCTTGCGGAAGGTGGGCGGTTTGAGCTTGGACGACTAACGCGGCGATGAAGGTGATAGGCAAGACGACGCCTATTATGATGGGCAACGCGACGAGGGAGTAAAGGATGTATTTGTTTTTTCTAAAGACGCTCAGGTCTTTTCTGGTCACAATCCACGATTTTGAGAATCTCATTTAGGCGTAGCCTCCCGAATTAACTTCAAGTATACATCTTCAAGGGTGGACTTAAGTTCCGTCACGTATTGCACGTCACAGCCAGCCTGCACCAGCGCTCTGACAAGTTCCGGATTGTCCCGTTCCGGATTGTCCATGTCAAGGATTAGTTTGTCGTCGCTAGTTCGCACGTTCTTCACGAAACTCAAACCTCTCACAGCCTCCAAAGCCTTGTCAGGGGCGTTTGCGAGGTGGACGATTGTTTTTCGGTTGTAGAGGCTGCGCTCCAAATTCTTAGGCGAATCAATCGCGATCAGCCGGGTTTTGAGGATGCCAATACGGTCGCATAGCCGCTCCGCCTCATCCAAGTTGTGCGTGTTTAGGAAAATCGTACGCTTCTCTTTCTTGAGTTCCAAGATGAAGTCCCGGACAGTTTTAGCCGCCTCAGGGTCGAGGTTTGCAGTAGGCTCGTCCAGAAACAGCACCTGCGGCTCGTGAATTAGAGCGCGGGCTATTGCGATTTTCTGTTTGGTGCCTTTCGAGAAAGTCCCGACCGCGTCTTCGCGTCGTTCCTAGATGCCAAGAAGCTTTAGCAAGCGCTCGATGTTTTCGCGCCGTTTCTCCTCGGGGACCTCATAGAGTTGCCCGTAGAAGTCAAGATTTCTGTAAGCGCTAAGGCTATCGTACAAGCCGACATTTTCAGGGAGTAACCCGACCATTCGACTTATTTTGAGACAATTAGCCTCCGTGTCTGTGGTGAAGTCGCCAATCTGGGCTTTGCCGCCAGTTTTACTTATCAAGCAGCAGAGCATGCGCACGGTAGTGGTTTTTCCTGCTCCGTTTGGTCCCAGGAAACCGAAAACTTCCCCCTTATCAACGTGGAGGGTGAGGCTGTCAACGGCGGTTAGGCTGCCGAATTTTCTAGTCAGGTTTTCCGTGTCAATCATGTTCTGCGCCCAAAGGATGTAGATGGGGATTAGGGCTTTTCGTATTTAGACTCTTCGATGCGTTTCTTTTCTTGTTCTTCTTCGGAAAGTGGCTGCTCTTGCTGTTCTTCAGGCTTCTTTTCCTCTGGCGGATACGTAATCGGGTCTTTAACTGAGGAATAGGTGTTGAACCAGCCGCCCTTACCACATGCGGGGCATGAAACCCGTTTGCAGGGTCCAACGTGCACTATCGAATCCAAGGGTTTGTATGAATACTCGAAGACTGCGCCACATTTCTTACATTTTAGTCGAGACATCGTTTATCCCTGATCGTTGATGCCTCGTCTGTTAGTTTTTGCTATGAATTAAAGTCTTTCTGCTGTTGATGAAGCGGGCTTTGAGGTCATCGAAAATGCCGCCGGTTACTCAGCATATTTCACATCGAATCTTGGTTCCGCCCAAAATGCAGCCGTTTCAGGGTGGCGCGTTAAGGTTTCTTTTTGAAATCATGAAACAGCGTGTACACATTTGATTCAAAAATCTCGACATTATAATCAGAAGCAATTCTATTCAAGCAGTCTCTTTCACATTTGCCTGCAACCCATTTAACGCTCAAGAACCAACTATCTCTTTCTTTTTCTTTCAGCAAAGCCACAGCTTCAACTAGCTCCAAGGTTTCGAAAGAGGCTCGCAGCTCCTTCAATAGTGAAAGAGCATCTGCTCTAATCGTACCCATTCCCCAAGGCAATAATGTACGGAACTTAGCTTAAGTTTTGCGGAAAAAGAGTCTGGGCAAAAACTTCTTTCCCGTCCACTTAAGAAACCGGCACCACACAATGAACATGCCAGAACACAACTTTGATTCTTGGCGTCGTTAAAAGAATCCTTTGAGCATAAAAAATTGCGGCAGAGACCCAGCAAAATCGATCTTAGCATCAAATACACTCAAATTAACAAGCATATTCGCTGTAAGCCTCAGTTTATGGATTGAAAATAAGAAACGCTTAACTGCTGAAACAGCATATAAGTTTCAGCTAGAGAGGAAAGATTTGCATATCTTTGGATTGTTCCGCAAATCCAAAAAAGAAGAGGAACCCAAGATGGAAGAAAATCAAGCAGCGACAGCTTCAAACTTAGCGGCCCAACCGCCCGCACCTCAACCTTCCCAGTCTGAAAGGATCGAACCTAAGGAAGCCGAGACTATGGAAAAACAGGAACCAACTGCTAAGACTTACCTTAAGGCGATGCCTCTTCGCGACCTTGCAGATTTAGAAAACATCAAGTCTGAAGTTAAGAGTGGAAACATACTAATTCTTAAGATTACGCCGCTTGCGAACAAAAGCATTCAGGACGTATCCAAAGCCGTCGATGAACTCTACCAGTTTACCGAGTCAATTGGCGGAGACATCGCCCGCCTTGGCGAGGAACGCATTGTTGTCTGCCCGCCAAAAATTAAGATCTGGCGGGAAAAATCGCCAGTTCCGAATGGGCCGTTGCCTACAGCAGCCTAAAAGTTTCCATGACTGCTGGAACGACAGCGTTTATGCCTGCTTTGTTGTCTATAAAGTTAGCCAAGTTGTAAATCTTCGATTTTTCGCCGTGGACGAGGAACACGCGTTCCGGCTTAGGAGTCATGTTTGTCAAGTAAGCGATGAGTTGTCTGCGGTCGCTGTGTCCTGAGAAGCCTTCGATGGACTCGTTGCGGAGTTTGCATTGAACGACAGCCATTTTGCCTTCGTTGTCCATCATTGTGACTTCGTTGATGCCTTTCTGCACGCGACGCCCCATCGTTCCTTCGATCTGGTAGGAGACGAAGATGATGGTGTTGTTGGGGTTGTCTGCCCAGTTCTTGAAGTACTCGATGACAGGGCCACCTTCAAGCATGCCAGAAGTCGCCAAGACGATGCAGGGTTCACCTTCGATTATGCCTTGGCGGACGCTTGGGTGCTCAACAATTGTGAAGTAGTCGCTCTGGAACGGGTTAACTTCTTCATGCAGGATGCTGTGTCGGACTTCTCTGCCCAAATACTCGGGGTAAGCCGTGTGGATGGCTGTGGCTTCAGAGATCATGCCTTCAATAAAGACGGGAGCTTCCTTCATCATGCCTCGCTTCATGTAGCCATCGATGATGAGCATGATTTCCTGCGCCCTGCCCACGGCTGGAACAGGGATGAGAACTTTGCCCTTGCGCTCCAACGTCTCGTTTATGACGCGTGTTAGGCGTTCTTCAGCTTCCACGCGGGTAGGCATGACATCGTCGGCTCCGCCATAGGTGCTTTCTGTTATGATGGTTTCAACACGGGGAAACTCGCTTGTCGCTGCTTCCAACAGCATGGTTCTAGCGAACTTGTAATCGCCCGTGTAGACGAGGTTGTGTAAGCCTTCTCCGATGTGCAGGTGCGCCATGCTTGCGCCCAAAATATGACCGCTGTTGTGCAATGTCAGACGGATGTCAGGCGCTATGTCTGTGACCACACCGTAACGCAAGGGGATCGTGTGCAAGACGCATTCGCGCACGTCTTTCTGGTCATAATAAGGGGTAACGCCTTGCTTGCCAGCTACGTCCAAGTAGTCCAGCTGCAGCATAGTCATCAGGTTTGACGTTGGCGCCGAACAGTAGACCGGCCCATCATAGCCGTACTTGTACAGGAAAGGTACCAGGCCACAGTGGTCTAAGTGAGCGTGGGTTATGACCACGGCGTCTAAGCTGTCAATTTGAAACTCGGGACTATCAAACCTTGGGAAAGACTCAAACGGCCTCTGCGAGCCAGGATTAATGCCACAGTCCAGCAAAACGCTACTTTCGCGCGTCTTCAGCAGAAATGCGCTTCTGCCGACTTCTTGCGCGCCACCCAATACGGTTAAGCGAACATCGCCGACATCGAATGTTTTTGGTCGGAAGATGCGTTCTCCGATTGTGCGCAGGATGCGTTCGCGCTCTTCGCTCTCCGAGTGCAGGTAGTGACGCATGTTGGTAACAATTTTGCTTTTAATAGGCGGGCTGCGCAGAACATGAGGGCGCCACTTAGTCTTCTTGATAATTTCTTGAAGCACAATGCCGTTTCTACCGATTACCAAACCGGGTTTCTTAGTTTCGATGATGATCTCGCCAAGAGAGGGATCGAAATTTATGTCCGTAATTTCAGCTTCCTTGGCGATAAGGTCGCGGGTGATTCTTTCCGCCTCAGCTTCAGGCAGACGAACGGAAGGGTCAGGCCGAACGACGATGCGTTTGCGGATGACGCCTACGATTTCGGCTATTACGCTGCTTTGCTCCACGAGCACTTCTGGTTTTTTCGTGTAGACCGCGAGCATCGGGCCTTCGTATTCTATGCGGGTGACTTCCGCCTCTTGTGGAACCTTTCGAAGAATGTATTGTGTGACTTCAACTTTGTCTTTGTCTTGCTGCATGCGAGCCAAAATTATTAACTTCCTTTGCTCAAAAGCTCCTTCTTCTCATGGTCAGAAAGTTCTTTGTAGCCTTTCTTATTGATGACTATGATGTTGTAGTTGTTGCCGCTGGCGACGTCGCGTTTCATGGCGGCGTTGACAGCTCGGGCAATGATGGGCAGTGCTTCTTGGACTGTCATGCCCTCTTTGAATTTGTCTTCGAGGACTCCAATCGCTAACGGTGAGCCGGAACCTGTGCTCGTCATTTTTTCTTCGGTTAAGCTGCCGAACGGGTCCAAGTTATACAGGTGTGGTCCGGTATCGTCGATGCCGCCCACGAGGATTTGAGCCATGAGGCCTCTTGCGCTGAAGAGCAAGTTGCTGGTCATGCGGGCCGCGGAGGCGATGGGCATAGGTCTGTTCAAGTTGATGCGGTAAAGCTGAGCATTGGCGGTTATGATGTCGATGACTTTTTGGGCGTCGGCTACGCTTCCAGCGATTGTCATGCCGATGTGGTCATCGATTTTGTAGACTTTCTTGCCCTGTTTGTGCGCCACGAAGTAGCCCATGGTTACTCGGGTGTCTGAAGCCAAGATTACGCCGTCTTTGCAGACGACTCCGATTGTAGTTGTCCCTTTTACGACTAGTGGATTAGTTGCATTATTGCTTATTGCCATTTGTTTTGTCTCCCTAAAACTGTTGTTTTCTTAGAATTCTCGTGCGGAACGGAATTCTCACTGTAGGAAGTAGCACCATGTATTCACTTTCATGGGATTTATTAATATTACGGTGAAGGATTCTGGTAACTTTTCGTCGGAAAACGGAACCTCGAGTTTTGCGAAACTTTAATACGGCTTAATCGATTCTTTGCCTCCGACAGGTGCAACGTCTTGAAGTTTGGAACATTCACTCTCGAACCTAAGAAAGCAGAGGGCTTTGACTTTCATCTTTTGCGGATAAAGACCGAGATGGGGACACGGATTCCGCCTCAAGCGGACATGTGCAGCAATATCGCTGTCTTCGGGGATAACGTCGCCGTCCGCGACCACCCCGACTGGATCAGCCAGTCAGCTCTTGGACCAGCCAAGATTGGAAACAACAATTACAACTTCTATTGGAACATAGTGTGCGCAACACAGCCACAGCATCGCGCTGAGCAGTTGGACTACATGGAAACTGTTGACAGGCAGTCGCTAGGCGTTTGGCCCAACAGCCAGTACTTCGCCGAACAAGGCCACTGTACCTGCCCTCGATGCAAGGAGCGCTGGAGAAAAAGCGGTTTAAGCTGGGTGGAGTGGCGCCGAAGCGAAGTCACGGATTACATCGCGCAGATTCGTGAGCGAACCAAAAAAGAGCTGGTTATGTGCATACAGCCTGACCCCGTCACGAGCTTGGAACGCTACGGCGTCAACTTCGACGACTTTGCCAAGTATTGCGATGTTTTCAACGTCGTCATGTTCCATCAGAATTACGCTACGCCCTGGTACTTTGAAATGCTCACCCGAGCCTTCAAAAAACTCCTCAAGAAGCCCTTCTACGTCAGCCTTTACGTCTATGGTCCAGGCGACACGCCAAGTAGCGTTCCAACAGCGGCGGATTTGCTGACGGTTACGACGCGATGCGCTCGGGCGGGAGCAGACGGGTTCCTTTACCTGACGGAGAAAGCCAGCCAGATTACAGATTTCCAGAAGGCAGTCGTCGAAAAAGCCGATTTACGTGATAGGCTGCGAACGCACGGTGGGCAACACGTGCAGGAAGTTCTCGACAGGGTGGCGAACTGGGAGAGAATCGTGGAGTAGCAGTTATTTTGTGCCGCTTAACTTCAGCATGCTGAACCCCACGCATCCCTGTTAAGTTCAGCAGAAAATCGCTAGAACGTGTATTCAGCCACCGTTTTTCTGACCTAAGTTCAAAAAGTTTTAAACACTAGCCCTGATGAAACTATACCACAAGTATCCAAGGTCGACCTGTTTGCCATCCAGCTATCATTACATGCAGCTTCCACGGGAAGTCATAGTCGGAAATGGCACCTTAAGCCGAATCCCCGAAGTCGTCAAGAGGCTTAACGTGAAAGGACCCGCGCTCATAATCGCGGGGAAACGAAGCTGCGAAATCGCTGGCAACACCGTCTGCGACCTCCTCACGCAAACGGGCATAACGGTTGAGACGCTTCTCGTTGAAACCGCCGCTTTCCGTGATGTCCTAAAGATTGAAGAAATCATCTCCCAGTTAAAGCCCAGAATTCTCTTCGGAGTGGGCGGAGGCACGAAAATTGATGCCGCGAAGCTTAGCAGCGGTCACCAGGGCATTCCCTTCATCAGCGTTCCGACGACGCTTAGCCACGACGGCATCGCTAGCCCCCTTGCTAGCGTCAAGGGTTTTGGCAAACCCTACAGCGCTATGTCCCAAGCTCCCTTAGCCATAATCGCGGACACTCAAATCATCGCGCAGGCACCCTGGCGCTTTGTCGTCAGTGGCTGCGGAGACGTCATAGCCAAATTCACCGCTGTCAAAGACTGGCGCCTCGCCCACGATGAAAAAGGCGAGTACTACGGCGAATACGCCGCCAGCTTAGCCTTAATGAGTGCTCAACTCGTCGAAGAAAACGCATACCTCATACAACAAGGCAATGAGGAAGGCGCCCGGATCCTGCTTGAAGCGCTCATTAGCTGCGGCGTAGCCATGAGCATCGCGGGCAGCAGCCGTCCCTGTAGTGGTTCCGAGCATCTTTTCAGTCACGCATTGGACGTGGTTAACTCGGGGGGCGCCTTGCATGGGGAACAATGCGGCGTAGGCTCTATTCTTATTACTTACCTGTACGGCGAAGACTGGAAAAGCATACGCGACACCCTCAAACGTTTGGGCGCACCCACGACCGCGGCTGAATTGGGCGTCAAGGACAAAGAAGTCGTCAAAGCCCTCGAGTTGGCGGCAACAATCCGACCTGACAGGTTTACAATTCTACAGAAGTTGAACTTGGACCGCGCCGCGTGCGAAAAAGCTGCAAGGGAAACCGAAGTAATAAGTTAACCTTTTTTCGAGAAAATAAAGTGAAGAAAGAAAAGCGTCTTCAGCGCTTAACTTTTGGGTTCTGCTTCTACGGTTTCCGCAGGCTTCTCTTGAGCTGCGGGTTTCGCTTCAGCTGCGGGCTTTTCTTCAGCAGTAGGCTGTGCTTCAGCAGGTTTTGGCTCTTCTGGCTTTGGCGGCTTGGGTGGAGCTTTTATTGTTTCCACGAACTTGGTTTCGTCTAAGTCGGGGAAGAACTTTTGCACGTCCATTGCTATCCCACGTTTGGCGATTTGCACGCCTTCCATGTAGAAGGTTTCTTCTGGCATGTAGATGATTAAGGCCTTGTCTTGGAAGCGGAATTCGAACTTGCCCTCTTCGGTGATGGGGATGCGCCGGTGAATGAGCGCGCCGATCTTCTCCTCAGGCGTCTCAAGCTTCTTGGTCACCGTGACGTCATAGACGAGGGTTTTGCCTGCGAGCGGGGGGTTAAAGTCAAGAAGTGCGCGACCTGCGCCGAGGCTGCGTATGATAGCGTTCTTGCCGCTGAACTCGATGCGCATGCCCAGTTGCGGGCTGATGCCTTTCTCGGCGAGCTTTTTGAGGTGAACTTGCTTGACCTTTTCGGGGTCTCTTGGTCCGAAGGCTTTATCAGGCGAAACCTCAACGGTTGCTGGTTTGCCTACTTCAGTGTCCACTAAGGCTTCGTCGAGGGGCTTGAGGACCCAGCCTTCTCCCACGACGGTTAGCCGGGGTTCGAAGATTTCGCCTTCTTTCTGGAGGTGCTCTTTTTTCGCTGTTTCTTCGTCTGTTGTGTCGAAAACTTCGTTCGTTTCCTTCACTTTGGCGGTGAGGGTAAGTAGTATGAAGTCTCCTTTTTGAAGTACCATAAAGGTTCACTCTTGCTTGCGGTTCGAAACTAAGTTTAAACGGTTAATAAAAACCTTTCAGTCCAGCATTCGAGGCGTTCTCATGTTTGCGGTCATTTTCTCAGCTAAAGACCATTTGCGCAATTAGAAGCAGCCAGGTGAAAAAAAGGAAGCTTGTGACTGCCTTTGTGGGGAAAAAATGGCACTCAATGCAGGAATAGAGAGAGCAGTCGGAAAGCTATTCCTCCGATGACGATTGCTGAAGCTATGTTGGCAATTGATATTGTGATAGCTGCTTTCTTTCCGAAGTCTTTTACCAAGATTGCAATCACGGATACGCATGGAATGTATATCAGGGAAACCAACGCCAGCGTTACAAGCTGAACAGATGTCATATACAGAGCAAGATTAGTTGTGCCAAAGATGGCTACTGCGCCCAGAAGCACAAGCTCCTTTCTTACAATTCCGAATATAAGCAATATTCCCGTGATGACGGGCAATCCGAGGGTCCAAACTGTCAGTGGAGCCATGATATTTCCGATTGGCGTGAGCAGGTGCAATGCAAACAGGACCTGAACTAGAGCGCTTCCGATTATGTAGATCGGGAAAACGAAGTAGGATATTGATTTTGTTCGCATCCAAGTTTGTTTGCGAACAACGGACCATGATGGAAGTTTGAAGCCGTGCATCTCCATTATCAAACCAGTAGATTTACCTGGAACTGCTTTCATGGCGAGTCTACCCATAACAAAGATAATGGCTATGTCAACCACGTATAGCGCAAGAGCCCATTGTACCCCAACGAACAAGCCGACCATACCAAAGATCACGATCGTTCTTGCCGAACAGGGAGCAAAAGTTATGGCAAATGCAGCCAGGAGTCTTTCTCGTCGGGTCTCCATGATTCTGCATGCTCGAATCGCAGGCACGTTGCAACCGTAACCCAGTATTATTGGAATGATCGCCTTTCCATGTAACCCTATTTTATGCATTGTGCTATCCATCATGAATGCAACGCGAGATAGAAGACCAGAATCTTCAACCATGGCAAGCAAGAGGTAGAAGGGGATAACAAACGGTACGACCAACGTAAGCCCCGCGTCGACTCCGCCCCAAACACCATTCCAAGCAATTCCCCAGATTGACCCGTTTAGTTTAGGATCTAAAGGCTGAACAAGACCTGTCACGTACTTCGAAATCAAACTCGAAAGGAAGTTGCCCACGAAAAACGTCCAAAGAAGCAAACCACCTATTACAGCTGCAGACATCAAATAGCCGTAGACTCTGTGTGTGGCCACCCAATCGAGCTTCTCCGAAAAAGTGATTTTTATTTCGCTCTGACGCTGTGCCTCGCCTGCAATCTTGTTAGCCAAAAAATATCTCTCGGAAGCTATAACCGCAAAGCAGGGTTCTTTGTGAATGGAAGAGATTTCTGCCGCCAGATCTTCAGACAAGCGTATAATGTCTTGTGACTTGGAAGTCACTAATTTTATGATTTCAGGATCATTTTCGAGAAGTTTGATGGCTACCCACCTTGATGGATACGTTAACCCAAGATTTTCGTTTCGGATAGCCTGTTCAAGCTTGGTTATTCTTTCTTCTATTTCGGCTCCATATCTAAGGTGAGCCTTATTGTTGGTGCCGTTTCGGGAAACGTTGAGTGCGGTTTTGGTCAGTTCATATATCCCTTCTCCGCGAATGGCAACTGCTGAAACGACAGGTATGCCTAGAGCTTGCTGTAGCTTTTTCGTATCGATTATTATTCCTTTATTTTTGGCAGCGTCAACCTGGTTTAGGCAGATTACCAGCGGTGCTTCCATCTCGATAAGCTGCAAAGTGAAAAACAAGTTACGCTCCAGAACAGCTGCATCAACAACATTGATTACAACGTCAGGGTTTTCCAGAGCTATGTATTCTCTTGAAACCTGCTCCTCCATACCGAATGTAGAAAACGAATAAATGCCCGGCAGATCAACGATTGTTATTTGTTGTCCTTCAAAGTTTAGTGTGCCTTCTGCTTTTTCCACGGTTTTTCCGGGCCAGTTGCCGATAACTTGACTTGAACCTGTAAGCTGGTTGAATAGGACACTCTTTCCAACGTTCGCGTTGCCCGCTAAAGCGAAAGTTATCGCCTTGCCATTTCGGTTGTTTTTTAACTTTGAGTTAGAAGGTGAGTGACATGACATAATTAACCCGCCTCTGCCTTGTTAACTTGGGCTTTGGCTGATTCTACGAAGACGTTTGCCGCTACATCCTGGCCAAGTGCAACCTTGGAGCCTCGGACGCAAACTTCAATGGGTCCTTTCAAAGGAGCAACGCGCTCAACTTTTATGGCTGTTCCCGGCGTCAACCCCATGTCTAAGAGCCTCTGTAGGGTGCGGTGTTCGCCTCGGATAAACGAGACCTTCGCGGAGGAGCCCGCTTTGAGGCTGCAGACTGAGACGAGGTTTTGCTGGCGCTTGCCCACTTCTTCCAATCCTTGCTTGTGCATTTGGATGCATTCTTCACAGCTTGAGAAGGGCAAGTTGCAGGCAGGGATAATTTTGCCATCGTCTGGACATGTAGCTGGGTGCTTCAAAAAGCGACATAAAGACTCCTCAGCTTCATCTGATAGGGTATGTTCCATCTGACAGGCTTGAATATGAACTTTATCTTTTCCAATGTGTAAAACGTCTGAAAGGAATTTCTCTAATAGTCGATGTTTCCGGGTAATCTTTTGTGCTTCTTGAATCCCTTTTGTGGTAAGAGTGCTTCCGTGATACGATGAGTATTTTACGTAACCGTTTTCTGATAGTTTCTTTATCATTTCGGTTACGCTTGCGGGTGCGATATCGAAGTATTTGGAAATCTGTGTTGTGTTGACTGGGTCTCCGTTGTTTGAGATGGCCGCAATAGCTCTGAGGTAATCTTGCATGCTTTTGCTGGATGTTTCTTCTGATTTAGGCATACCTAAATTTCCCCATACCCTTAATTATTTAGGTGCACCTAATAAATATTTAGGCGTACCTAAACAAAATCAGCCAACGAACAAAAGAAAGCAGCTAAAGTCCCAATTACAGTTTGCCGCCCCAAAAATCACGGTAAGCCATTTCCTCGATAGGTCTTCTCAACGCCTTTCGACTTTCAGCAGCATAACCAACAGTAATTAACGCTTGAGGCTCAACATCGGCAGGGATTTTTAGGACTTTTTGCACCGCAGCCTTGCAGAAAAGAGGCGCACAATACCAGCACGTTGCCAACCCCTTAGCATAGGCGGCTAAAAGCAAGGTTTGAATCGCTGCCGCTAAACTCTGCACCGCCAAGTCGCGCTCGTTCTTTTGCCTTTCCGCATCAGGATAAGCATCCATGTCTTCCAAGGCGAGGCATGCTAATACAAGCACGGGCGCTGCGGTAAACCGCTCGATTGAGACGTTTACCCTTGCCGAGCGAGTGTTTTTGGGCACGTGGTCTCGTTCGAGTTCTCTGAGCCATACTTGAGCCATCACGGCTGCCAAGGCGTTCTTCTGCGGGGGGTCGGTAAGGACTATGAATCTCCAAGGCTGCGCGTTGTGCGCTGAAGGAGCATAGCTTGCGGTTTCAAGAAGTTCGCTAACTACTTCAATGGGAACTGGTTGCCGGGTGTATTTTCTGACGCTGCGCCGCTGTTTGATGACGTCGAGAAAGTCGGACATGGCAATCAAAGTTTCATGGCACATTGCGCTTTTATGGCTTCACTTTTCACAGAATCGCGGTTTTAGTCGTCGATGATTTCCGTCATCGATGCGATAGCATCTGGAGCTTTTCGCTCTTGCAGTTGTGTCCCTAGACGCAGTATTACACGTATTCCGAATCACTTTTCTGCCGCACTTCTTATATTGAAAAGTTAGCGTGATGCCAATTCTTGACCGTCGCACGTTTAATAAAGTCTTTGAAAAAGAATTGAAAAAATCTGGGTTCAGCTAAGGCCGCGTTTGCGGCTTAGCCGAACACGACCCGCTGATGAAAGCGCCGCACAGGATTTGTTGGTTGGCTGAAACAAGGGTGAAACGATTTGACTCAGTGTCAGAAGCTGTGTTAGTCGCCTCTAGTGACGAAAAAGTGTATATTAACATGGAATATAGCGGGCTTATAGGTATGTTCCCAAATAACAACCAATAAACATCAATTAATCCAAAACGATGGCTTAATACCACCCACACGAATATTTTGTTAACTTATCCATAAGGAGACGTTCGCTTGAAGAGCCTTAAAGGCGTCCTTGTCGTGGGCGAAAAAAACATTTTTGCCGAACTCGCTGAAATTACAACCATAGCCGCCCAAGCAAACACCATCGTGAAAACCATGTTCGAAATAGGCTACAGCGACGAACAAGCCATAATCGAGAACATGCATGCTGTCAGAGACTTGGAGAAGAAGTCTGACGAAGTTGCCTTTAAGCTGTCCGAAGACATCACAAGCGGCGCAGTCAGCCCCAACATACTGGACAACCTAATCGAATGCGCTCACGTTGCAGACAACATAGTCGATACGTACTACTACCTCAGCAGGGAATTGGCCCGAATGTGCAAGGCAAATCCCACGGACTTCAGCGTTCACCAGGAAGCAGAGTGGATTAACCTATTCGAGAAAATGTTCACATTGGCTGAAAATTCGCTTTCGAAGCTGAAGCAGGCGCTATCCACAGGCAGCGTACCTCAGATTCTTCAGTTGCGCAAAGAAATCGAGGCGATAGAGGAAGAAGGCGACGACATAAAAGACGCGGGCTTCGACAAGCTGTACGCTTTGGCTTCGAGGCTGCATTTCCTACAGTTTTACCATTACAGCGAGCAGCTGCACAAGTGCGATGACGTCTTGGATGGTTGTGAAGACCTTTCAGATCTAATCGTCTCGATTGTTACGTCCATCCTCAAGTGATGCAGGCATGTCTTTCTCAATCATCTCGGCTGCCCTGGTGGGTTTGACTTTCGCGGCGGTTATGCTGGTTTCAGGCAACAACTTGTCCGCGTGTGTAGGTCCCGCCGTTGGCTCAAGAATAATAAGCAAACGCTTTGGAATGCTTCTCGGGGCAACGGGTTTCTCGGCGGGTCTGCTAGTGCAGGGTGCTGGCATGACAAAGTCCATTGGCGTTTTGCTACCTAACGCGACGGTTGAGTTGCGGGCGACAGCACTTCTTGTTTCCATAATCATTTTCATAATTGCCGCTGTAGTTCGCGTGCCTATGTCGCTGAGCATGTCTCTTATAGGCTTGCTTGCCGGCTTATCCATAACAGGGAAAGCTTCAGCCAGCGGTTTCTATGTAGCAGAGGTAGCTTCGCTGTGGATTGTCGCGCCTATGATTTCGATTGCACTAGGCTTTTATTTCATTCGATTCCTCAGACGCAGCCGACCAAACAACTTTTGGCAAAGAATTCAAGCGTACAAAGTTCTACTAATTGTACTTTCGTTTTCCACAGCATATGTTTTGGGCGCGAACACGCTTGGTTTGGTGGTCGCCACAAGCGGGTTCGATGTGGTTACTGTTGTGGCAGCTGTGGTAGCGATTTTTGTGGGCTCGTTCTACCTGAGCGGAGGAGCAATAAGGCGAATTTCGCAGGAGTTCTATTCGATGCGTTACTCAGATGCCTTGGCAACGCTTGTCACTTCAACATTTCTGGTTGAAGCGGCTACAATCTTTAACATTCCGTTGTCGAATACGCAGACGACGGCTTCAGCTATCTTCGGAACGGGCATAAGCTACCGAGCTAAGTTTGTTTCTCTCAAGCCGTTCCTCACCATCGTAGCGGGTTGGGTTGTAGCGCCTCTGCTAAGCTTCGCCATCGGTATTCTCATCAGAGGCTCAATCACATAGGTTTCCAAAAACGTTTGTGACGCGGCGTGCCAGCGACTTCTATAGATTAGGTTTCAGATCACCATGCAAAAAGCTCAAAACCCAAGCACGTTTGCCGCGACATTTTGTGCATCAAAAAAGTTGGCGGGCCGACGGCGCCTTTGCCAACTAGGTGACTAATTCGGCGTCGGCGCAGACAGGGTCCAGTCGGGTAATGCGTACTTTGACGCGCTCCCCGACTTTTGGTCCGCTGATGAAAATTGAGTAGCCTCTGATCTTGGCGATACCTTCGCCTCGGGGACTCGTGTCGGTAATGTCAACCTCGTACTCTTCGCCGAGCTCTACTGGGTAAACAATATCTCTGCGACCTCTATTCTTCGCGTTTCTGGGCGCGCGTTTTCTGGGACTAATAAGACATCAAACCTCGGTAACATGTAAAAGACAAAACCTCACCTTAAGTGTTGCGCATAAAAACGAGTCTGGCTGCTCGTTCTTAATAAAAAAAAGGAAAAAGGGTGTTGGTTAATTATGTTTTCTTCTGAGGGCGATTGCGGCTGCTGCTGCAACTATGATGACGACTGCTAAGCCTATTGCTATGTAGGTTGCTGTGGGTGCTGCGCTTGCCGGTGGAATAACGACTGGGCTTGGAGTTGGTGCTGCAGTTGGAGCCTGTGTTGGAGCTTGAGTTGGCGCGTTTGTAGGTGCTGTGGTCGAGGCTGGCGCTGCTGTAACTAAGGGTGCAACAGAGCTTGCTTTGCTGACGCCAAAGGCGATTTCTGCGGAAGAGCCATAGTAGGCGTTGGAACCAGTGAAGCTGGCCGTGACCTTGTATATTCCTGGAACTGGTGGGGTCCACATTAGAGCGTAGTTGCCGCTTGCGTCGCTGGTTGTGTTTCCGAGATCTTGGGAGTTGCCGTTGGGGTCCATAGCGGTTACGTGCACTAGAACGCCCGTGGCGTTGGCGGGTTGAGCTTGCTGCTCGTAGAGATACTCCATCCAAGCTTCTTGGCTCGCGTCAGCTATAGCGGGTGTGCCTTTGGCTCCTGGTGACTGATCGGTGACAGTTCCTTGTATGAGGATGTTGTCGCCTTGCGTGGCAACTGCTGGACTTGCTGTGATTGTCGTGGCGCTGGGGCCTTTGCCGTAGCAGTATATTTCGTTGTCATAGTAGTTCCAGCCGACGACGAAGCCGTCTGCCACGACGGCACTGCCGTAGTGGAGCATTTTCCAGAGTTCAACACCGTTGGACGCGTTGATGCAGCGTAGGTACGAACCTCGCCACATGGGGTTGGTACGCCAAAGCGGGCTGGAGTAGATGAAGATTTTTCCATCTGAGATGCACGCAAGTTGAGCCGGGTAGTCGCCGTAGGGGGATTCGTAGCCGATTTGGGTGGGTTCGTATCTCCATAGGAGTTGGCCAGTGGTGATGTTGTAGCTGTAGACTGAACCACCGCAGAGATATGTGTAAACTATAAGCATTCCCTTGTAGATATTTGTCGGCATTCCGTAGTACTTCATCGGGTCTTCAGGTGCGGTTGGTCCCCAAATCTGCTGTCCTGTCGCCAAGCTGTATCCCCAGATTTGCTTTGTTTGGACACATGTGAAGTAGAAAACGCCGTCTTCAGGGTCCACAGATCCAATGCTTACGGTTATGTTGCCTGCTGAGGAAGGTGGTGTGAAAGTAATGTTCCACAAGAGAGTCGGATTGATCTTGCCGCTGGCATCTGCTTTCAGGTTCAAGGCCCAAAGCTGACCCGGTACGATACCGTTTTCGTTGTTGCTTCCTGCCGTTCCGCCGATGACGAATTGGTCTTCACGAACTGCGCGGATGGAGCCTTGCACTGCTGGTATGGATGCGTTGAGGGAGAAAGCGTGGCTGCCGTCGAATGTGTAGTTCAAGAATGGCCTCCAGCTCGCGTAGTTGTTACCCGCGAAGCCAGAGTAGTCTCCGTTTTGGTACATCTGCTGAGTTCCAGTCCACCATATTGCCTGGGTGGTGTTCCAGCATTGAAGCCACATCTGGGGTGCAGCTGTTGTTCCTGCGTTGACGAGGTTATAGCGAAGTATGCTTCCGGATTTGCCATAAACTGCAGTGCCTGCCGAGGATACGTTTGCTATGCTGCATATGTAGTTGTAGGTGTAGGCATCATACATTAGCCAAGTGTTGGGTGTTGCCGCAGTGGTACTCCATAGGTAAGGGTAGCCGCCCATCTGGTTGGCTAATTGAAGGTTAAGGATTTGCGCGAAAGCAAGCGATTGCTGTGTAACGCCTCCGTGAGCGTCGAAGCCTCCGCCTGCTCCTTGCACAGGTCCTGTGGTGTTGAAGAAGTAGAGCTGCTGCCCAGTGTACAGGTCGAGTACGTACCAGCCTTCTTTCATTTCGCTGTTGGGTGCGTTGTAATAGATTCTACCGTCAAGTATGTATGGGCTGAAGTTTATGCCTTCGTAGTGCGAGGTTGTGTAGGTAAGGGCGTCGCCGAATCGTGCGTCCATTATACCTCCGAAGTCACCTGGCGTCCTCCACATAACGTGAGGGCTTCCAGGTGCAGTGCCGTAGGCGAAGCTGCTGGTTGGACCGGCGATTTGGGCTGCTCCGCCAAGCCAGTTGGCTGCGATGGGCCACCAGTTGAAGTTTGCGTTGTTTATGGGTCTTGTCCAGAACTGGGTTGGCAAAGGCGCTTCAGGCCAGAGCGCCAGCGGCGCTTGGGTTACGGTAAATGTGACTGGGTCGCTCGTGCTTGGTGCGTAGGTGTCGTTTACGGCTGCATAGCCCTGGCTGGAGGGCCCAAAGTTTGGTACAAATCCGTTGGGTTGGCCGTTTATGGTTTTGCCTGGGAACCTAGCCACGACAGTGTAGTTGCCGACTTGTGTTGGTGTGTAGAAGGTGTAGCCTCCGCCGACTGGGTCTGAGATAAGGGGTCCTAGAGTGGTTTTTGTTCCGTCAGGAAGCGCGACATCCAGGTAGAAGCTCCATCGGTCTCCAAAAATGCCGCTAGCTGTGGGTGGCGGGGAGACGCCTAGCCAGAATATAAACTTCTCTTGCTGGCCGACACCTATAATGTTATTGTACGGAACTACATAGGTCCAAGTAGGGTAGTTCCATGGCGGAGTGTGAGCAGTTATGGCGGGCATGAAGACAACGAATGCGGATAGCGTTAGCGAAAGTATCAAAACTGCTGCGATGAGGGCTTGTTTTCTTTGATGTTTAGGTTCTAAAAAAGTGAGGTTTTTTGACATGTTACTTTACTCTCTCCTAATTTCCTCTGGCTCCGCTATTTGATCTGACTCGATATTTAATACTTGTCCAAAGACACCATTTACAGATACTTTTTGTAAAAGACTCAGAAAAAGAGAAAAAAGAAAAAGAATCAATTTATGAAAAAATATTTGCTCTTTTGATTTCACATGCGATTGGGCTTTGACGTTTCCCTGGTACTCCAGGTGTGGCTATTCTCCTTGCTCCTCCAGCAAAAAGCAACGCGCTAACCGCATTTCTTTTTCTTAGGAGGTGATCCGGCCGCAGGTTCCCCTACGGCCACCTTGTTACGACTTTTCCCCCCTTACGAAACTTAGATTCGACGCCGCCATGATGACGACGCCTCACCCAAAAGTCGCTCGGGTGGAACGACGGGCGGTGTGTGCAAGGAGCAGGGACGTATTCACCGCGCGCTGATGACACGCGATTACTAGGGATTCCATGTTCACGAGGGCGGGTTACAGCCCTCGATCCCAACTACGGCAAGCTTTCGAGATTGCCTCCCCTTTTCAAGGTCGGAACCCATTGTACTTGCCATTGCAGCTCGCGTGTGGCCCGGGAGATTCGGGGCATACTGACCTGCCGTGGCCCGCTCCTTCCTCCGCTTTAT